>ENA-OWPP01001629-OWPP01001629.1-human-gut-metagenome-genome-assembly--contig:-NODE-1629-length-18198-cov-2.817120_pt1 | contig 18198 bp, 16 predicted proteins | sample MGYA00248265_ERZ651848 | MGnify/ENA primary metagenome ERZ651848 (study PRJEB26924, sample SAMEA4378233) | human gut metagenome | biome: human gut; feature: human-associated habitat; material: faeces...
CCGGAACGATGGGCTCATCCCCGTCACCAGAATCCGGTGCGCCTTCTCTATCTTCGAGAAGCAAATGCCCCGCCCGAGGATTGCGTTCAACTCCACTGCGGACATTTGTCTTTGGTGTTTATTCCAAATTTCTAGTAAGCTTTCTTTTAGTATGTTAATCGATGTTAAAACAAAAACAAATATGATGCTAATAACACATATTGGAATACCTATCATACGCCATAATTTTTTGTGATTATAACGTCGAATTGTTTGGTAATAAGGTGTAATTTCTGATGCCGGCATACCATCTTGAATTAGTTCCTGAATGCCTTGTTGATATTTATATTTCAAGGCATTCATGTATTGATTTAGATAGCTTTTACCTTCATTATTATTCCAGAAAGAATATGAGCGTAATTGAATATCCCATTTTTTTTATATTTTGATAACTTCATTCTTTTCATTAGGAAATTCAAATTCAGCTAAACTCTCTATTTTCTGTGAAATTTCAAGACAAATCTGATTCAAGCGTTCTTGTTTAAGGTGTTCTTGTTTGAGATCTAATTCTTTTTTTCCAATTCTAGCTTGTCTTGTAAACGTTGTTTTTCTAAATCTTGTTCATCCTCAAGACGTTTTTTTTCAAGCTTAGCTTTTTCTAATTCGTATAGGCGTGGCGTGTTTGTTTCCAAAAATTAAGTTGGAAACAAACTTCCCTGTATCACGTCTGACCTGTCTTTTAAACGAATCTTCGAATTTTCCCATGGTTTATCCTTTGTTTTTTAAACGTTTTAATCTTTCTTTTTCATAGGCAAGTCTTTCTCTTGCTTGTTTCAATTTTTGGCGAAGTTCTTTAAGTGTGGATGCAGAATTAGAACCTCTCTTTACATCTTCAATATTTCGTTTTAAACGTTCAACCTCAAATTTGGCTGCATCTACCATAGATTTTTGCTCTTTAATTGGGTCGTCATCAGCTAACCATTTCAAAAATTTTATAATTCCCATAATTTTGTTGTGTTTGTAAATAGAGTAATTAATATTATTTTCGGATAATCACAGGTGGAGGTAGAGGTTTGAAATCGTTTTGTTGCAGCGCGTTGACGATTGTCTGCATGGACGAGATGTTCGTGTTCATCTGCGCCCACAATTTTTCGAGGGAGGTTAACCGCCCGTCGAGGTCTGCGATTTCTTTGCGTAGTTCACTGTCATCGAAATCATCTTTACATCCCGCGAAAGCAACGCATAGGATTGAGAACCATACTTGAAAAAATGAGTAAATAAATTCCACATACAACTATACTTTTGTAACCCTAATTCCCTGAAGATAAATTATATAAAAAGAAATAGCGTGGGAACTCTCAGTTTATCCATCTTGAGGTATCGCCAAACATCCTTGCAGAAATAAACAATCACCCCACGCTAAACCATATATAGTGTAGATGACTATATGGCAAGCATGAGCGTTTGTACCGTTCATCCTTCTGCATAAAAATTGGCGATTTTCAAGATAAGGATAAAACTAAATGCCTTTCATTAAATTGTCTTCGTCCCGATTACTCTAAACGAATTACAAACATAAAGAATAATTAGCATTTTACAAACACTCACGGAGGTGACCGTATTACAAATTTATAATAAACGTTAGAATAAAAAGAAGGAAACCGTGTATTTTTAATTTTATGCTAATGTGAAATACGGTGATTCTCTTGCTTTTTCAGTTGTCACAAGCGTACGAATTCCCGTTCATCTGCCTGTCATGTATTGTATGATGCGATAGATGATCGAAACATGATCAGTAGTTGATCGATAGGTGTTTCCCGGAAGGGGAAAAATAAGGAAGGAGAAATGTTGAATTTTTCGGTGTGATAATGTGTGTATATTTCCCGAAAAAATATATCTTTAGCAAATTAAAAAATTTATTATGGAATGGTTGATCGTATTGATGCTGATTCTGATCGGGGCAATCCTGGTGGTATTGGAGATTTTGGTTTTACCGGGGATTAATGTCGCCGGAATTCTGGGATTTATCAGTATTATTGCCGGAGTATATTTCGGATACGCGTATTATGGCGGAGTGACGGGCCATCTGATTTTGGCGGGTACGGTTGTCTTCGGCTTCGGGATGACCTGGTATGTCCTTCGGACAAAAACCTGGAAAAGGCTGAGCCTGGATACCCGTCTGGAAGGGACGGTAGAGGGGATTGGGGATTCGGTTAAGGCCGGAGATTGCGGAGAGACGTTGGGACGCTTGGCACCTATGGGAAATGTAAAATTGGGGGATATGGTCGTAGAAGCCGAATCCAGATCGGGCTATATCGATGCCCATCGTCCGGTCGAGGTCGTTAAAGTATTGAGAAATAAAGTAATTGTACAATTAAAAACAGTTTGAAATGGAAAACAGCAGTGTTATTTTGTTGGTGGTCGCCATAGCCGGAGGATTGTTCCTGTTATGGATTATTTTGTATCTGATTCCTGTCGGTTTGTGGTTCCAGGCATTAGTATCGGATGTGAAAATATCTTTATTACAATTGGTGTTGATGCGTTGGAGAAAAGTGCCGCCTACGGTGATTGTCAGTGCAATGATCGAGGGGAAAAAGGCAGGTATCGAATTATACCGGGATTTGCTGGAGGCCCATTATCTGGCCGGAGGCCATGTGGCCCAGGTGGTGCATGCTTTGGTATCTGCTTCGAAAGCCAATATCGATCTGACTTTTCAGATTGCAACTGCTGTGGATCTGGCCGGTAGGGATGTATTCGAAGCAGTACAAATGAGTGTAAATCCGAAAGTGATCAATACACCTCCGGTTACGGCTGTCGCTAAAGACGGTATCCAGTTGATCGCTAAAGCGCGGGTGACTGTCCGGGCCAATATCAAGCGTTTGGTCGGTGGTGCCGGTGAAGAGACGGTGCTGGCCCGGGTAGGAGAAGGGATCGTGTCGTCGATCGGTTCGTCGGAATCCCATAAAGCGGTGCTGGAAAACCCGGATGACATTTCAAAACGTGTGTTAAGCAAGGGTCTGGATTCCGGTACGGCTTTTGAAATCCTTTCCATCGATATTGCCGATATCGATGTGGGTAAAAATATCGGGGCAGGTTTACAAATCGACCAGGCCGAAGCTGATCTGAAAATCGCTCAGGCGAAAGCGGAAGAGAGGAGGGCGATGGCTGTGGCCAGAGAACAGGAAATGAAAGCATTGGCCCAGGAGATGAAAGCGAAGGTGATCGAAGCCGAAGCCAATGTGCCTCTGGCGATGTCGGAAGCCTTCCGTTCCGGTAATTTAGGCGTGATGGATTATTATCGCATGAAAAATATAGAAGCCGATACACAAATGCGGGAATCGATCGCAAAACCGGCTGATGGTTCAAAAAAGAAACCGGATAAGATCGGATGATGAGAAAAACGTAAAATTTCGGTTGAGATCAATCGTTTGGTATAGAGTGACCATTGGAAAACAAAATTCCTTTGGTCACTTTGGGTATTGAAAAACACTACCGGGCAGATCGCGCAGATTATAGCGGGAAGCCATTGCTTCGCCGTAGGCACCGCAGGAATGGATAGCGATGAGATCTCCCCGGCGGGTTTCGTTTAAGACGACGTCTTTCCCGAAACAGTCGGCAGATTCGCATATCGGTCCTACCACGTCGTATTTCTCTTCGGGTCGGTCGGAGCTGATATTTTCTATCTTGTGAAAGGCCTGATAAAGGGCCGGGCGCAACAGATCGTTCATGCCTGCATCGAGGATTACGAATTTTCTGTTTTTCCCTTCTTTGACGTACAATACTTTAGAGATCAGATCTCCGCAGTGTGCGACGATCGAGCGTCCCAATTCGAAATGAATCTGCTGATGAGGTTCCGGTTCGAAAAATCGGGCGAAAGTGGCAAAGTAAGATTGGAAATCGGCAATGGGTTTTTCGTACGGTTCGTTGTAGTCGATCCCTAACCCTCCGCCGAAATTGATATGGGGCAGAAAGAGTCCGCGTTCTTTCATCTGCCGTTGGATCTCATTGGCCCGGATACATAATCCCCGGAAAACGGTCATGTCGGTGATTTGAGAACCGATGTGAAAATGAAGACCGATGGGTTCGATCTGTTTTAATTTCGCTACTTCTGTGATGACATGTTCCAGATCGTACAAATAAATACCGAATTTGTTTTCTTCGATACCTGTGGTGATATAGTGATGGGTATGGGCATCGACATTGGGATTGATGCGAAGGGCGATCCGGGCTTTTTTGCCCAGCCGGGCCGCGATCCCGTCGATCACCTGTATTTCCGGCAGGGACTCACAGTTGAAACAAAAGATATCGTGCTGTAAGGCAAGTTCTATCTCTGCATCGCTTTTGCCGACACCGGCATATACAATGGTATCGGCCGGGAAGCCGCATTCCAGTGCCTGCCGGATTTCATTTCCGCTGACACAGTCCGCTCCCAGTCCCTGCTGGCTGATCAGTCGCAGTAACACCGGATTGGCGTTAGCTTTGACGGCATAATGAACCCGGTAACCGTAAGGGGCTGATTCGGACTTTGCCGCTTGTACTGTTTTTTTCAGTAGCTCTAAATTATAGTAATAGAAGGGCGTCGGTGTTTGAACCGGTATCTGAGATAACTGCATAATAAAGTGTGTTGTTGCTGAGTGAACTATTTTCAATGCTGAAGATCTTCCAGTTTATGACTGAGGTCTGTCATGGCTTTTTTCTTGTCTTCTTCTTTTACCAGGACCGAGATATTGTGTGCGCTGCCACCGTAAGAGATCATCCGGAGCGGAACTTCTTCGAGGGCTTTCAGAACCTGGGCTCCCAGTCCGGATTTACTGGCTGAAAAATCGCCGACGATACATACGATCGCCATATTGCGGTCGACCTCGATCGTGCCGTATTTTTCCAGATCTTTGAGGATTTCTTCCAGATGTTCCGTACAGTCGATAGTCAGAGAGACTGCCACTTCAGAAGTTGCGATCATATCGATCGGGGTCTTCCAGGCTTCGAATACTTCGAATACTTTCCGGAGGAAACCATAGGCCAGCAGCATATTGGTCGATTTGATCTTAATCGCGGTAATCCCGCTTTTGGCAGCGACGGCTTTCACATTTTTGGCCGGACTGTCTTCGGTGATCAGTGTACCTTCGTCGTCGGGGCATAAGGTGTTTTTCAGGCGTACCGGGATATTTTCTTTTTTCGCCGGTTGTACACTGGACGGGTGAAGGATCTTCGCCCCGAAATAAGCCAATTCGGCAGCTTCGTCGAATGACAGATGCCGGATAGCCTTCGTCCCTTCGACGATACGGGGATCATTGTTATGAAAACCGTCGATGTCCGTCCAGATCTGGATCTCTTCGGCCTTGATGGCTGCCCCTACCAGTGCGGCGGAATAGTCGCTGCCTCCTCTTTTCAGGTTGTCGATTTCGCCGTAAGCATTCCGGCAGATAAAGCCTTGGGTAATGATCAGGGGGTGGGTGTCCGGTTTGGCCAGTTCGCGTTTCAGGTTTTGCCGGATATAAAAATAATCCGGTTCGCAGTCTTTATCGATACGCATATATTCCAGGGCTGACAAAAGCGTGTTGCTCACTCCGCATTCTTCCAGGTAATAATGCATCAATGTGGTAGACATGATTTCCCCCTGTGCCAATACAGCCTTTTCCTGAAGAGGATAGAAATCCTTGTTGATAAAAGAACGCAGATAGGTGAAAATGGTTTGAATGAAGGTTTTACCTTTCTGAATATAAGCTTCTGTTTCGAATAATTCTGTGATAACGATATAGTAGTTTACTTCCAGATTCTGAATGATATGGAGAGCAGCCTGTTTTTCATTCCGGTATAAGCAGTTAGAAATTTCAACCAAGGTATTGGTAGTCCCGGACATCGCCGATAAAACCACGATCTGAGGTTCGCCGTTATCGATCAATCCGGCCACTGCACGAATTCTGTCTGCACTTCCGACGGAGGTCCCTCCGAATTTTAAAACTTTCATATTTGTCAATTTTATAAACTCCAGTGTTTTTCTTATTTCCGGCTGCAAAGGTGCTATATTCAAATTGATAAAACAATACTTTGTTAAGAATTAAACAACGTGATTAATTTTTGTAGAAGCTGGCTGCCACCCAATTCTTGTCTTCCCGGTAAGTCATGAAAGTCAGACCTGATTGTGCCGCTCTTTCCTGGATGAGGGGAAGGTCTTGCAGATAAAATCCGCTCATGATCAGGAGGCCTTGGGGGAGGAGTCGGGCGACGTAATGGGGCATGTCTTCGAGAAGGATATTGCGGTTGATATTAGCCAGGATCACATCGAAAGGTGCCTCTGCTTCCAGTAACCGGGCGTCTCCGATTTTGATGGTGATGTTGGTCAGACCATTGGCCCGGATATTTTCCATCGCAAGCCCATTCATCGATGTCGATGCCGGTGATTTCCCGGGCACCGGTTTTGGCAGCCAGGATAGACAGGATACCTGTTCCGCATCCCATGTCGAGTACCCGTTTGCCTGTAATCCGCTCCTTGTTGTCCAGGATGGTGCGTAGCATGAGGGCGGTGGTGGAATGGTGACCGGTACCGAAACTCATTTTGGGTTCGATCAGGATTTCATATTCGATGCCGGGAACCGGAGCGTGGAATCCGGCCCTGACTAAGATCCGGTCGTCTATCACGATGGGAGTGAAATTTTCTTCCCATACTTTGTTCCAGTCCTGGTCTTCGATTTCCTGTACCGAGGTTTCGATACGATAGTTCCGGGTGAAAAAATCGAATATTTCCAGCCGGGTGATGGCTTGTGCATTATAATCTTTGGCAGGAATGTAGGCCGTGAATCCCTGGTCGGTGTAGGAGAAACCATCGTAACCGATAGTACCCAGTTCGGAAATTAACGCATCTGCAACCGCTTCTTCGTAGGGGGTGATGTCGAAAGTAACTTCAATATAATTCATGGTTTTATTATTTTATTCGATTGTCATTCTGATTCTCCATTCTTTGGGGTAATAGTTGTTAAGCCGGTTGCCCAGGTGTTTGCACCATCCGAGACCCTGTCCGCGATAGGTAACCAATAACCATTCTGCGGTCTTGGGCGGCACCGGAATATCTTCTTTTTTCAGAAAGGTCAGGGCTGTCATCCGGTCGGTATCCAGGAGGGCGCAGTTTGCTTTATTCAGTCCCTGCCAGAGAGCGAGTGAAGGCAGAGGTTTACTTTTCCGGTTGATGATTTCTGCTATTTCACAACCTTGGTAGAGGATGTGCAGATTAGCCTCCAGTAGTTGTATAAATTCGCTGTGTTGCTCCGGGATTACGCCTATGATATTGTCTTTGGCATAGGGGCGGTAATATTCGGGTGTCCGGATATAAGCCCGGATGTCGCCGGGGAGAAGGGGGGGGGTATGTTTCGTATTTTTCCTGACTTTCCCGGCTCTGAATTCCTCGCCTTCGGTTTTTTGTACCACTCCGGTAAAAAATCCTTCTCCCGGAATCCGGTGAGGGTAGAAATGATAACAGTGAGCGGTTGAGTTTCCCGGGACAATTCCTGGAAAAAGAGGTGCGATTTCAATGGAACGGGCTCCGTATTTCCGTATCAATCGTTCCAGGATGGCTTCGTTTTCTCCGGGATTGTAAGTACAGGTGCTATACACCAGGAAACCACCGGGTTTTAGGCAAGGCCAGATGTCTGCCAGAATCCGTTGCTGGCGTTCACTGCAAAGCTGCAGGTTGCTTTCGTTCCATTCCTGAATGGCACCGGGGTCTTTTCTGAACATGCCTTCTCCCGAACAGGGGGCATCTACGACGATGATATCGAAAGCGCCTTTCAGATGGTGAAAGTCTGCCGGATCGTTGTTCGTGACGACTACATGGGAAGTTCCCCATTTGATCATATTTTCTTTTAAAATACCGGCCCGGGAACGGATAACTTCGTTAGCTACCAAAAGGCTGCCGGAGGAAAGCCGGGAAGCGATCAGGGTAGATTTGCCACCTGGAGCGGCACACAGATCCAATACTCTTACCGGATGAGCCGGTAGTATTTGTCCGAATATATGATATAAAAACATCGAAGAGGCTTCCTGTACATAGTAAGTCCCGCTATGCAGACAAGGATCCAGGGTGAAAACGGGGCGGCTCTTCAAATAATAGGCCGATTCGCACCAGGATACGGGTAAACCGATTTGCTCGTCGGGGAATAACCGGGAGATGGGGACGGGTTTTCCCGGGTTCAGCCGGATACTGACAGGAGGCTCTGTTTGCAGGGCTGCAAAGAAAGCTTCCGACTCTTCCGGTAAAAGTTTTCTCATGCGTTCTTCGAACAGAGCGGGTAAAGTGTTCATGTTTTTCCGTATATTTGCAAATAATTGTGTACAAAGATAAGTGATTTTGGATAAGTTATGATTGAAGTCAAGGAAGATTATAGTTTGAAACCATATAATACGTTTGCTATTGATGTCAAATGCAGGTATTTTGTCGAAAGTGACGAGGAGGAAGCGCTCCGGGCTTTTGTGGCTGATTATGAATGGCAACCGTCGGAAGTGTTGATTTTGGGAGGAGGAAGTAATTTCCTTTTTACGGAAGATTTTACCGGTACTGTTTTTTATCCGGCGATGCAGGGAAAAGAGGTGATAAAGGAAGATGAGGAAGAGGTGTGGGTTAGGATAGGAGCCGGAGTGGAATGGGACGATTTTGTGGCCTGGACAGTGGAACAGGGATGGGGTGGAGTTGAAAATCTTTCTTTTATTCCGGGGCATGTCGGAGCAGCTCCGGTGCAAAATGTCGGAGCCTATGGGATGGAAGCCGGCGAGCGGATCGACCGGGTGGAAGCGATAGCCCTGGATAAAGCTATCCAGGTGGAAATTGCAGGAAAAGATTGCCGTTTCGCTTATCGGGATAGTATTTTTAAACGGGAGTGGAAAAATCGGTATATCATTACCCGGGTGGTATTCCGGTTGTCCAAAAAACCGGAGTTTCGGCTGGATTATGGTGCCTTGCGGAGCGAACTTGAAAAGATGGGGGGAGAAGTGAATTTGACGAATATCCGGCAGGCGGTGATTCGGATTCGCCGTTCTAAATTGCCGGACGTGGCGGAGATTCCCAATGCGGGGAGTTTTTTTAAAAATCCCGTGGTCAGTCGGGAACAGGCGGACCGGCTTTTGGCGGAATATCCCGGAATGCCTGTCTATGAGGTCGACGATGCTTGTTGCAAGTTGGCTGCCGGCTGGATGATCGAACAATGTGGTTGGAAAGGACGTACATGGGGGAAGGCCGGGGTACATGACAAACAGGCTTTGGTATTGGTGAATCGGGGGGGAGCCAGTGGTATCGAGATTACCCGCCTGGCGAATGAAATCCGGAAAAGTGTATTCATGAAATTCGGGATCTGGATAGAACCTGAAGTCTATGTGATTTGAATGAAGTTAAAAACAAAGCTATGGTGACGAAGTATGCAGAGAAAGTAAAAATTTACAACCACTATACCAATTACAAAGGCAGGTTGTTTGTGAAAACTTTGTGTGATTTGTTCAACGATGCGGCCGAGGTACAGACCGAACTATATAAGGTGGATGTGGATACCTTGAATGCACAAGGGTTTACCTGGATGTTGCATCGTCTGCATATCCTGCTCCATAAGATGCCTTTAAAGGAAGAAATCGTGACTATCGAGACCTGGCCTTCGGGGATCGACCGTTTGTTTGCCTTGCGTGACTACCGGATGTTCCGGGAAGACGGGGAGGAATTGGTGCGGGCAACTTCCGAATGGATGTATATCGATATGAAACGGAGAAGACCTTTGCGTTTGCCGGAGAATGTCATTGCCATGAGTACGGAGCATAACATCCCTAAGTTGGTGTTGGCCCCTTTGCTGGATGAGAAGGAATTTGGCGGAGAGAGACAGGGAATACGCCATTTTACAGCGACTTTCGATAACATTGATTTTAACGGGCACGTGACTCAGGCTTCGTATGTCCGCTGGATTACCAATTCGCTGCCTTTCGGGTTTCTAAAAGAGCATGTGTTGACAGAAATTGAAGTGATTTATGCCCATGAGATTATGCCGGATAGTCAGATTCATTCCGCTTATCGCATGGAAGAACGGGGTGAAAATGAAGTGGTGGTTTGGCATGAAGTGAAAGACGAAACCGAGCACTTGACGCATTGTCAGGCCAAAACGGTATGGATGAAGCAGGGATAGAGTTGCTGAGTTGTAGAGTTGTAGAGTTGCTGAGTTGTAGAGTTGCTGAGTTGTAGAGTTGCTGAGTTGTAGAGTTGCTGAGTTTGTTTGTAAGTTATTGATTTTCAATGTATTCTGATGTAAAAATCAATTTTATCATTTTTAGTTTCAATAGATTACTTTCCGTTTATTTAAAAATTTTGATTTCTCTTTCTCGTTTTTTTTTTTTAACAGATTATAAAACAGAAAAAATTCAATAACGATTATAGCCTTCCTCTTAGCAACTCTCTAACCCATTAACTTATTAACTCTCTAACTCAGTAACTCTCTAACTCTTAAAAAGGCAAATCGTCGGCTTCAGGCATCGGGGGGATATCTTCTACACGATATTCCGGTACGGGAATATTTGCCGGATTCTGGGGGGCTACTTTTTCAATCCGCCAGCCTTCGAGATTGGTAAAATAAGATACTTGTCCTTTATTTTCCCATTTTCTGCCCCGGATATTGAAATATACTTTAATATTTTCGTTTAAATCGATATTTTCGAGCAGGTCACACCGATCTTGTATCAATTGTACTTTTACGAAGTCATTCCATTGTGAGTTTTTTTCGTTCTCTACTTCGATGACAAATTCCCTTTTTTGGAACCGGTCACTGATGTGTTGGGTTTCTTCTTTGAAAATCAGTTTCCCGACTATTTCGTAATTCATGTATGTGGAGTTTTTTGATTTAGCTAATTAAAAAGTGAAACCCGGGGGTATTACCTCGGGTTCACATTGAAGTTCCCTATAGGGAGATTATTTTTGATCAGCTTCTTTAGCGTCCGGTGTAACGATGTCTAACAGTTCGACTTCGAAAATCAGGGTTTCGTTCGGTCCGATGGAGCCGTTTCCTCTTGGGCCGTAAGCCTGATCCGACGGGATAAAGATTTCCCATTTCGATCCGACAGGCATTTGTTGTAAAGCAGTCGTCCATCCCGGGATTACCCGATTCAAAGGAAATTCTACCGGTTCGCCTCTTTTGATAGAAGAATCGAATTCAGTTCCGTCGATCAAGGTGCCTCTGTAATGTACTTTGACCATATCGGTAGCTGCCGGTTTTGCACCTTCTCCTTTTTTGATGATCTTGTATTGGATACCGTTAGCTAAAGTATCTACGCCAGATTTCTTTGCATTTTCTTCCAGGAATTTCTTTCCTTTTTCTGCATTTTCCGTTGCTTTTTTCATAGCCACTTCCTGCATGAATCCGTTCAGGAACATTTGGATTTCGCGTGGGTCTTTTCCCACTTCTTTTTTGGCTATAGCTGAATTCAAACCGGCGATCAAAGCTTCGCGGTTAACCTCGGAGAAACCCATTTGTTGCAGGCCTGAGCCGTACATGTAACCGATATAAAAACTGGCTGAGTCGGCCGTTGTTTTCAAAGAAGCAGAAGTTTGTGTCATGGAACCGCTGTTGTTACAGCTGATAGCCATTGCACCTACTGCCAGAGTAAGTAGTAAATTTTTAGCTTTCATGTTTTGAATTTTATTGAATTAAATTTTAATGTTTTAGATAATAGCCAACAGTTCGACATCGAAAATCAGGGTTTGGTTCGGTCCGATCGACTGACCTGCGCCGTGTGTGCCATAAGCCAGTTCGGAAGGAATATAAAGTTGCCATTTCGATCCTACAGGCATCAATTGCAGGGCTTCTACCCAACCGGCGATCACTCCGCTTACCGGGAATTCTGCCGGTTCGTTTCTGCGGATAGATGAATCGAAAACAGTACCATTGATCAGACGACCTTCATAATGACACTTTACCGTATCCGAAGCTTTGGGTTTTGGGCCATTGCCAGCAGTCAGGATTTTATATTGTAATCCGCTCGGAAGTGCAACTACGCCTTCTTTTTTCTTGTTTTCTGCCAGGAACTTTTCGCCTTCAGCTTTTGCCTCTTTTCCTTTTGCTTGCTGGAGTTTGTCGAAATAATCCTGTAAGATATTATTGGCTTCATCCGGCATGATTTCCGGCATCTTACCACTGAATACGACATTCAGACCGTCGATAAATGCTTCTGCATTGATCGTGGTTACTCCGGAAGAAATCAAATTGCTGGCAATGCTAAGTCCTAAGCTGTAGCTGACTTTGTCAAGTTCGTCTGTGTATTTCATTCTTTATCTATTAATTATTAATCGCGCAAAGATACACTAAAATGGTAAAAAGTAAAAAGTTAAGACTAAAAAGTGTTTGAATAAACACTTGTCTGTTTTACGTAAACTCTTTCTCCTCTGTTTCCCTTTTCCCCTCGATTCTTTTATTTCCCCCCCTTTTTTCCCTTTTCCCTTATACTTTTTCCCTTTAGCTTTTAGCTTATAGCCTCTAGCTTTTAGCTTATAGCCTTTAGCCTTTTATCTGTCCATCGCTCAAGCAAATCTTCGAATCTGCCATCTCCGCCAGTTCCGTATCGTGAGTGACGATAACAAAAGTTTGTCCTAACTCGTCGCGTAAGGAGAAAAATAATTGGTGCAGTTCGTTTTTAGTATGTGTATCCAGATTACCCGAAGGTTCGTCGGCCAGGACCACTTTTGGGGAATTGATCAGGGCTCTGGCGACGGATACCCGTTGTTGTTCTCCTCCCGAAAGTTCTGACGGTTTATGAGAGATCCGGTCTTGCAATCCCATTAATTCCAGCAGTCCGAGTGCTTTTTTTTCGGCCTCTTTCCGGGGGACTCCCTTGATCCAGGCTGGCATACATACGTTCTCCAAAGCAGTGAATTCCGGTAGCAAATGGTGAAACTGGAAAACAAAACCGATATTGTTATTTCGGAAATTTGCTAATTTATTGGCCGAATAGTGAGCGACGTTGTCCTGTTCATACCATACCTCTCCTTCATCCGGGTAGTCTAAGGTGCCTATAATGTGCAGCAAAGTACTTTTCCCGGCTCCACTAGCCCCGACGATCGTCACAATTTGTTTTTCGGGAATGATCAGATCGATGCCTTTTAAAACCTGTAGTGTTCCGTAACTTTTTTTGATATTTTTGACCTCAATCATCCAATTTCTTTTAATTTTCGCTGTAAAGATAGGGAATAAAGTCAAAATAATATTTAATTTCGTGTGGAAAACGTCCCATTAAATTAGTCGAAAGTTTATAAAGTCTACAAAAAATTCTAAGTTCCCGCACCTGTGGGGGATTGACAATTGCCAGAGACCAGTTGACAATGAAACAGCACACTGGAAAGATCCATCGAACCAACTAAAAACCAATGCTTTATTCTTTATTCCTTTTTTCATTTGTCTTTACTTATTCCTTTTTCGATGGAAGCTTCGCTTCCAAATAATTGTCAATAGGTAATTGTCGTCTGTCAATTATTCTTTTGGTGGATTTCCACCAAAAGAATGGGACGTTTTATGATGCGTTTATTTTGTTTGTTATCAGTTTGTTATCTATGGTTTTGTGGGTTCGGTGGCAAGCAGGAGGGAAAGGTGTCGGATTCGGCTTTGTATGTCTTGAAAGATAAGGCTTATGGGCATATTTCTAAGGGCGAATATCAGGAGACGGAAAGAGTTTGTCAGGAGATTTTACAAAATACCGTTTGGGGAGGACAAGAATGGTTTTACACCTATGCCTTGATCTATCAGGGACAAGCACGGATCATGCTGGGCAAAACGCAGGAGGGATTACAGGATTTGCTCGGGGCAAAACGATTGGCTGAGATACAACACAATGATTCGGCACTTTGTTCGGTGTATAACGGGCTTGGGTTGTACGAACAAAATGTCACTTGTGACTATTACCGCTCTTTGAATTATTACCGGGAGGGGTGTGATATCGCCGAACGTTGCGGACACCGGTTGTTGTATTGTTTGTTAGTCGCTAATATCGCGGAAGTACTGACTTTAAGAAATGAAGAAGCCGGGTTGGAATATGCAGAGAAATGTTACCTGCTGGGCCGGCAGAATAATGATCCTTATCTGATCTATTGCGGGGCGATTTCTATGGCCCGCAATCTTTGTCTCAACCGGAAGATGGAAGAGGCCTGGAGATATACCCGTGAAGCGGATCGGTTGAGTAAACGTTATGACTTTAAAAATCGTTCGGATATTTATAATACATACGGAGAAATAGCGTTGGAAGCGGGGGATTATATGAAGGCCGGATTGTACTATGAGCAGGCGATCCGGGAACATGGTTTTTCACAGGCTGCTTATGTCGTGTCCACCTATGTCGGCTATGGACGGGCACTGATCGCTCAGAAAAAATACAAGTCTGCTTTGGAAAAATTACAGATCGGGAAAGAGATCTCTGAAAAAAATATCACTTCACTGTTCCGGCGGGAAGTCTACCTGTTGCTTTCAGCCTGTTACGATCGGTTAGGTGAGCCAAAAGAAGCCTTGGAATATTATAAGAAGTATACGGCTGAATCTTTTCGTTTGTATAACGAAGACAAAGAAAGGACAGAGAAGGAGTTGATGGTGAGGTATGAGACAGAGAAACGAAATAAGGAATTGGCTCAAAAAAATATGTTGTTACAAAAGGAACAGAATCGGGTGATGGCTTTGGTCGGGATCACTTTTGTCGTCTTGATCGTCGTTTTACTGTTCTACATCAATTATCGGAGAAAAAATCGATTATATAAACAGATTGTTCGGGAAAGTGTGGATTGGCTGGCGAAGGAAAGACAGTTTTCTAAGCGGATAGCAGAGCAGGAGAAACAATTGCAGGAATTGATCGGTAAGGCCGGAGCTGTTGATGGAGGGCGTTATTCCGGTTCTTCGCTGAATAAAGATAGCCAGCAGGAATTATTCGGCCGGTTGGAGCGTTTAATGCAAAACGATCAGGTATATAAAAATAGTTTATTCACCCGGGAAAAAATGGCTGAATTATTGGGTACTAACCGTACCTATCTTTCGCAGACCATCAATGAACAAACCGGATTGACTTTTACGCATTATATGAATAAATATCGGATCGAAGAAGCCCGGAGAATATTGGCTGATCCACAGGACGATACACCGATAAAAGCAATTGCTGCCGATCTGGGATTCAGCTCGGTAACTACTTTTTATACTCTTTTCAAAGCTGTCGTTCAGATGTCACCGGACCAATACCGGAAACATGCCCGCTCGCTGAGAGAAAATAAATCTTAAAGAAATGTAAAAATTGTCCGTGTAAATTCGTACGATTTTTGTATTTTAACATTTATTTTTTACAAAAAAAGCAATTGCTGATTTTGGAATTGCTTTAATAATAAGGTGTTTTTCGGATTTGTTTTTCTTTGTCCTACTAAATCATTTTTAAGAATTTGTTATGAAGATAATGTTAAGGACTATGAAGAACGGATTTTATTTCCTGGGTGGGCTGCTACTTTTAGCGGGGGCCTGTACTGCGCCGGATTCGTACCGGTTGGTTGGAAATCTGAGCGGGTTAGCGGATGGTACCAGGATGCTTTTGGTACCGGCGGCAACACACAAACAAGAGAAGCCTATCGGTGAAGCTGTGGTGGAAGATGGAAAATTTGTTTTCGAGGGACAGTTACCCGAGCCGCGGTTGTTGAATCTGCAGGCAGAGGGGAAGCAGTTGTATTATGCCTTTATGCTGGAAAACGGTGAGGTGACTATAACAGGCGAAGCCGTCTCTACGACCGATGGAGATCGGGAAATGGTGACATTGAATAAGGCGGTTGTTACGGGTAGTAAGGCAGATCGGGAATTCCGGGAGAAAATAGCTTTCCGGCAGGAGTTGGATAAAGCTTATACTCGGTTACACCAAAAATACGAGGATATAAGCCGGCAGTTGGGGGAGGCCCGCCGTACCGGAAATGCGGTGAAGATAGATTCACTGAATCAAACCGAAGAGATGAAGGCCTATGCCAGAGACGAGAAAGCTTTCTTCACTCAGGTAGAAAAGCAGACTATGGCTTCGATCAAAGCGAATAAAGATAGCTATTGGGGACCTCTGTTGATGCTGTATTGCTTTAATTATTTTACCGAGGATCCTGCCCAGATTGAACTTTACAATAGTTTCCCGGAAGAAATACAAAATGGCTACTATGGGCAGTTGTTGAAGAAGGAACTGATCCCGGAGAATCTGATCGGCAAACGGTTACCGGCCTTTTCTGCTCCCGACCGGAATGGAAATATACACTCCGACAGCGATTTGCGTAAGAATAAAAAATGCGTTTTGATCGATTTTTGGGCATCGTGGTGTGGCCCTTGCCGGCGGGAAATTCCTAATTTGAAGAAAATTTACGAAGCATATGTAGACAAAGGGTTGGAAATCATTAGTATATCTATTGATAAGGAGGATAAGGCCTGGCAGAAAGCTTTGGATGAGGAACAGCTGCCCTGGCCTAATTTGATCGATCGGCAAGAGTTGTTCGGAGAGCAGTTTTACGGGCGTACGATCCCGGCTATTTTTCTGGTTACCGAAGACGGAATCGTACAGTATGATAAACTGCGGGGACAAGCGTTGTCCGATAAAATTGCCGAAATATTGAACTAACCGATACTTACTATAAAACTTATGAAAATGAAAAAAAATGTCCAAAACAAAAATTACCGGAGAGGGTGGCGTTTGTTGGCTGTGATCGGTATGCTTTTGTGTTTACCTTTATTACAGCTGAAGGCTCAGGAAATGCGAACGATTACCGGGCTTGTTGTCGATCAGAAGGGAGAAATACTGCCCGGAGCTACGGTGAAAGCGGTACAAGCTCCGGGAGTGAAAACCCTGATCGCTACTTCGACCGATCTCGATGGGAAGTTTAAGTTGAATATTCCGTCGGAGGTTACTCAGATTGAAGTTACTTTTGTCGGGTATAAAAACCAGCAGGTAGCCCTGAAAGGGAAAACCGATTTTAAAATTGTACTGACAGAAGATACCCAGGAGATGGAAGAAGTGGTGGTAACCGGTATGTTCACCCGTAAAGCGAATAGTTATACCGGCTCGGTTACCACAATCAAGGGGGATGAATTGAAAACGGTCGGGAATGGAAATGTCTTGTCCAGTTTGAAAAATATAGATCCTTCTTTTCTGATGGTTGAAAATCTGGAGGTTGGTTCGAATCCCAATGCGATACCCGATTTTCAGATGCGTGGACAGACCGGATTTACCGAAGTGGCCAGTGAATATCAGGAAAATCCGAATCAGCCGTTATTTATTTTGGATGGATTCGAGACGACGCTGACGAAAATTATGGACCTTGATATGAATCAGGTACAGAGTGTTACTTTGCTGAAAGATGCTACTGCTAAGGCGATTTATGGGTCGAAAGCGGCCAATGGCGTGGTGGTGGTAGAAACGATCCGACCGGAAAAAGGGAAAATGAAGATTACCTATACCGGAAGCCTGGATATCGAAGCTCCGGATTTATCCAGTTATGATTTGTGTAATGCCGAGGAAAAATTGCGGGCGGAATATCTGGCCGGTTTCTATACTTCTTCGACGGGATCTGCCACAGAACAGATGAATCTGGACAAAAGATATACGACCGTTGCCAGTGCTATCGCGGCCGGTGTCGATACGTATTGGCTGGATAAACCTTTGCGGGTGGGGGTCGGACAAAAACATTCTCTTTATCTGGAGGGTGGGGATGATTATATGCTGTATGGGATCGATCTGAGTTATAACAATGTGGCCGGAGTGATGAAAGGGTCGAACCGGAATACCCTGAGCGGAGGGATTACATTTTCATATAAATACAAAAATTTATTGTTCCGGAATAAGTTTACGATCGACGATAATAAATCGAATGATTCACCTTATGGTTCGTTCAGCGATTATGCTTACCTGAATCCTTATAACCGTTTGCATGACGAGGATGGAGAAATGGAAGATTCCTGGACGGGTTTGGTGACCGAATATAATTATCTGAAAAATGGCCTGATCAATACCCGGTTTGAAGACAGATACACGACGTTTACCGAAAATTTTTATGCCGAATACCAGGCGTTGCAAAATCTGCGTCTGACTGCCCGGTTCGGTTTGACGAAAAAGAACTCCGGTTCGGAAGATTATTATCCTGCCGGACATACCAATTTTGTCAGCTATACAGGGGATAATTTGTATAAGCGGGGTAGCTATTCCACCTATTCCCGTAAAGATAATAAC
>ENA-OWPP01001635-OWPP01001635.1-human-gut-metagenome-genome-assembly--contig:-NODE-1635-length-18163-cov-8.459189_pt1 | contig 18163 bp, 16 predicted proteins | sample MGYA00248265_ERZ651848 | MGnify/ENA primary metagenome ERZ651848 (study PRJEB26924, sample SAMEA4378233) | human gut metagenome | biome: human gut; feature: human-associated habitat; material: faeces...
ACCGCATAGACCGCGAGAATCAAGAACACCATACAAATCATAACCGCCGCCGAAACCGTTCCCGGCAGCGCTGACAAGGAGGCACAATGGCTTACATCAAGAAAAAATCCGAACGAAAATACAAAATCACCGTCTGCAACGGCTATAAGGTCAACAGGCAGAAACGCATGAAGGCGCAGACCATCACTGTGCCGTCATCCGTGCCAAAGCGCGGCATCCAGCAATACGTTATGGCTGAAGCTGAACGCATCGAGAAAAAGTTCAAGTATGGCATTGAGGAAAACGACCAGACACACTTTGACCGCTACGCCGAGTCGTGGCTGAAACGGCAGGAACCGTATTTCAAGGCCACTACGCTGGCCGGATACAAGAGAAATCTGGAAATTGCCTATCTGCAAAGGCGGGCGAGGCTGTCAACAGCGGCGCGTATGCGCCGTTCATCTTGACCGTTGACTGGCTCGGCTGGCTTTGCTATTTCTGAAAGATACAAAGTGCCGCAATGGGAAGATACATACTCAAAAGGGATAATCTCTGCCATAGTCCTTCAAACGCAATTATTGTTCCTCTATAATTCGGCTTATCAGCCATTACAAATAGCGCAAAAAAGACTATTGCAAAGATAAAGCAAATTAAAGATAAAATTCCTAATAACCCATTAGACACTTTGAAAAAATATAATCCGACAAACAATGGTGCAAGTGTTAAAAGTAGAAAACCTATTACTGAACCATAACCATGTATCTTTGCGGAAAGAGTTTCAAGGCTTTTGGTTTCTCCAACTGAAAAAATCCCGGAAAGAATACAACCGCCTACGGCGTAAATCACAATGACGGAAAAAACATTATGGATATAGAACTTGATACTTGTGCGACAGTAGGATAAAGCTGTAAGGTGCTGATTAAAATTGCAACTCCAAACGCAACCAGCCAAATGTTATAAATTGAATGTAATGGTGCTTTTGAATTTCCTAAAACGCTCATTACTTGTGTCAAATGATTATAGTCTTTGTAAAATGGAGCTAACAAGAATGGAATAATTAAATCTAATGCCAAAAGCACCGGCAAAAAATGAGATAAATAATTCTTAATCATTGGTTTTACCTCACTTTTAGAAAATGAAAATCGCAATATGGCGAACCATTTCCTAATGTGCCAGTTCGTTCAAAACGAATTTTGGGTAATAAACCTGAAAAAGAAATATCATCATTTTCACAATACACACAACATAACTCTGGACAATCATACATTTTTGTTAGTTCCCAATAAATGCAATTATGCAAATTGAAGTGTATCTCTTTGCCATTACATTTAACCCATTCCGTTGTCCAACCGTCATCGGGAAAATTTTTTCGCATATGCTTTTTTACACCTAACCGATAGATGGTATATGCAAAAGGCATACTTCCTAACTTTTTCATTTCTTCTTTTTGAACGTTTGCGGCTTTATGGGTTTCGTTTCTAACATATTCTAACGCTTCATTTTGGTTTATACCCTCTCCTCGAAGTGCCTTGTAATAAGCCAACGTTGGAAATAGCTTTAATTGCAAATGATTTTGAATTGCGGCGTTATTGCGATAGTCGGCGTTATTCAGAAGTTCTTGATAAATTTTTTCTGCTTGCTCAAAAATCAGCTTTCCTTTTTCTTGCCCAAACTGTTGAATACAATCCACTTCTAAAAAGGGAAGCGTAGTTTCATTTAGTTTCATCATCATTTCCTCCCTTGAAGTGGCCTAAACCTTTCAAAATCTTTACAGCAACCTCTTTCATTACATCAGCTTTGACTACAGCTATTCCTTGTTCCTCATCGCCTAAAACGAGTAGCGTGTCTCCGGGATTTATGTCAAATATTTCTCGCGCTTCTTTGGGAATGACAATTTGTCCGCGCTCCCCAACCTTAACAGTTCCAAATATGTGCTTTCCTTTTGGCATGGACATTGTACAGCATCTCCTTAATTCATGTTTTTCATACCTACATGAAAAGTATACATCACTTCAAGAAAAATGTCAAATCACCTTTACTGATTACGGAATAATGGGGATAGCCGTCTTTCATATTGTGGTGTTACTTTATGGCACATGAGCATTTACCTATCGCTTCAAGCTGATTTTGAAAGCAAACAACTTGCCGCTGGATTTAAATGTGCATGGCTTACGGCATACGAACGCCAGCCTGCTGATTGCACAGGGGGTGGACGTGCGCACGGTTGCCAGTTTGTTAGGACACGCACAGGCAAGCACTACGCTGGACATTTATGCCCACGCCTTTGACAAGAATAAGCGCAAGGCGCAGGAAAAGTTGGGAAAGGCGATAGGATTATGAGAAAAATCAAATTGACCCGTGCGAACAAAAGTATCCTGTTGAAAGCGCTTGCACCTTATTATTACCGTGAAAAAGCGCTTGGGCATAGCACAGAAAAACCGGGGCGACTGATACTGAAAATCAATGCTCTCCCAGTCGATAAGAAAACAAACTTCTCGCCAGACGAAATTCGTCTTATGCGTACCACTGTAAATCAACTGAGAAATGAACGGCTGGCAAAAGGACAGTACACCGATGCCGCAGATGATATGCTACTAAAATTATTCTAAACCTAAATAACATCAAAACAAAAAGCGCATTGCAAAGGTACATTGCAATGCGCTTTTTGGTGCGACCGAAGGGATTCGCCAAGCCGCGGAGCACGGACTGTTCGAATCCCCCTCTTTTACTGCCCCATAAAATCCGCGCAAAACAAAAAGAGCAGCACCCCATAAGGTGCTGCTCTTGGTGCGACCGGGAGGATTCGAACCTCTGGCCTTCCGGGTCGGAGAACTACGACACGGCGCGTAATATGATGATATACTGCGATTTTTTGTTGGTTCTGCACTGCTACGGCACACCGATCACAAACAATATAAAACAATGTGTCAACGATAAAAACTGACCACCGGCAGCAAAAATCACTGCCAGTGGTCAGTTGGTGGTCACTCTTCGAGATTCATATTTTCTAATTGTACAGGCTGATTCTGCCCGGCGTAAATCACGTCTGTGATATGAACACAGAGATTTGATTCGTTTATCCAGAAGTAAATATAATAGTTTTTGCTTACCAAGCGATGAATGCCCAGACTGTGCCATGGTTCTTCCGGTGTAAGATGAACACGGTGAGGGAACATATCCAATGAATTGATGGCCTTTTGCAATGTTCGCAGCAATTTTACCGCAGCTTGTGGTTCCGTCAAGTCAACCGCAATATAGTGGCTGATTTCGCGCAGAGATTGCTCTGCACGTACAGTGACTTTGACCTTATACTGCTTTTCCATTCTGAATCTCACCAATTAAACGGTCAAATACTTCATCGGAAGGTGCCGCTTGATTCTGCTTGGCCTGAGCATAACCGGCAGACATTCGTGCATTGAATTCGGCATCGTTCATTTCACTTCGGGATTTGGGCCGCGCTGCGGGAACGGAGGGACGAAACGGCAGTCCGTTCCAAAGGACAATTTGCCTATAGAAGATATTGATTGCAGTGGAAACGGGAATTCCTAAATCGGAGAGGATGGTTTCAGCCTGTTCTTTGACTTCCGGCTCAACCCGCGCAGTAACATTAGAAGTTTTAGTTGCCATGCAAAGCACCACCTTTCTTAGTTTCAGTATAGCACATTGTATTACATATTGCAATACAAATGCGTGGCGGCTTGGCTTTATTTGCTGCCCAGAGAAATCGGCTGTTTTTTGTGGAAAAATATCCCGGAACCGTGGGTTACAGCGCTTCAAAACGGATTTGCTGCAAATCCGCAGGGCCTTCGCCGTGGTAGATCAGATAGAGCGCCGCTGTGCCGGTAGCGTGTAGTAGAGGTAATAGCGGCGTCCTTGCCCTGCACCACATCGGGCGCGTACAAATCAGTAACACCGGGGCGGGTGTGGGGGTCCTGTTCGGCGGAGCACATAACGCCCTCATATCGCCAGTCGCTCAGATCGTCCAGCGGGGCAGACCAGCCGACATAGTCGCCTTTAGAGCAGTAGCGGTCGCCGCCCTCGGTATCGTGGGAGCCGAACAGATAGATACGGTCCCCAAAGATATGCGGCTCGCCGTCGGGGGTGTACTCCCACAGGGGAAGAAACGGGTTCATCGCTTGTTTTTTTATGGGGATTTTTCCTTACTTGTAACAAAGCTGCAGCCTGGGGCTTATCAATCGGCGGCGTAGCTGCCCAGGAAGGCAAGGCTCGGCTTCGGGTGGCGGGTCTGGCCGTTGGCACGGTCGACGGCAATCAGGCCGAACGTCATCGAAAAGCCCTTCTGCCACTCAAAGTTGTCAAGCAGGCTCCAATGCAGATAGCCCTTGATGGGCAGGCCCTCGGCAAGGCAGTCCTGCACACCGGCCAGCGCCTGCCGGATAAACTCCACGCGGCGGGTATCGTCGCCGGTGCCGATGCCGTTCTCGGTAATCAGCAAATCACCGTGGAAATCCTTGGCCACGGCGCGCAGCACGTTGGCCAGCGCCTGCGGGTAAAACTCATAGCCCATCTGGGTAAGCTCCGCGCCCTCCGGCATAGGCAGCTGGCCATCGGGGCCAATGCGGGTGCGTGTGTAGTTCTGCACGCCCAGAAAATCATCGTTCTGGATGTGGGGCAGATAGTGGGTAAATTCCTCGTCCCACTCCTTGGCGGCCAGTGCCTCACAGCCCAGCTCCGGCTGTAAATCGTGCAGGCTCAGGGTCAGACCGACCTTCAATTCGGGGCAAATCGCCTTGATGGCATCCCGCGCCGCGGCGTGGGCGCGCATAATGAGCAAATCGCCCTCCGGCGTGCGCTGCGTCTGGAAGGTCTGCGGGTTCTCGGTGCCGAAAAGCGCCAGAGATTCCGCGGCGGCTGCCTTGCGGTTTTCCAGCATCTTCTGCAAATTCATACCCATCTGCACGCTGCTTTCGGCCTGCCCGGCGGTTGCTCTGGCCGCGGCGGCCTTCTGCATCTGCATCATGTAGCGCTTCGAGATGGCAGCAATCTGCAGACCCATATTAGCCTCGTTGATGGTGCAGATATAGTGCAGCTCATCGCCGAGAGCCTCCACAACCTTGACGGCATAGCGCTTGAAATAGTCAACCGTGCTCTCGGCCTCCCAGCCGCCGCGCTCAATCAGCCATTTGGGGCTGGAAAAATGGTGCAGCGTTACCACCGGCTCAACACCGTGCTCGCGGCAGCAGCGGATTACCTTGCGGTAATGCTCCAACTCGGACTCGTCAAAGCAGCCCTCCTGCGGCTCCACGCGTGCCCACTCGATAGAAAAACGGTAGGCATTCAGCCCGGCCCCGGCCAGCAGAGCAATGTCCTCCTCATAGCGGTGGTAGTGGTCTACGGCATCGTTGCTCGGCTCGGCAAAGCTGGAATGTTCCATCTGCTCCTGTGCCCACAGGTCGCTGTAGCGGTTGTTGCCCTCCACCTGATGCGCCGCCGTGGACGCACCCAGTAAAAACTCCTTGGGAAATTTCATAGTGTTGTCTCCTTGTGTTTGTGTTACATCCATCATAAAGTGCGGAAATGCAAAGAAAATACTATGGCGTTTGTCTGATCTGTCAGCAGAGCTGGTTGAGCTTTGTCAATAGCTGCGCAAACAGTGCCTCGCCGCCCAGCATCATGCCTTTCAAGTCGTTGAAGCTCTTGCCGGCAAGGAACGCGGCGGCAGGACCGTCCAGCATACCCGGCAGGGCAGCGGAAAGCACCGCCTTGGCGTCGGCGTCCGCCAGTATGGTGCGCAGCGGTGTGTCCATCGTAAAGCGCTGCGGGGTTAAATCGGTTTCAGTGGCGTAGGAATACTGATAGCTGCCGCTGCCCAGCGTGATGGAGCCTTCCTGCTCCGGCAGGAAAAGCTGTGCGGTGGTGTTGGCGGGGATTTCCACCTCCACGGTGATGAGATGGTTCAGGCACTGCCACGCAAGGCGCACCCTGCCGTAGGGGGTGGTGCGCAGGGCACAAGCCTGCGTGATGCCCTGAATCAGCTGCGGCTGCAGCGTAATGGCGCGGTAGCCCGGTTCAGCCGGGCGGATACCGACCAGCTGCTCCAGCAGCCAGTCACCCACAGCGCCAAAGGCATAGTGGTTAAAGCTGTTCATGCCGCTTTCGTCAAAGCTGCCGTCGGGGCGAACGCTGTCCCAGCGCTCCCACATGGTAGTTGCGCCGCAGCGCACCTCATACAGCCAACCGGGGAAATCCTCGTTCAGCAGCAGCTTTCCGGCAAGGTCATTGCGGCCGATTTTAGAAAGCGCGTCCATCAGAATCGGCGTGCCGATAAAGCCGGTTGTCAGGTGCCCCTGATGCTTGTCCAGATTCTGTACAAGGCTTTGGGCAATGCGGTCGCGGTGCTCCGACCCGGCAAGGTCAAACAGAAGAATCAGCGCCAGCGCGGTCTGAGTTTCGCCCACCACGCGCCCGGTTGCGGTGATGTACTCCTGCTGGAAGCCGCTGCAGATTGCGCGGTGCAGCGCGGTATATTCGTCTGCCTCCTGTGCTTTGCCCAGCACGGCCGCCGCCTTGGCAAGCAGCTGGGTACAATGTGCGTAGTAGGCGCTGGCAATCAGGTAGGCATCGGTGCTGCCACGGTTGCCGCGGCCCTCCTCGCGGTCAAGGGCCAGCCAGTCGCCGTGCTGAAAGCCGCACTGCCGCAGATGGTCGGGCGTTTCCTGACGGCGCATATATTCTACCCACGCTTTCATGCTGGGGTATTGCCGTTCCAGAATATCCCGTTCGCCGTAAAGCTCGTAGAGCGTCCACGGAATGGTGACGGCGGCGTCACACCAGACGGCAGCGCCGCCGCTGCCCTGTCCGTTCACGTTCGGCACGATGTGCGGCACACCGCCGTCCGCGGCTTGTCCAATGGCAAGGTCGGCCAGCCACTTGCGGAAAAAGCGGTAGACATCCTCATTCTGCGCGGCGGTGCGGCAGAAAACAGCAGCGTCACCGGTCCAGCCCAGCCGTTCATCGCGCTGCGGGCAGTCGGTAGGCACATCGACAAAGTTGGAGCGCTGGCCCCACACGATGTTCGCCCACAGGCGGTTGACCAGCGGGGAGGAGCAGGAAAATTGCGCGGTGGCGGCAGCGTCCGTACCCAGCACCAGCGCGGTGAAGGCGTCAAGCGGCGGGTTGCCGCCCATGCCTGCAATCGAGACATAGCGGAAGCCGTGGTAGGTGAAGCGGGGGACAAACGTATCCTTGCCGCCGCTGCACACAAAGGTATCGGTGGCCTTGGCGGTGCGCAGGTTGGCAGTATACAGACTGCCGTTCGGCGTCAGGGCCTCAGCAAAGCGCAGGGTGATTTCCTGCCCGGGGGAACCCTGCCAGTCCAGCCGGACAACACCGGCCATATTCTGGCCGAAATCCAGAATCGGCGTGCCGTCCGGCGTATGCAGCAGCTGCACAGGGGCGCGGCGCTCGAGCACGCGCACCGGCTCGCATTGCTGGGGAACCAGCGCCGGGGCATGGGCGTTCAGATCTTCTGCAAGGACAACCGGCTGCGGTGCAGTTGGCACAGCGGTGCGGTCAATGCGCTCACCGTGGTAGAACTCCGCCTCGCGGTGCTGCCCAAGGTACCACTGCCAGCGCGCATCGGTGGCAACCGTGACGCGGTGGCTGTCCATGCAGGTGAGAGAAAGCTCGGCAAAGATGGCCGTCTGCTTGCCGTACACCTGCCGCGTTCCGTTCAGATAACCGGCATACCAGCCGTTTGCGGTGGTGATTTCCAGCGTGTTTTCCGGCTGAATCAGCGCCGTGACGTCATATACCTGATATTGCAGGCGGCTTGCGTACTCGGTCCAGCCGGGAGCAAACCAGTCCTGCGAGACCTCCTGCCCGTTCAGCCGCACGGTATAGATTCCACAAGCGGAAAGATACAGCCTTGCCTTCTGCACAGGCTCGGCAGAAAAATGTCGCACAAAAACAGGACATTCGCTGTGATTTTCCGCCAGGGTGTGGGTAATCCACTGCGCGGTGAGAAAGCGCGGCGCAAACAGTGCCGTGGAAAATTCGGCCTTGCCCTGCGCGGACTCGCCGTGGTTATCCCAGACAGTCAGCTCCAGTGTGTAGTGGCATTCCTCGTTCAGCGGCGGGCCAGCATAGCGGACGGCGGCACTCTCACTGTCTGTGATGCGCCCGCTGTCCCAAAAGGGCATCAGGCCGTCCCTGATACAAATCCGGTAAGCGGTCTGGTGTACGTTCTGGCGGTCACTTTCGAGCTGCCAGCCCAGATACGGCGTCGGCTCACTCAATGCGGCAGGGTTCTCCTGCCGGTCAATCAGAATTTTGGAAACCTTCAGCATAGCTTTCCTCCTGTTTATTCCCCGGCGTACGCCGCATCCAGTGCGTGCAGCACCTCTGGCGGCAGGGCCTGACCGCCCATCGAAAGCAGCTTCTTCAGGCTCATGCTCTTCATCTGGGCCAGCATCGGGCTTTCCAACATCGGTCCCAGCACCTTTGCCAGCACGGCGCGGGCTTTCTCGTTTTCCAGCAGGGTGCCCAGCGGCAGGTCGGCGGCACTGGGGGCAGCCTCATGCACAGGCAGAGACTGCGCAGCAACAGGGGTGAAGCCGATGCCCAGCTCGGCCACCAGCTCGCCCAGCGTCACGCGCAGCAGCGCACCCTTGGCACCGCCCTCGCTGCGGATAATTGCCATAGCGGCACCGTCATACAGCGGGCAAACCGGCCCGGCAAAGGGCAGCAGGCGGTCGGGCTTGGGGTCGGCGGTGCCCAGCGCGGCCAGTGTGCCGCCGCCCAGCAGCTCCACCTTGATTTCGCGCTGGTCGGCAAGAACCGGGTTTCCGGCGGCGTCAACGCACTGAATCTGCACAAAGCAGAGGTCTTTTCCGTCCGCGGCGATGGCGGGGCGGTCGGCCGTCAGGCGCAAAGAGGCGGTTTCGCTTGCGGTTGCCAGCGTGTCGCGGCCCGTTTCAACGCCGTTTTTGTAGCTGACAGCCTCCAGCGTGCCAGGCTCATAGGCAAAGCGGAACACCGCAAGGTACTCCTGCGCTTCGGTGCAGGGCTTGCGGCCGAGGGAACGGCCGTTCAGCAGCAGCTCTACCTCGTCGGCGTCGGCGTAGATATTGACTTCCACGTCCTGCCCCTCGCAGCCGGGAAAGGTGTAGTTGCGCTGCACCGGCAGCCACGCCCACGAAAGCCGTGCCAGATGCTTGTCAACCAGCTCGGGCGGCAGGCAGAAGATATGCGGTGCGTCGTTGCCCCAGATTACATCGCGGTAATAGCTCTGCGGGCGCTTGCGGCCCAGCAGGTCAAAGTCGCCGCAGTTGGCGGTCAGCCACGGCCATGCGGGCTGACTGGGGCGCGGCTCGGCGCTGACCTCCCAGCGGCCCACGCCGACCTCACCGATGTAATCCCATGCCGTCCAGACAAAATCGCCTATGACATTGACATTGTTACGCGCGCCCTGCCAGCTCAGCAGTGCGGCGCGGGGGTAGCTCTCGGAGCCGTAAATCACGCGGTCGGGGTACTTTTCGGCATCGTAGGCGTAGCGCGCCACCTTATAGTTGTAGCCCGCCACATCCAGCGGGGCAAAGTAGGGCGCGGTGCCCGGGCCCCAGATGTCGCGCCCCTCGGCAAAGGTGTCGTAGGCCATATTCAGCGCCTGGTTGCCGGTGGTACCGCCTGCGGGGCGGTTGCCGTATTCCGAGAACAGCGCGCAGGCCGTGGCCGATACCGGGCGGCTTGCGTCCAGCGAACGCACCTTGTCGGCAAGACGCTTTGCCCATGCAAAGCCGTCTGCCGTGCCGTCGCGCTCCTCCACTTCGTTGCCGGTGCTCCACATCACAATGCAGGGATGGTTGTAGTCGCGGGTAATCATATCCTCAAGGTCTTTTTCCCAGCACTGCTCAAAGGTGACGTGCAGGCCAAAGCTGGTGCGGCCCATAACCCACTCGTCAAAGGCTTCCTCCACAACCAGCATACCCAGCTCATCGCAGGCGTCCAGGAACGCCGGGCCAAAGGGGTTGTGCGCGGCGCGGATGGCATCAAAGCCGCTCTCCTTCATCAGGCGGATCCGGCGGCGCTCGGCGGCGGCATGGTCAGCCGCACCGAGAATGCCCAAGTCATGGTGGATGCAGCCGCCCTTCATCGTGCGGGGCTGACCGTTCAGCAGCAGACCGGTCTTGCTGCTTACCTGAATTGTGCGGATGCCAATGCGCTGCTCTGCCGTGTCGGCGGTGCCGTTGGCGGTGACGGTCACGCGCAGGGTGTAGAGGGCGGGCGTTTCCGGCGTCCACGGCGTAATGCCGTTGGCGGCAAGCTGCACCGTTCCAAGGCCCTCTGCCGTAGCCAGCACCTGCCCCTCTGCGTCCGCCAGCTCATAGGTTACGCTGTCCGCCGTGCCGGTCAGTGCGGTGCTGACCTCTACCACAGCGCTGCTGCCGTCCAGCGCGGCGGTAACAGCGCGGATACCGTGCGGCGCGGCGCTGATGGCGCTTGCCATGTGCAGCCACACGCTGCGGTAGATGCCGCAGCCCACATACCAGCGGGAGTTGGGCTTGGTGCGGTTGTCGGTGTAGACGGTGATTTCATTATCGCCCGCCTGCAGCAGCTTTGTCACCTCCACCCAGAAGCCGGTATAGGGGTTGTTGTGCTTGGCAATCGGCTTTTTGTTCAGCCAGACCTCGGTAATGCCGGCAATGCCTTCAAATTCCAGCCAGAAGCGCTGGCCGATGATTTCCGGTTCCACGGTAAAGCTCTTGCGGTAGTAAAGACCGGCGCAGGCCATAAAGCCCTCATCCAGCCCGGTCGCTGCCTCGGGTGAGCGTGCTTTTTCCACGGCGTAGTCATGGGGCAGGCTTGTTTTTTTCCAGCCCTGCAGCATACCCACCATCAGGGGGTTCTGCAGGCTGCTTTCAAGATATTCCCAGTTCTGGTTCAGGTCAAATCGTTGCATAATGTTCTCCTTTGCAGTGAGGTTCTTGTGGGTGTGCTATTTGCTTGTCTCTATCATACAGAGCTTTGCCCGGGTAAAACAGTAATAGATTTGCCTTGAAAGTCAAAAATTCGCCTTGTTGGGAAAACAAGACGAATTTTTTACATTTGTGACTATTTTATTGTTGCTCAGGACTGGGCGATGGGCGCTATAATGCAGACAGAAGCTCTTATTGCTTCTGGCGATATTCCAACGGCGAGCAGCCGACCACCTCGTGAAAGATCTTGCCGAAGTAGCTGCGGGAGCAGAAATGCAGTCTGTCGGCAATCTCCTGCAGGGAAAGCCCGGTGGTGGTCAGCAGCAGCTTGGCGCGCTCAATGCGTACATATTTGATATAGTTTGTCAGGCTGGTGTGCATCTCCCGCTTGAATTTCTTTGTCAGGTAGTATTCGGCGTAGCCAAAGCGCTTGGCCAGCTGGTCGATGGGAATTTCCTCCTCGGCGTGCAACTCAATATACGCGCAGCAGTCCTGTATCTGCTTGGACACCTCCGGGTTGGTGCGGCAGCGGTGTACCCGGTGTACAAAATCCGCGTACATCGTGGTGGAAAGCTCGCCCAGCTCCGTGCTGTCCTTGGCATCGGTGGCGCGCTGAATGTAGGCATCGCCCAGCGTATAGCCTTCCTCAGGGGAAAGGCCGCCTTCAATGGCAGCACGGCAGCACATCGAGATGAATACAATCACCGAGATCCGCGCCTGCCCCAGAATTTCGTTGGTGTCAACCTTGACGCCGTTGCTGACGCTGTTGGCCTGATTGACCACAAGGGCGTAGTTCAGATCGCCCTCGCGCACCATGCGCAGCAGCGCCTGCTCGGTTGTCCAGACCTTATGGCGGTCGCGTGTGGAAAGCTGCTCCTCCACATCAACGGTTCCGTAATCCTCATCTGTAATGTTGTATATGTCAAAGGTGTTTTTCTGCACACCGGTCACGCAGTAATTCAGCATGATGGCATAGTGGTTCATGATGTTCGTGGCAAGGGTCGGCAATGCTTTCAGGGCCTTTTCAATCTGCATGGTGGTCTCCACACTGAGATTCAGATTCTGCAGCTGCCGCATGGCCAGCTCCATATTGCGCAGAACGGTGTTCTCGGTAAAATAGGGGCCAATCAGGTAGACCATTTTCACCTTGCCGCCGTCTGTTTCTGCCGCAGCACACCACTGCAGGCCGATGGAGGAGGCAACCTGCATGGGCGTATCGGGCAAAAGGTGGTCATACAGCCGCTTTTTGCAGCCGAACAGCTCAAATACCTGTGCCAGAACTTCTTCCTCGGGGCAGTTACTGTACACAAGCCGGCCGCAGTCGTTGTAGGCCCACATGTACAGCGGCCCCGCACACTGAATCATATCCTTATAAAGCTGCAGATTCTGCCGGACATCCATTTGCATTGTCCCTCCGTGTTTTACAATCTAAGTGGATTCATTTTAACATATTTTTCCTGTGCCGACAAGAACGTCCGCCAACCCACCGCAGAAAGGAGCGTCCTGTGAAAATGAAAAGAAGCTATTGCAACCCGCTTGACCTTGGCTACCGCTACCAGCATATAATGGAAAACGGAAAGCGGATTGCCTACCGTGAGGCTGCTGACCCGACACTGATTTACTTTAAGGGTGTCTACTATCTGTTCGCGTCGATGTCGGGCGGATTCTGGCACAGCAGCGATTTGACCGACTGGAAATACCACACCAACCGCAATTTGCTGATATATGATTATGCGCCGGATGTGCGCCAAGTGGGAGAGTACCTGTACTTCTGCGCCTCGCGCCGCGGCGAGAACTGCCCCATCCTGCGCACAAAGGACCCGCTGTCTGATACGTTTGAGCAGGTCAGTGCGCCGTTTGATTTCTGGGACCCCGACCTCTTCTGTGACGATGACGGTCGCGTCTATCTGTACTGGGGCTGCGGCAACACCGACCCCATCTATGGAATCGAGATGGACCCCGACACCATGCTGCCCATCGGGGAGCGCCACGAGCTGATTTTTGAGCAGGCGGACACGCTGGGCTATGAGCGCTGCGGCGAGAACGGAAATGTCCCGCCCAAGGAGACAAGCCCGGTGTATCAGGCACTGAAGCCCTTTGTCAACCCGGTCACCGGGGAGCTGCAGCTGCCGCAAGCACTGCCCGCGGGCGGCGGCTTCAATCGGGAAAAGCTCGTCAAAATGTTTCGTTCGATTGGCAAGCCCTACATCGAGGGCGCCTTTATGACAAAGCATAACGGCAAGTACTATCTGCAATATGCCTCCCCGGCCACCCAGTTCAACACCTACTGCGATGGCGTCTATGTGGCCGATGCGCCGCTCGGGCCGTTCACGCTGCAGCAAAGCAACCCCTTTTCCTCCAAGCCGGGCGGCTTTATGCAGGGCGCGGGGCATGGCAGCACGATACAGGATGCCGATGGAAATTTCTGGCACGCCTCGACCATGCGCGTCAGCGTGAATCACGATATGGAACGGCGCGTCGGGCTCTTTCCGGCAGGCGTGGATGCGGATGGCGTACTGTTCTGCAACCAGAATTTTGCGGATTACCCGCTGTGCATCCCGGACGGAAAATTTGACCCGTGGAGCGTGCGTCCGGCGTGTATGCTGCTCAGCTATCAGAAGCCGACAGCGGCCTCCTCAACGGCAGAGGGCAGCGCCCCGGCGCTGGCCGTGGACGAAAACTGCCGCACATGGTGGAGCGCAGCAGACGCTCGGCCCAGCCAGTGGCTTTCGGTGGATTTGGAGAAGGTCTGCGACATCCACGCCGTACAGGTGAATTTTGCGGATGAGGCATTGTCGGTGGACTACCCGGAGAGCCTGTACTGCCATCAGAGCGGCGGCGCGCGGTATATCGAAAAGGAACCGCAAATCAGCTGCTATACGCTGGAAGCCAGCACGGACGGCACCACCTGGCAGCTGCTGCAGGAGGTATCCCATGAGGGCAGCAATGCCTATTTCCCGCTCCCGGAGCGTGTCCGGGCGCGTTACATTCGCCTGACCGGCGGGGCACTGCCCTATGGGCAGACGCTGCGCATCAGCGGCCTGCGCATTTTTGGCTTCGGCGGCGGTGCTGCCCCGGCACAGGCACAGGCCACCGTACACCGCACCGGCCCCATGAATGCATTGGTGCAGTGGCAACCGCTTGCCGAAATGGACGCGCAGGGGTGCAATATCCGCTATGGCATTGCACCCGATAAGCTCTACCAGAGCTGGCTGGTCTACGGCGTGCAGGAGCTGGATTTGTCCACCCTGATGGCGGGGCAGGACTACTATCTGCGGGTAGACAGCTTTAATGAAAACGGAATTACCGAGGGCAGCCTGCTGTATTGCCCGGCGGAGAATCATAAATAATTGCAAGGAGTTTGGGATGATGAGAAAACAAATTCTGTGGAACAGTGACTGGCTGTTTGCACGCGGGGACACCCCCGAGAAAGCAACCCCGGTCACACTGCCCCACACCTGGAACGCCAAGGACGGACAGGACGGCGGCAATGACTACTACCGCGGCACCTGCCTTTACACAAAGGCGTTTGCCGCCCCCGCCCACAGTGACAGCGAGGAGGTCTGGCTGGAATTTGAGGGCGTTGCCATGACCGCCGTGGTCACGCTGAACGGTCATGAGTTGACCCGGCATGAGGGCGGCTACGCCACCTTCCGTGTCAATCTGACGCCCGCGCTGGCCGTGCAGAACACCCTGACCGTCGCCGTGGACAACGGCAAAAACCGCACGGTCTACCCGCAGAAGGCCGACTTCACCTTCTACGGCGGCATCTACCGCCCGGTGCATCTGCTGGTTGTGCCCAAGGCGCACTTTGCGCTGGACTACCACGGCGCGCCCGGTCTGCGCATCACCCCTGTGCTGAGCGCCGATTTGAAAACCGCTGAAATTCACGCCGAGGCGTGGGTTGCCGGCACCGCGCAGAGCGTGCAGTTCACGCTGGGCGAAGAAACGCTTTCCGCGGCTGTCACGGACGGCAAGGCCGAGGGTACGTTCAAGCTCGAAAACGTCCACCTGTGGGATGGCGTCAATGACCCGTATCTGTACAAAATGCAGGCCACGCTCGATAGCGGCGATGCCGTGGAAGCCAATTTCGGTTGCCGCACGATTGCCTTTGACGCGGAGAAGGGCTTTATCCTGAACGGTCGTCCCTACCGTCTGTGCGGTGCGGCGCGGCATCAGGACCGCCAGGGTCTTGGCAACGCACTGACCGAAAAAGAGCACGACGAGGATATGGCCCTGCTGCGTGAGATGGGCGCCAACACCGTGCGCCTGGCCCACTACCAGCACGCGCAGTATTTCTACGACCTGTGCGATAAATACGGCCTTGTGGCGTGGGCAGAAATCCCCTACATCACCGAGCATATGCCCGAGGGCCGCGCCAACACCCTCTCCCAGATGACTGAACTGGTTGTGCAGAACTACAACCATCCGTCCATCGTCTGCTGGGGGCTTTCCAATGAGATTACCGGCAGCGGCAAGACGGAGGATCTGGTCGAAAACCACAAGCTGCTCAACGACCTCTGCCACAAGCTGGACGCCACCCGCCCCACCACCATGGCGCACATCTTTATGCTGGATGCCAATGACCCGCTGGTATTCCTGCCCGACATCCGCAGCTACAACCTCTATTATGGCTGGTATGTAGGGGAGTGGGAGCAGAACGATGCGTGGTTTGATGAGTTCCACAAAAACCACCCCGATGCCGTGATTGGCCTGTCCGAGTACGGCGCGGATGCAAACCCCACCTACCAGAGCGCCAAGCCCGCCAAGGGCGATTGGAGCGAGGGCTATCAGGCCGTCTACCACGAGCATATGCTCAAAATGTGGGCGGAGCGGCCCTATATCTGGGCGATGCACTGCTGGAATATGTTCGACTTCGGCGCGGATGGCCGCGATGAGGGCGGCAAGCCCGGCCAGAACCAGAAGGGCCTTGTCACCTTTGACCGCAAGACGAAAAAGGATGCCTTCTACATTTATAAGGCCTACCTGAGCAAGGAGCCGTTTGTGCATATCTGCGGCCGCCGCTACGCCGACCGCACCGAGAGCGAAACCGAAATCAAGGTCTATTCCAACCAGCCGCGTGTGACACTGTTTGTGGACGGCAAGGAGTTTGCCGCACAGGACGGCGACAAGATTTTCAAATTCACGGTGCCGATTTCCGGCGAGCATACAATCGAAGCCCGCAGCGGTGCCTGCAGCGATACCATTGCCATCCGCAAGGTCGATAAGCCCAACCCCGCCTACGTGAAAGCGGGCGGCGAGGTTGTGAACTGGTTTGACCGCGAGGACGAGATCGTCAAGGAGGGCTACTTCTCCATCAAGGATTCTATGGGAGATGTCAAGGCCCATCCGCAAGCCTCTGCTGTGCTGAATGAGCTTATTGCCCCGCTGCAGGCCAAGGCCGCAGCCGCCTACGGCGATGTTGCTAAAAATATTCAGATTCCCGAATCCATGCAGCGCATGATGGACAAGATGAGCGTGGAGGCCACCCTGAAACAGATGGGTAAGCTGGTCACACCCGCCTTTGTACATGAGCTGAACGCCGCATTGAATCAGGTAAAAAAGGAGGGGTGAGCGCAGGACCTGTAAGGCAGTGCCACAACTGCATTGAAAATTTTGTAAAAAGAAAGAGAGAAACAATACTATGGCTAACAAGAAAAACGACCCCAACCATCTCGGCTTCGGCCGCCTGATGGCGTGGAAAAGCTCGGACATCGCTATGGCCGGCCTGAACGTAATCGTTCTGGGCTATCTGAGCATTTATTGCAGCGACACCCTTGGCATTGCACCCGCAGTTGTGGGCACTGTGCTGATGGTAAGTAAAATCATCGACGCTTTTACGGATATTTTTGCGGGCTGGCTGGTCGATAACACCCATACCAAGCTGGGCAAGGGCCGCCCCTATGAGCTTGCCATTGTCGGCGTTATGCTCTGCTCTCTGGGCCTGTTCTCCGGCAGCCCTGCATGGAGCAACACGCTGAAAGTTGTGTGGATTTTCTGTATGTACACGCTGGTGTTCTCCATCTTCACCACCCTGCGCGGTGCGGCCAACACACCGTACACCATCCGCCACTTCAGCAACAACCCCATCCTGATTCGCAAGGTTGCCTCCTACGGTGGCGTTATCACGATGGCCGGTTCGATGATTGTCAGCATCCTGTTCCCCATCGTAATGAGCAAACTGGCCACCAGCGCCGGCGGCTGGCGTACCACTGTGGCAATCTTTGTCCTTCCCCTGCTGCTGATTTCTCTGCTGCGTTTCTTCTTCTGCAAGGAGGACCCCAGCGTGGACGGCGGTGACGAGCAGTTCCAGCCGGTCCGTCTGAATGAGATTTTCTCGATGTTCCGCCGCAACAAATATGTCTGGCTGTATGCCATTATTATGCTGTGCTATAACATCAGCACCTCTCTGGCCGTTACGACCTACTACTTCAAGTACATCATCGGCAACACCGCTATGATGAGCGTTACCTCCATTTTCAGCATTGTACTGCTGCCGCTGATGCTGGTATTCCCGTGGATTATGAAGAAAATCGGCGGTATGAGCAAGATGGTCGGTGTTTTTGCCTGCATCGGTATCGTTGGTTACATCATTGTTTTCGTCTCCGGCGCAAACCTGACCGGCGTCCTGCTCGGCGGTGTGCTGGGCGGTCTGGCCGGTCTGCCTTTGGCATACTACGGCGTTCTGTTCATTATGAACTGCTGCACCTATAACGAGATGATTGGCCTGCCCCGCATGGATGGCTCTGCCGGTATTCTGGCAAACTTCATGGGCAAGTGCGGCGGCGCCATGGGCAGCTTCATCACCGGCATCCTGCTCAGCGTCGGCGGTTACATTGCTGCAGAGGGTACGGTTGATCAGCCCGCAAGCGCACTGATGATGATTCGCATTGACTATGCGCTCGTCCCCGCCGTGCTGATGATTGTGATTGCAGCCTGCTCCTTTGGCTTTATGAAGCTGGAAAAGAAAATCCCCGCATGGGAAGCCGCCCAGAAGGCCAAAGCCGAGGCCACCCCGGCTGAAAACGCCTGAAACAGAAATGATTGATTTATAAAACAGTTCTGAAATAACAGACCACGCATTTCCCGGCAAGGGGAGATGCGCGGTCTGTCTTTTTGCAGATAAAGAGTATCAAACAAAGAAAATCACTTGAAAAAGTGTTTATCAAACTCCTTACTTGTCAGGTTGATCATCCGTTCCCTAACCCTGACAGTGCGGTGTTCCAGGCATAGATAAAGCTCGCCTT
>ENA-OWPP01001640-OWPP01001640.1-human-gut-metagenome-genome-assembly--contig:-NODE-1640-length-18108-cov-4.565612_pt1 | contig 18108 bp, 11 predicted proteins | sample MGYA00248265_ERZ651848 | MGnify/ENA primary metagenome ERZ651848 (study PRJEB26924, sample SAMEA4378233) | human gut metagenome | biome: human gut; feature: human-associated habitat; material: faeces...
AAACTCTCTCAATCCGCGCACAACGCGCATCAACCAACGAGCATCGCCGAAGGGGCGCACGCCGTGCGTCGACGCCTTCGGGGGCTCGTGCGCGCGCGGGTCCCCGAGGTCGGTGCGAAGGCAGGAAGCACATGACTTCATCGACACATGCGAACGACGCGACGTCGACCGCTTCGGCGGTCGGCCTCGGTCGAAAAAACGAAACCGACGAAACCCGGGAAAAAGAAAGCCGACTCCAAGCAAAGAGGGCGGAAGCGAAAGCTCCGCCCGCTCCTCTCTCGGCCGAGCGCGACGTCCGAACGCGTCGCAACACCGAGATCGTACGGAAGCACGCCGTCGAACTTTCGCGGCGCGTCGTCGCCGAACGATCCTACGCCAAGGGGATTTTCCGGCATCCGGAGTACCCGGCCGAAGTGCCGCTCATCACCCGCAACGACCTCGCCCTCGGCGAAGCCCGTTACGAGCAGAAAAAGCGCGCGAAGGACCGGGATCGACGCGATGCCGAAAAGCGGGCCGAGGAGGAGCGCGCACGGCGGGAAGCCGCCGAACGCGCTCTGACGATGAAGCGCCTCGGGGCTCCGGAAGAGGTCGTCCTTGCGACGACTTCTTCGGAACCCTCGGGAGTTTCGTCGCCTTCCTCCTCCTTGCCGCACCTCGTTCCTTCGGCCTTTGGCGCGGACGACTTCGTCGCACGACGATCGGAAACGGTCGATCCGGACAAAGGGGCCGACGCGTTCACGCTCGAAATGGAAGAGGCGTTCCCCGCTTTGCGGACGGCTCGTCTCGAGGCGAACCGCTCGGCCGCGGAGTATTCGAGGATGTCGCTTGCCGAAAAGCGCACGGTTCCGGGCGAAAAGCTTCGCGAAAAGGTGAAGCTCGCGCAAAAGACGCTCGAACGTCTTTCGGCGATTGCGGACATCTTCAAGGAGATTCGTCCGCTTCTCCACGGCAACCTCCTCGACGGAGACGCGTCGCTTGCCCAAGGCATGGCGCGCGTCGGCCTTCGGGTGCTTTGTCGCGACGACGGGATCGAGATTCGTTTCGACGGATCGATCCCCTCCACGGACGGGAAAGTGATCCGACTCGGTCGGATCGACTTCTCGAATCCGTTGGGGGTGATCTACGCGTGGGGCTCCGGCATCCACGAGCGCAATCACGTGCTTTACTCGGACTTCGGGGCCGTTCGCGATCTGAAAGGCTTCGCGCTTTTCCTCACGAACGTCTTCGAAGACATCCGCGTGGACGCGCTCGGCGACAGGGACCTGGCGGGTTATCGGATCTGGAGAAACGCCCTCTATCGGGTGCTTTCGACGGATCCCTCGTCGGGGTTCCTGCGTGCGGAAGGCCTCAAAACCCCCGCGCTCGTCGCGGCGGGATGGCTCTGGGCGCTTCTTACGGAAACCGTGCTGGAGTTCAAGCTCCCGGCGCGGCTTCGCGAGAAGACCGCCCGGCGGGCGGACGAGCTCTTCGGTGCGGACTTTCGAAAGAGTACGGAAGCGTTCGTGCTCGAACGCTTCCCGCTTGAGGACACCTGCGCCGCGCGGGCGCTCGCTTTCGACATTCTCGAATCGTTCGGGAGCGAAGCGTCCAACCTGGCGCTGATGTTGAAGTCGGAAGGCCTGATCGAGGACTCGGACGCGGAGGCGATCGATCTCATGATCGAAAACTTCAATGCGCACGGGAATTCGAACGCGTCGGACGAAGAGGACGACTCGGACGAAGGTCGGACTTCGGCCCGAGGCCGACGGTCGGGCCGCTCGAAGAAGGAATCCTTCGACGACGCGGACTCGGCCGATCAGCCGACGCTCTTCGGTCTTGACGGTTCCGTCACGGGTGCGGCCGCTCCGGAAGGGGCGGACTCGCCCGAGGCGAAACTCGAAAGGCTGCGGGCCCTGCGAACGATCGCACGCGAAAGCGAGCGGGCCGAAGACTTCCCCGATCCGATCGCTCCGATGCTCCGGAAGCTCGTCGCGGAAGTGACCCGCAAGATTCCGGAAACGGAATTCGAGTCGGAAGCCGAGCAATTGGCCGCGGGTTTGGCGGCGGGTCGCCGATTCGCCGACGCCTACCGCTCCTGCGGTTACGTCCCCGAACGGGACGCGTATGCCGCCTGGAAGCTTCATCCGGGGCGCGATGCGAACGCTCTCGAAGCGCGGATCGCGTTCCACGCGACCGAAGAGCTGCGGACGAAGACGTTCGGGTTCGGCGCGGCGCTTCTCGACGACATCCGACGGCCCGTGACCCGCCCCGTGCGGGCGGGTACGGACGGCTGGAATCTCGTTGAGGACGCGACGATTCGCCTTCGCACCGGAAACCCTCGGGTCTTTGCGGTGCGGGGTCGAACGCCGGGCTTTTCCGTCGCGCTTCAGATTGCGGTCGACCTCTCGGGGTCGGTCACGCCCGAAACGGGTGCGATTCTGAAGTGTGCGGCCTGCCGTCTCGAAGAGGTCTTCAAGCAGACGACGGGGCTTGCGGCGCGTACCGCCGTCTTTCCGACGCGGTACCGCACGGGTGTGATCGCGGTCTCCGACTGGGATACGCCGGTCGACGACACGTTCGCGCGCATCGCTCCGATTCCGGGGCGAGGGCCGACGCCCGTGCAGGAAGCGGCGTTCTGGGGTCTGGAAGGTCTCTCGGTTCGCCGCGAAGAACGTCGGATCCTTTTCGTCTTCTCGGACGGAAGGTTTCCGGCCGCGCAGCTCGAAGGCTATGCGGACGAACTTCGCATGAGCGGGATCGAACTCGGGTTGCTCCTCGTGGGGCGTTCGCCCGATCCCGACCGTGCGGGGGACGTTGCACCCGGGGACGACATCTACGGTTGTCCCACGGTGTTCGTCGACCGGGCGGAGGCCCTTCCCAAGGGCGTGCGGCTTCTCGTGAAGCGCACGCTCGACGCGGGAGCCGCCCGGGGACGGCGTCTCTGAGGTTCTTCGGTTCGTTTTTTCGAAACGTCGCTTTCGCTTCCGTCGGAAGCCTCTTCGGTCTTCGGGCGTCGCCCGAAGGCCGACCCCGCGGTTTTCGATCCCGATTTTCGGGACGACTCCGGAAGATTCGTGCGAGCTCGAAGGGAGAAAAACACGTCGGTCGGGGCGGAACTCGGATTCCGCCGACCGCCCCCTTCCATCCCTTCGTCGTGGGGCCGCAAGGTCCTCGTCGCCCGCGCATTTCGATTTCGACTGCGGATGCCGACTTCGAGGAAAGTGCCGACCGTGTTCGGGTTCGGACGGCTGAAACCGATTCGCGGGCTTCGGGCCCGCCGTCGGGTTCCCGTTCCGACCCGGCCGGTCGGGCTTTCCGAGAGGCGGCTTTCTTCTCTTTCCTTCACTCTTCTTCGACCGTTCGTCGAGCCCCGTTGCGGGCCTGCGACGAATCGTTCGGAAGGCGGGAGCGGCGCTCGACGAGCCCCGCGCCCTTCTTCCCAACGACTCCCGGGTCTTATCGAACTCCGTCAACGGGTGCGACGCTCGCCGTCCTTCTCGTTGTCTTTTTCGTTGCTTTTTTTCCGTCCGCCCGGGGTTTCCCGCCTCGGGCTTTGCTTCGGGCATCGCGCCGGAAACGCCGACCTTTCCCTCACGACACGACCTCGTCCCTACCGAAGGGCTTGACGCTGCAGAGGGACCTTCGCCTTTTCCGTCCGTGCCGCACGCCTCCCATGCACGACTCCGACCATACCGACTTCCGTTCCGAGTTGAGCCGCGATTCCGACGTTGCGATCGATCCCGATCGCCTTTCGCCCCGGGACCTCGCGCGCTTTCTCGAGCGCCCCCGCATTGCTTCGCACGCCGCAAACGAGCGTCTGAAGGTGCTCGTTCGCTCCTGGCGCGCCCTTGAGGACGATGCCGCTCTCGAGCGGGGAAGCCGCCCGCCCGCGGCGCGCCCCGCGGTGGTGTCGGCGTTGCTTTCCGCCGCGGCCCCCGTGCTCAAATTCTTTCCGGCGGCGGCCGAGACGGCGGGAAGCGGAGCCGGCTTGCCCCGGGGCAAGAGGACTCTGCGGAATCGCGAGATCGAAGAGGCCCACGACGAGGCCCGCGTGCGGCGGGATGCGGAAGACCGTGCCGCCGGGGCGCGTCTGCGTCGGGCGATTCCCGACTGGACCTGGGACGAGGCGCATCGTCCGATTTTGGCCCCGGCCGCGCCCCAGCGGATTCTCGCTTTGAACGAAGGCGTTCTCCGTCGTCTTTCGACGGCGGTGGGCGACGAAGCGCTTTTTTACGCGCACGTCTGGCCCCTCGTCGTCCGTTGGGCGGAGGTTGCGCAGCTTTTGCCCCGGAGTCCCTCGGGGCCTTTTTCGGAAGAGGGCGGGCTCTTTCGGTCGGGTCTGGAGACGGCCGTGCGCTCGGTGGAGCACTTCAACGCGGTGCTCCCGCGAACGGATTTGGAGCCCAAAGCCCGGCGACTTTACACCGTCAAAATGACGGTTGCGGCGTGTGCGGCGGGGCTCTTTTACGATGCGGGCGTTTTCGAGTCGCTCCGGATCGAAGCGATCCCCGAAGCGGACGCGAAGCGCGCGGGTTCGCCCTCTGCGGACCCCTTTGCTTTCCCGACGCGCCGCGTGGTGTTCGAGCCGATGGCCGAGACCCTCTGCGACTTCGCGCGGCGCCATGCGGGGTTCGTTCTGGAACTGGTGTGGACGAAGTCCGTTCTCGAAGAGCGCGCGCGGCGCGAGGCGGTACTGGCGCTCGAAATTCGCGGGGACGGCGCCGATTCGGACGAAGAGTTCGAAGAGGGCGGTCGGGACGGCTCGTCCGACGCTTCCGATCGTTGCGATGTCGGCCGGTCTGTCTTTGCCGCCCGCCGTCGCACGTCCCCGCGGGCGGATGCGTTTTACGGGACGTCCTTCGTGCTGCATTTGCTGCCGATGCTCCTTCCGAGCGCCACGGTGCGGTGGCTCGCGCACGGGACGAGGTTGCCGGGCGCGCGCGATTCGGGCGACTCGGGCCTGACGGGAAACGCCTCCGCCTGGATCGACGAAGCGCCCGTCTATGCGGCCTTGCAGTGCGTGCTTTTGCGCTCCTCGGCCGCGATCTCCGCCGGTCCCTTGGCGCGCGACGTGCGGATTCTCGTCGAGGCCGTATCGAGGGCGCATCTCGACGTCATGAAGCGGCGCGATGCCGCGGCCGTACGGATTTCGGGGCGCACGCAACTTCATTACGCCTTTGCGGATCTGATCCGGAAAGCGGTCGAAGGACTCGTGCGGGATCTCGCCTGGCGGATCAACCCCGAAGAAGCGCGAATCGGCTCGGGTTCGGAGGGGTCCGAAGGGTCGGAAGAGGCGAACGAGGACGACGCCTGGGACGACCTCGACGACGTGGACCGTCTCGTCGACCGCACCGAGGAACCCTTCGTACGGGCGCTTCTTTGGGGCTCGGACGGCCTCTACGGGAAGTTTCCCGAAACGGCGATCGACGTCATCGATTACCTTCGGGAGCATTTCGGACTTACGGACCTCCCCGACGACATCCATCTCGTCGCCGCCGTCATGGCGGAAGCGGGAATCGTGCGTACGGCCGCGGCGGGAACGGTTTTGCACCGGGTCGAGTGCCCGGAGGGATGGGACGCGGAAGCCTTGGGGTTGCCGTCGGGCATTCGCTCCTGGAACGCCTTGGCCTTTGCTCGCCCCGAAGCGCTCGTCGATCTTGCGATTCAAAGCGCCCGCGGGCGCGTGGAAGTGAAGCCCGTCGAGGGTCCGGTCACGAAAATCCTCCGCGACGAAGAGCGCGAGCGCGCCTTTGCCGAGGGGCGGGATCCGTCGATCGGGCGGCCCGAGCGGCCCGAAGCCGCGGGGCGGCCGCGCTTGGTATGGGCGGTGCGAACGGGGGCGGAAACGTCGCCTGCGGTGGCGCGCCTTGTGGCGGACGCGGTGGACGTGCTCAACGACCGGCCCGATGCCGAGCGGTTTGCGACGGACCTCGGCCTTTTCATTCCCGAGTCCGCCTTCCCCGACGGGGACCTCTCCGACATCGAGCCGCTCCTGCGTCTCTCGGGCCTTTTCGTCATGCGTACGAGCGCGGGGCGCGCGGTGCTCCCCGGGGCGTCGAATGCTTCCGGGGCATCGGACTCCGAGCAAAACTCCCTCAAGCCCCGCGGACCTCGTGTCGATCGCGAAGGGCTTGACGTCCTCTGGGCGGCGGACGAAATCGCGGGAGGCGCAGGCGCAAAGTCTTCGAAACCTCGCACGCGCCCCTCGGCCCCCTCCGATCGTTTGGGCGTCGTCGTTCCCGCCACGCGCGTTCGGATCGTCGGGCGTTGGAAAAACGGTCGCGAATCCGAAATGCCCTGGCCCGCCCCGGGGCGCCGGCTCGCGGGCGAACACTGATTTCCGACGCGACCGATCGCCCGACGCTGCTTTTTCCTTGAAACCCGACTTTCTTCGACGCCATGTTTTCCGAACCGACGCCGTTTTCCGCGCACGCTCCCGAATTTCGCGAGCGCCATCCCGTTCTCAATGCCGCCTTGCGCGGCGCGACCTTCTTCCCGCGCGGGCTCGTGCGGCGTTTCTCGGGCGGGCACCCCGAATCGGACGCGACGACCGCCCTCGAAATCGCCGAATCCGACTTTTACCGCACGGCCCCCGAAGCGGCGAGCGCCGTGTGGCTGACGATCGGGGTCGCGTGGATCGGTTTTTTTATTCCGCTCTGGGACGAGCCCCTCGCATTGACGGGGACGATTTGGGCCGCAACGAGTGCGGGGGCGGCGCTTCGGTGGCGCTCGGCCCGGGCGGCGTGGAAGGCGAGGGCATCCCTGACGGGGTATTTGCCGCTCGTCTGGAGTCTCGAAGACCAGATCGCGCTCGTTCGGGGACTCATGCATCGGGAAACCGCCCGCGGGACGCGGTCCGCGGGAGATTCGCGAAGCACCGTGCTTCTCGAGCAAACGCTCGCACGAACGCTTCCGAAGGCGCCGACGTCTCCCGCCGCCCCTTCGTCGGCCCCTTCCGTCACGCCTCTTGGAAGCAACTCCGATCCCGCTCCGGACGCGGAAGTCATTGCGCGCGCCAAGGACCTGCACGCAGCGCTCCGCGCCGCCGCCTCGGGGAAAACGCCTCGGATCACCCCCTCCGAATCCGCCCGCATCCGGCATGTGGTCTACGGTATGGGTTTTCCGTGGACGCGGCGGCACGCGATTTTGCTTCGCAGCCTGAGGGCTGCCGACGAAGCCCGCTGGCATTTGCCGGAATGGAGCGACGCGTGGCTGAGGAACGAGCGTCGTCGGGGGCCGGAGAAGACCGCCTCGGGGCGCGTGCACGGCGTGGGCGGTGGCGAGGATCGACCGATCGTTCGCGAGATCGGGGAAGTTCCCGCGGGGACCGTCATTCTCGGGGGAACGCAGACGGGGAAAGGGGTCGTGCTCACGAACCTTGTTTCGCAGTCGATCTTTTGGGGGAGGACGACGATTGTCGTGGACCCCAAATCGAGTCCCCGCATGTGGGACCTCGTGCGCGCAAGCGCCGAGGCCGTGGGGAAGGACGCCTTTCGCTTTCATCCTCTCGCGGCCGATTCGGTCGCGATCGACGTGCTTGCGGGCGCAAAGCGCGCGGGCGAAATCGCAACGCGCATCGTGGACGCGACGGGAATGGAAGCGTCCGACTTCCGGAGCTACTGCCTTCTTGCGGTTTCGGTCGTGTGCGAAGCGATGATGGTGTTGGGCGAGGGTCCGACGCTGCGCTCCGTTCATTACGCGATCTTCGGCGCGGGCGGGTTGGAAAGCCTCATGACGCGGCTTGCGGACCGCGTCGTCGACCCCTGGATCGAGCGCTACCCGGCAGCGCGCGAGCGACTCGAGGCGCTCGAGCCCGAAGGAATCGTCGGTCGCGGCGGCAAGCTCGGTGCGGGGCCCGCGGAAACCCTGCGCAAGATCGCTTTCTGGGAGGCGTTTCTCGGCCCCGGGGCGGTGAAGGCGCCGCTTTTCCTCGTTGAGCCTCAAGCCGAAGAGCTCGACAAAACCGATCCCGACGAGGCCGTCGCGCTCTTCGGCACCGTCACGATGCTCTGGCGCGCGATGCGCGCGGAACGCACGGCCACGCTCGCGGGCGAGCGCGGCAACCCCGCGGCCGCACGCCTCGAAGCGGAAGAAAAGGCGATGAGCGAACTCGTCTCCGACTTCCGGCACGACGTGACACACCGGGAAAAGACGATTTCGTCCCTGAGAAAGCCCCTCTCGCAATTGACGGAAGGGGAGTTGGGGCGGCTTTTGTCGCCTTGCGTCGATCGGATCGACGCCACGGTCGTGACGCTTGAGAGGATCGTGCGCGGTCGCGGGATTCTCTACGCGAGTCTTGACGCGCTCAAGGACCGCGATCTCGCGGACACGGTGGGGCGACTCCTCCTGGCGGGCCTGGTTACCTTGGCCGGAGACCTCTACAACACGGCCTCGTCGGGAACGCACGCGGATCCCGTTGAACTTTTCATCGACGAAGTCTCGAACGTTGCGAACCGGCCGCTTCTTGAAATCGCGAACAAGGGGCTCGAAGCGGGCATGCACCTGACGATCGTCGCTCAGACCGTGAACGACCTCGGCATCGGCATGGGAAGCCGCGAAATGGCGGAGGCCGTCCTCGGGAACCTTCGAAACGTGATCGTCTGCAACACCGAAGACCGCACGACGCAGGAGTGGGTGTGCGAGCACGTGGAGCGGGTGCGCGTGCCCGTCATGACCGCGGGCCGAAGCGCCGCGACCACCCGCCTCGGGGACCGGTCGGTCGCCGAAAGCACCCGAATCGACGCCGAAGAGGTGCCGCTCGTCGAACCCGCGGACCTCGGGACGTTGCCTCCTCAGGAAGCATTCGTGATTTTGTCGGGCGCGGTGTGGAAGGTACGTTTCCCTCAGATCCGATCGGGCGTCCCCGCACGATTGGCTTTGAACGCCGCGGGAGAGCCCAAACCGCAGCGCCGCTTCGGCGAGCGCCTGCGCTATGCGCTCGCGCGCCTTTTGCCGCGCGCCGCCCGCGTTCGGATCGAAAACGCCGTCGCCGCCCGCGAGGCCGCCCGTTGGACGGGCGAAGCCCGCACGGAAGCGGAGTGGCTGAAGGCGAACGGCTGACCGGTCGATCGTCGGAAAAGACGCTCTTCGAAACCCACGCACAAAGGACAACGCCATGTCGAACGATATTTCCGGTTCTTCGAGCGACGCGCGGCTCGATACCGTCGGACGCCCCGCAGGCTTCGTCGGGGTGCTTTTTCTCCTTCTCCTCGTCGAATTTTTCTACGTGCTCTCCGCCGTCGACTCCGAGCGGATCGATGCGATTTTGCGCGAAGAAACCCGAACGGTCGTCTACGCACGCTACGCGGGAGACGCTCAGGGGGTCGTGCGCCTTGCGACCCGCGCAGCGGAAGCGCCCGTCGATGCGGTACGGTTTTTCTTTTCCTTTTGGGCTTCGAACTACCGCGCGAAGGGCGTCGACCCCGCGGGCGAAGGGGCGCAGAGCGCTCTTCGCGACAATGCGGCGGTCGAGAGCTTCTTCGCCCGGCACGCTCGGGACCCGTTGATTCTCGATGCGGCCGCGCTCCTGAGGCTTGCGCAAAACCGGATGGGACAGTTCGCGGCCGCCTTCTTCTTTCTCTTTCCCCTGATTCCCGCCGCCGTAGCGGACGGTCGGGCCGCAAGGCGCCGCGCCGAAATGCGCGGGATGCCGCCGAATCCTCCGATGCTCGCGCGGGCCGAACGCTTCTTGGCCCTCATTGTGGCGCTCGTGCACGGAGCGACCCTCGTTCCCGCGGTATTCACGGACCCCTTCTTTTGGCTCTTTCCCGTACCGACGCTTTTCGGGGCGTTGGCTCTCCGAACTATCGTGCGGCACCGCTCGACGGGACGGTGAGGCGAAGAAGGACGAGCGGTTCGGTACGGGCGGTGAAGCCTCGGTTCGTTCGCCTTGAGCTTCGGTCGTGTTTTTCCCGGAGCATTGACCCGGGGATGTTCGGGCAGGACGGTTTTCCCGAACATTGTGACAAAAATCTTGAAGGCGTTCGCAACAGTTCTCGGTAATATTGAGCTTCTCGGTTGCGGGCCCGAGGATCGCCGTTCGGTCCGGGAAGCGCCCGCAACGTTCGTCGCTCGTCCGCCTGTTCGGGCAGCGCGCGATCGCGGAGCTCGGCTTCGGTCCGGGCTTCTTTTTCGAAACCCCATTCTTATCGGGCGGAACACAATATGAACCAACCTAAACGAATTCTTGCCGTTCACGATCTTTGCTCGTTCGGGCGGTGCTCGCTCACGGCCGCCGTTCCCGTTCTTTCGGCCATGGGGCATCAGGCGTGCCCCTTCCCGACGGCGGTTTTCTCCAACAACTTCACGTTCGGCTCGTTCGTCTCGACGAATCTTACCGAACACATGCCGGGGATTCTCGATCAGTGGGTTCGCCTCGGCTTCCGGTACGACGCGGTGTACAGCGGTTTCTTGGCGGACGTCGAACAGATGGACATCGTCGAAGATTCGATCAACCGACTCCTGCGCGAGCGCGACGGGGGCCTTGCGGTCGTCGACCCCGCCATGGGCGACGACGGCAAGCTCTACCCGATCTACACCGATGCGATGGTCGAGCGGATGCGTCGTCTTGCGAGCAAGGCCGACATCATCACGCCCAACTATACGGAAGCGTGTTTCCTGCTCGACAAACCCTACGATCCGAATCTTCCCGCCGCGGACGCCGTCGAAGCGATGTCGCGAGAACTCGCCGCGCTCGGCTCCCCGAACGTCGTCATTACGAGCATTCCCGCCGACGGGAACCGTATCAAGGTGTCCTCGTACGAAGCGGCGACGAACCGTTTCATGGAGTTCGAAACGCCGCGCCTGCCTTTTGCGACCTGCGGTACGGGCGACATCTTCACGAGCGTCGTGACGGGGTCGGTCCTCTGCGGCCGCTCGCTTGAAACGGCGGTCTCCGACGCGATGCGTTTCCTCTCGCACATCATTCAGTACACGATCGATGCCGGAACCGACCCGCGCGAAGGCGTGCTCGTCGAACCGTGCCTTGACGAACTCGTGCGTCTGCGCGGTGGTACGAACTGATCTTATTGAAAAATAAGTATTTTATGGAATTTCCGAACACGGCAAGGTGCTAATATCGTCGTAACGAAAACGAAAGCTCTCGACGTGGTACCCCCCCCTAAGGCCGTGAGTACCGCACTGGGTGTTCAAACTGCGAGGAGCCGTAGGGCGCCAATCCAAGAACTTGCAACCGCACGGGGAAACAAGTGGGGGTTGGCGTTTTCGTTTGTCCATTCCATGAAGTGACGACGCTGGCGGCCCGAGAGGACCGTCGGTCCGCAGAACGAAAAAGGATCGAAAACGTCCCCGTTGCGAGCCGCGCCGGGGGCGTTTGTACTGGTTGTGTCGTTTTCTCCGTCGCGCGGCGAGCCCTTCGTCATAAAAATGCGTGGTGCTAACATGTGTTTTCATCCGTACAATCCTCATCATTTTGAGGGCGCCTCTCAAGTAACACCTTCCTCAACCAACAAGGACGGCATGTCGATCTCCCGAACGGACGGAGAGGTCGTGCCCGTTTTTTCTCCATGAAAGAAAGCGAACACGGCGTTGTTTATACGAAGCGATGGGTGGTCGAGACGATACTCGACATGGTCGGCTATCGTTCCGGCACGGGCCTTGCCCGAAAGAAGATCGTCGAACCCTCCTGCGGTTGCGGGGCGTTTCTTACCGTAATCGCCGAACGCCTGGCCGACGAAGCGGCGAAGACGGGCGACTGGGCGCTCATTCGCCGTTCAGTGCTCGGTCTTGACATCGATGCGGAGGCGCTCGCTCGATGCGAGGTTGAGGTCGCTCGAACGCTCGTCGAACGAGGTTGCCCCGAAGCCGAGGCACATGAGATCGCCCACGGATGGCTCCGTCGCGCCGACTTTCTGTTGGACGCAATGCCCGAGTGCGATTTCGTTGTCGGCAACCCTCCGTACGTTCGCGCGACCGAGATCGATCGCGAGAAGCGCGCTCTCTACTGCGCGGCACTTCAATCCATGACGAGCGGGTGCGACCTCTACGTGGGCTTTTTCGAGCGCGGGCTCGACATCCTGCGCTCGGAAGGGCGCCTCGCCTTCGTGTGCGCCGATCGGTGGCTGCAGAACGCCTACGGGCGAAAGCTCCGCCGTCGCGTGGGATCGACCTGCAACCTCGAAGCGCTTGTGCGGATGCACGGGGTCGATGCTTTTGAAGACGATGTGGACGCTTATCCCGCCATCACGCTCATTCGCAAAGCACCGGCCGAAGGTCCGATTCGCTTCGTCAATTGCGCGAGCGACTTTGCGAAGGTCGATGCGGAACGCGATACGAGTGCCGTGCTCGAATGGTTGGCCGATCCGTCGGGCGACATGAAGGGCGAACGCTTCGAGGCTTTTGAGATCGCCCGTCCCGAGGGTGACGACGTCTATCCGCTCGGAAGTTCCGAGCTCGTCGAGTTCGTTACGAAAGCGCGTGCCGCGCTCCCTGATCCTGAAGAGGCCGGTATCCGGCTTGGGATCGGGGTGGCCACGGGGTGCGATGAAATTTTCCTTACCGACGACGCGCATCTCGTCGAGCCCGAACGGATGCTTCCGCTCTTCTTTATGCGCGACTATCGTCGCGGCCGTTTGAATCGGGATCTCTGGCTGGTGAATCCTTGGACCGCCGACGGACGGCTTGTCGACCTTGAGAGATATCCGAGGCTAAAGTCCTATCTAGAAGCGCACCGCGAGCGGCTTCGAATGCGCCATGTCGCGAAGAAAAATCCGGCGGCCTGGTATCGGACGATCGACAAACTGACTCCCGGGCTTGTCGAGCGGGATCTCCTCCTGATGCCCGACATGGCGGCGCAACCCGACCCCGTACTTTCGCGCGGCAAGTACCCGCATCACAACGCCTATTGGATCGCTTCCGACAACTGGGACCTTCGGGTCCTCGGAGGCTTCCTGATGGCAGACACGACCCGACGTTTCATCGACGCGCTCGGTGTCAAGATGCGCGGCGGGACGTTGCGCTTCCAGGCGCAGTACCTGCGGCTCCTGCGGTTGCCGCGCTACGAGTCGCTTGACGAGAAGGTCCGGGACGGCTTGCGGCGGGCGTTTGACGAAAAGAATCGGGATGCGGCCACTCACTTTGCGGAGATGGCCTACGAGGAGGTCTTGCGATGAGGAAAGATTTGGCTCAAGCCATTCTCGGAATGTACGAGGCCATTCAACGTGCGGCGGACGAGCAATCGAAGCAGGGGCACAAGGATCAAGGGCGGCGAAGCGGTATCACGTCCGGCAAGCACCTCGATCCGCTCGTCCGGATCATCAAAAACGACTTGATCGACCGGGATTTCAACCCCGACGAAATTTTCGACACCGGGCGCCAATGCGTGCTTCCGGGGTGGTTTCGGCCTGCCAAAAACTGGGACTTGCTCGCGTTCGATTGCGGCGAACTCATTGCAGCCGTCGAGCTCAAGAGCATCGGTAGCTCGTTCGGCAACAACGCAAACAACCGCGCGGAGGAATCCATCGGGTCCGCCGTCGATACCCTGGAGGCATTCAGGAGCGAACTCTTAGGAAGTTGCAAGATTCCTCCGGTCATGGGCTACGTGATGATCGTGCGTGACTGTCCGGAGAGTCGAAACAGAGGAAAGACGGTCTATTCGCCGCACTTTCCCATCGACCCGATGTTCGGCAACGTCTCCTTCCTTGAGCGGTTCCGCCTCCTTTGCGAACGCCTTCGCAAAGCGAACCTTTACAACGCGGTGTGGTTTGTCGTTGCCGATCCCGTCTCGGGGACCGTTGTCGAGCCCGATGAGGCCATGACTTATGAGGTATTTCGCGAGAATCTCGTTTCCGGTCTTCGAATCCATCGAGCCGCGAGAAAGGGCGGCGGGCCGTCGACTCTCTGAGAAATACGAAACCGGAAGCCCCGGGCAAAGCGCGTTCTCCGGAACGGCGAACCCCCGGGGGTTCTCGACGGGACGAGCTCGAAAAGGTTTGTGCGGGAACCGCAAAGGGCTTGTAAAGCGGCAGGTGCGTTTGTTCTTCGAGGGCAAATCGACACTTTCGGAAACGTTCGGGCCCGCGTGCTTTCGCTACAATTCGGCTCATGTGAACTCTAGCGGGAGCCCGTAAACCATGTCGACCTCCACCACCGACGCGACCCTTTCCTCCTCCGCGTCTCCTTCCGACTTCGAGCGCGCCTGCGCTTCCTACAACCGGGCGCTCGCGGCGGAACTTCTTCCCGCCATGGGTTGCACCGAACCCATTGCGCTCGCGTACGCCGCTGCGATTGCGGGTGCCCGTCTCGGAGGACTTCCCGAAACGGTCGACGTGGAGGTGTCGCGCAACATCGTCAAAAACGTGAAGAGCGTCGTCGTCCCCAACACGGACGGTCTGCGCGGGATCGAAGCGGCCGTGACGGCGGGCTTTGCCGTCTCGCGCCCGGAAGCGGGTTTGCAGGTGCTCTCCGTCGTTTCGGACGAAGAAAAGGCGCTCGTGCACGAACGCATGAACGCGCCCGAGCAGTGGCCCGTTCGCGTTCGCGCGACCGAAGAACCCGACGTTTTCTTCATCAAAGTAACGGGCGAGCGCAACGGGAAGCGCGTGGCGGTCACGATCCGCACCTGCCACACGAACGTCACCCGCATCGAAGAAAACGGCGTGACGGTCTTCGAAGAAGGGGACGCCCATGCGGAAGAAACTTCGGGCGAACACTGGAGCATCGCGGCCCTCATTGCCGCGGCGCGCACGATGCCGCTCGATGCGGCGCGGCCCTTGCTTGAACGTCAGATTGCCATGAACATGGCGATTGCCGAAGAAGGCTTGAAGGGCGGTTGGGGCGCCCGCGTGGGCGCCGTGCTTTTGAAGCGCAATCCCGACGACCCCGCCGTCAAGGCCCGTGCCTGGGCGGCCGCGGCGTCGGACGCCCGCATGAACGGGTGCGAACTTCCCGTCGTCATCGTTTCGGGCAGCGGCAATCAGGGGATCACCGCGAGCGTTCCCGTCGTGATCTTTGCCGAAAGCCTCAAGTCGGACGACGAAACGCGCCTGCGCGCGGTGCTCCTTTCGGACCTCGTCACGATAGCCCTCAAGCAGGGGATCGGGAAACTCTCCGCCTATTGCGGCGCCGTGAGCGCGGGGTGCGGGAGCGGTGCGGGGATCGCGCTTTTGAAGGGTTACGACGACCGTGCGATCGAGAGCGTCATCACGAATGCGCTCGCCATCACCTCGGGTCTCATCTGCGACGGCGCCAAGTCTTCGTGCGCGGCGAAGATCGCCATGAGCGTCGAAGGGGCGCTCGTCGCACTCGACATGGTGAAGAACGAACAGGTCTTTCGCGAAGGTGACGGGATCGTGCAGTCCTCCGTCGACGAAACGGCCGAAGCGGTGGGACGCATCGCGAGTCGCGGCATGGTCTCGACCGACCGCGAAATCATTCGCGTGATGTTGGGCGAAAAGTAACGAAGCAGGCGGCTTGACCCCCGCACGATCCAAAGCCCGGGCGCGTACCGCTCGGGCTTTTTGCCGCTCGGGTTCGACGGCGTTTTGACGTTGCTTCCGAGCGAGCGTTTTTCACGGCGAAGTCCGAAAACGAGAAGGCCTCGGCTTCGTCCGCGGGATGCGGTGCGGGGCGAAGGCGAGGCCTCGGTCGGAAGCAACGGAGCAAAGCGCGCTCAGCGGCGCTGGTACTTCGTCTTCAGAAGTTGCTTCGGACGGATCGAATCGGGCGAGGGCGGAATCGCGTCGAAGTCGATCGATTCGATCAGGCGGCGGAGTTCTTCGGCACGGTCGCCGTAGAGCTCGAGCACCATCGCAAGCATCGTTTCCGTCACCTTTTCGGGCGTCATCGGGATGCTGCCGAGCATGCTCGAGAGGAAGAACCCGTGGAAGGCCATGAGCGTGCAGTACGCTTCGGCGCGCGGGAGGTTCGAGGAAAGGACGCGTTCGCCCGCGTCGTACCAGAATCGGCCGATCGGAGAAAGGCGGCTCGAGTCGCTGTGGTGCAGGCTCATCAGCACGATGCCGATTTCCTTCCACATCGGGTGACGCTCGCGGTCGTAGATGAACCAGATGTAAAGAGCCGGGAGGATCGAGTCTTCGAACGTGAAGCCCGCATCGCGGAAAGGCTGCGAAAAACGCACGACGTCGTCGGCGAGGTGGTTCGCGTACTCGTCGATGAGCCCGTTCCAGAGGGCCTGCTTCGTTGGGAAGTGGTAGAGAACCGCGCCCTTCGAGAGGTTGAGTTCGCCCGCGATCGCGGCGTGCGACGCGGCTTCGAGGCCCCCCGTCAGGATCAGCCTGCGGGCGGCGTCGAGCATGTCGCGACGCGACCGGTCGCCTTTGCGCATGTAGGGACGAAGGCGGGAGTACGTGGAGAGCGGAGTAAGCATGGTGTTCTTTTTCTTAAATTGGCAAACCCAACGGGCGGGTAAAAAAAATTACAAAATAATTATGATCGATTTCCCGGTTTTCGTGCGGGTTCTCCCGCTCGGTGCCCGGGAAATTCAAAGTACCGCATTGAGTCTTCGGATTTACGGGACTCTGCAATGATTGCTCGAATGCACCCGTCGGGAAGATGCTTAAGTTTCTTGTGCAATGAGAATGAATTCTGCTGTAATTTCATTGTAATTTCAAGCCCCGGGGTCGCTTTTTTGTTTCATGTCGGGCGGTCACCCGACGTCCGGACCCGCCCGATCTTTGATCGGTGTCGTGTTGCGGGCCGATATACAGGAAAACGAGGAGAACGGCTCGCGCACCCTCTGGCAGAATATGTCAGAACGGTCGGGCAAGGAGCCCGACACCCGACACCTCGTGGCCGACGGCTCGGGGCGGGGCGCTCGAGATCCGGCGCCCGGCTTCGCGGTCGGTCGAGGATTTCGTTTTGACGGCGGGAGCCCGCTCTTTCATTTCGGTCGAGCGCCCGCCCGTTGCGCATTTCAGGAGGTACTTTCCCATGGCCAACGAAGAACAGAAGACCGCTCCCGCCGCGGCCGCTCAGGAACCCGTCGTTCATCGTCTGATCGTCTCGCTCGTGGGCGGTCAGGAGTTCACGCTCAACGCCGTGACGAACTCGACCGACATCCCGGCCGACTACGTCGCCTTCATCAACGCCTGGCGCGAAAAGAAGGACGTCTGGTTCTCGCCCAAGAACGATCCGCACTTCGGCGTTCGCGTGAAAGACGTCTCCATGTACCGCTACCTCACGGGCCGCCTCCAGCCGAAGCAGGAAGCCCCGGCTGCGGTCGAACAGGGTGCGAAGGAAGAAGCGAGGTAATTGCGCGCGCCCGACGGGTCTCATGCGTTTCGCGTCACGATGCGCGGAGCGCTTCAGATCCGAACACGACAAACCCCGCTCGGTTCGAAGACCCGGCGGGGTTTTTGTTTCAGGGCGTCGAGGCCCTCAAGGCGTTCCTCGGGGCGCGACCTCGGGAGACGGCGAACGCTCAGGGATTTTCGAGCATGTCGAGCGTATCGAGCGTCGTTCGGGATTCGCCGCCGTCGGTCGCACTCTCACCGTCGTCCGTCGCGGGCCTCTCCGCCGGTTCCTTTGCCGCACCCGCATCGGGCGCCCGACGGAAGGTTTCCCGCAGCGTCCCGTTCAGCAGAACGAGCGTCGTATCGTCGACCGACTCGACCTCGAAGATGCGAATGAAGGGGATCGTCATGCCGTTACCGATGCTGTCGCCCTCAATCGTGAGGCGTTTGCCTGCGGCATCGAGCGACCAGCGCTTCACCTTGAGCGTCGCCGCATTCACCGTACGCGCCTCGCCCGTGGGTTCGAACACGTATCCCCAGTCGTTGCCGACCTGACCCGGAACGGGTGCCAACCACGTGCCCGAGAGCTTTTCGAGTACGGCGCGGTTTTCGGCCGTGGCCTTCACCGTCGACTGCGAGGCGGCAACGGCCGCCGTTTCGGGGTCCGCCTCGTGATTGAAGGCGCATCCCGCAAGAAGGGGCGACGTGAAAACCGCCGCGGCGAGAAGGAAGAAGGCGTTGCGAGCGAAGAGCGGGCGCTTGCGGGCCGTGCGGTTTGAAGTGCGGTCGGTACGGGACATCATGGCGAGCTCGGGAAAGGAGGTTTGAAAACGAAGCAAAAACCGAAAGGACGAATTTCGAGGCGATTGCCCTACGAGCATCCTCAAGCAAACGGGGCGTGCGCGCGGTGTGCGACACG
>ENA-OWPP01001644-OWPP01001644.1-human-gut-metagenome-genome-assembly--contig:-NODE-1644-length-18058-cov-16.249070_pt1 | contig 18058 bp, 16 predicted proteins | sample MGYA00248265_ERZ651848 | MGnify/ENA primary metagenome ERZ651848 (study PRJEB26924, sample SAMEA4378233) | human gut metagenome | biome: human gut; feature: human-associated habitat; material: faeces...
AAGAACTGCTGACCCCGGAGGAATATGCCGCCGCCAGAAGCTCTACCCTCAACGCCCATTACACCAGTCCTACGGTCATTCAGGCCATCTATGAAGCGGTGGACCGTATGGGATTTGAGACCGGAAATATTCTGGAGCCGTCTATGGGTGTGGGCAATTTCTTTGGTATGCTGCCGGAGGGAATGCGAAACAGCCGTCTGTACGGCGTGGAGCTGGATTCCATCAGCGGACGGATTGCAAAGCAACTCTATCCAAAGGCGGACATCACAGTAGGCGGCTTTGAGACCACCGACAGGCGTGACTTCTTTGATCTTGCCATCGGCAATGTGCCGTTCGGTCAGTATCAGGTCAACGACAAAGCCTACAACAAGCTGAATTTCAGTATTCATAACTATTTTTTTGCCAAAGCACTCGACCAGGTGCGTCCCGGCGGCGTGGTAGCTTTTGTGACCTCCCGATATACCATGGACGCCAAGGATTCCACCGTGCGCCGCTATCTTGCCCAGCGTGCTGAGCTGCTGGGTGCTATCCGTCTGCCCAATGATGCGTTCAAAAAGAATGCCGGTGCCGAGGTTGTATCGGACATCATTTTTCTCCAAAAGCGGGACCGTCCGCTGGACATCGTGCCGGAATGGACTCAGACCGGACAAACGGAGGATGGGTTTGCCATCAACCGGTATTTTATCGACCACCCGGAAATGGTGCTGGGCAGACAGGAGCCGGTAAGCACTGCTCATGGTATGGACTACACTGTGAATCCTATCGAGGGACTGGAGCTTTCCGACCAGCTGCATGATGCCGTGAAGTACATTCATGGCACTTATCAGGAGGCAGAGCTGCCGGAGCTGGGCGAAGGCGAAGCTATTGACACCTCCATTCCTGCCGACCCCAATGTGAAGAACTATTCCTATGCCATTGTAGACGGGCAGGTGTACTACCGGGAAAACAGCCGTATGGTGCGCCCTGACCTCAACGCCACCGCCGAAGCCCGCGTGAAAGGTCTTGTGGGACTGCGTGATTGTGTGCAGGAACTGATCGACCTTCAGATGGATGCAGCGGTTCCGGACAGCACCATTACCCAAAAGCAGGCGGAACTGAACAGCCTCTATGACAGCTTTTCTGCCAAATACGGTCTCATCAATGACCGTGCAAACCGTCTGGCCTATGCAGACGATTCTTCCTATTACCTGCTCTGTGCGCTGGAAGTCATCGACGAGGACGGAAAGCTGGAACGCAAGGCAGATATGTTCACCAAACGGACCATCAAGCCCCATCAGGCGGTGGCTGTGGTGGATACGGCAAGTGAAGCACTGGCGGTGTCCATCTCGGAAAAAGCCTGCGTGGATATGGACTATATGAGCCAGCTTACCGGAAAAACAAAAGAAGAACTGGCCGGAGAGCTGCAAGGCGTAATCTTCCGTGTACCGGGACAGTTGGAGCAGGACGGAACGCCCCATTATGTGACTGCTGATGAATACCTCTCTGGCAATGTACGCCGCAAACTGCGTCAGGCGCAGCGGGCGGCACAGCAGGACCCGGTTTATGCAGTCAATGTGGAAGCTCTTACCGCCGCCCAGCCCAAAGACCTGGATGCGTCGGAGATCGAGGTGCGGCTGGGCGCTACCTGGATTGACAAGGAGTACATCCAGCAGTTTATGTACGAGACCTTCAACACCCCGTTTTATCTCCAGCGCAGTATCGAGGTCAACTATTCTTCCTTTACTGCTGAATGGCAGATCAAGGGGAAATCTTCCGTATCCTACAACGATGTGGCAGCCTACACCACCTACGGAACCAGCCGTGCCAATGCCTACAAGATTTTGGAGGACAGCCTGAACCTGCGGGATGTCCGTATCTATGACACCATAGAGGACGCAGACGGAAAAGAGCGCCGCGTACTGAATGCCAAGGAGACCACCCTGGCGGCTCAAAAACAGCAGGCGATCCGGGAAGCCTTTAGGGACTGGATCTGGAGAGACCCGGAGCGCCGCCAGACTTTGGTGCGCCAGTACAACGAAGAAATGAACTCTACCCGTCCCCGCGAATATGATGGCAGCCACATCACTTTTGGGGGCATGAACCCGGCCATTACCCTGCGGGAACACCAGAAAAGCGCCATTGCCCATGTGCTGTATGGAGGAAATACCCTGTTGGCACATGAAGTAGGCGCAGGCAAAACCTTTGAGATGGTGGCCGCTTCGATGGAAGCAAAACGCCTGGGCTTGTGCCAGAAATCTCTCTTTGTGGTTCCAAATCACCTGACCGAGCAGTGGGCGTCGGAGTTTCTGCGTCTCTATCCTTCCGCCAATATCTTAGTCACCACCAAAAAGGACTTTGAGACCCATAACCGAAAGAAGTTCTGCGCTCGTATTGCGACGGGTGATTATGATGCCATCATCATGGGACATAGCCAGTTTGAGCGTATCCCCATCAGCCGGGAGCGTCAGGAACGGCTTCTCTATGAACAGATCGACGAGATCACTGAGGGGATTGCAGAGGTACAGGCCAGTGGCGGCGAGCGTTTTACCGTCAAGCAGCTGGAGCGTACCAGAAAGTCTCTGGAAGCCAGACTGGAAAAGCTGCAAGCCGAAGGGCGAAAAGACGATGTGGTAACCTTCGAGCAGCTGGGTGTGGACCGTTTGTTTGTGGACGAGGCCCACAACTATAAAAACCTGTTTCTATACACAAAAATGCGGAATGTGGCTGGTCTTTCCACATCGGACGCGCAGAAATCCTCCGATATGTTTGCCAAGTGCCGCTATATGGATGAGATCACCGGAAACCGTGGCGTGATTTTTGCCACCGGCACCCCGGTCAGCAACTCCATGACCGAGCTTTACACCATGCAGCGTTATCTTCAGTATGAACGCCTGCAAGAACTGAACATGACCCACTTCGACTGCTGGGCTTCCCGATTTGGAGAGACCGTCACAGCATTGGAACTGGCACCGGAAGGCACCGGCTACCGGGCAAGAACGAGATTCAGCAAGTTCTTTAATCTGCCGGAGCTGATGAACCTGTTCAAAGAAGTGGCGGACATCAAGACCGCCGACCAACTGAACCTGCCCACCCCGGAGGTGGAATACCACAACATCGTGGCGCAGCCTACCGAACATCAGCAGGAAATGGTCAGGACCCTTTCGGAGCGCGCATCGCTGGTACACAGTGGAACCGTTGACCCATCCCAGGATAATATGCTCAAGATTACCTCGGATGGCCGTAAGCTGGGCCTGGACCAGAGGATCGTCAACCAGATGCTGCCGGATGAACCTGGCACAAAGGTCAATCAGTGCGTGGACAACATCATGCAGATCTGGCGGGATGGCGAAGCTGACAAGCTGACCCAGCTGGTGTTCTGCGACATTTCTACACCGCAGGCAAAAGCTCCTGCAAGCAAGGCGGCGAAAACGCTGGATAATCCACTGCTTCACGCATTGGAAGGCGCTGTGCCTCTGCCGGGGCAGGAACCGGTCTTTACGGTATATGACGATATTCGTCAGAAACTCATTGCTCAGGGGATGCCTGCCGACCAGATCGCTTTTATCCATGAAGCCAATACCGAAGTGCGGAAAAAGGAGTTGTTCTCTAAAGTCCGTACCGGTCAGGTGCGTGTCCTTTTGGGCAGCACCGCCAAGATGGGCGCAGGCACCAATGTGCAGGACCGTCTGGTGGCACTTCATGACCTGGACTGTCCGTGGAGACCGGGAGACCTTGCCCAGCGCAAGGGCCGTATCGAGCGCCAGGGTAACCAGAATCCTCTTGTCCATGTGTACCGCTATGTGACCGAAGGAACCTTTGACGCATACCTCTGGCAGACGGTGGAGAATAAGCAAAAATTCATCAGTCAGATCATGACTTCTAAATCGCCGGTGCGTTCCTGCGAAGATGTGGACGAAACGGCGCTTTCCTTTGCCGAGATCAAAGCCCTGTGCGCCGGAGATCCCCGCATCAAGGAGCGTATGGATTTGGATGTGGAGGTATCCCGCCTGAAGCTGATGAAAGCCGACCACCAGAGCAAGCAATATCGTCTGGAGGACCAGCTGCTCAAATACTTCCCGGAGGAGATTGAAAAGCACAAAGGCTTTATCAAGGGCTTTGAATCCGATCTGGAGGTTTTGGCAGCGCACCCGCACCCGGAGGACGGCTTTTCCGGTATGGAGATTCGTGGAGACCTGCTGACCGATAAGGAGAACGCCGGTGCAGCCCTTTTGGATGCCTGCAAGGAGGTCAAAACCTCCGATCCGGTGCAGATCGGCAGCTACCGGGGCTATGCCATATCCGTGGAATTTTCCGCATGGAAACAGGAGTATACGCTCCTGCTGAAAGGACAGATGACCCACCGGGCAACCCTTGGTACAGACCCTCGCGGAAATCTTACCCGTATCGACAATGCCCTCGCTCAGATGCCCCAGCGTCTGGAGGCGGCAAAGGCCCAGCTGGATAACCTCTATCAGCAGCAGGCTGCCGCAAAGGAGGAAGTCGGAAAGCCATTCCTTTATGAAGAAGAACTGCGAAGCAAAAATGCCCGTCTGGTGGAGCTGGATACTTTGCTGAACATTGACGGAAAGGGACAGGCACACGCCGAGGCTGTTGTTGCCAAAAGCGCACGGCCTTCGGTGCTGGATCATCTGAAACGTCCGGCGACGCCCCGCAGTACAGACAAGAAACCAAAACAGCATGAGGAGGTGCGATAACATGAATACCAATAATCTGAATACAGCCCTTTATGAAAAGATGGCCACTGAGCAGGAAAAATATAGGGACTGGCTGAAAAGCCAGCCCCCGGAAGAAATCCTGCACCACACCTATGAATATACTGTCCGTGAGGATATTGTGATGGCGATGGAGGAGCTGGAGCTGACCGATGCACAGGCCCAGGCGCTTTTGGAATCTCCCTCGCCGCTGGCGGATGTGTACCGTTATTTTGAAAAGCTGGAGACCGGCTATATGGATATGATCCGGGACAGCATTGAGAACCGTGCCGACGATGTGTGCAGAGCTAAAGAGGAACTGCGAACAACACCAATCTATCCCCATTCAGCTGCCTATGCGAGAGAACATGGGGAGCTGGAGCAGTACCGAGCTTCCAACAATGTAAATCTCCAATGCAAGGAGTCCATTGAAGCGGCGGTGCGGGAACACTTCGACGGAATGTATCTCAGTCACGATGCGGCAAAGGGTGTGATCGAGACCTATGGCATGGAGCGTGTGGCTATGGTTCTGGCTAACACCGTTCAGCTTCAGGACTGGGATGGGCGCTACTCCCGACGCAATAAGGAATGGGCTAAGACCATTCCCAACGAGAACCCCGAAACCGTCCGTTGTGGTTATGTCCTGAACAGCCACCCTGCTGTGCTGGATGGCTTTATTGATCTGGTGCGAGAAGAACAGCAGCGTAGCCGTACTCAGGGAGAAAAACTGCAACCGTCCCGCCCCTCAGTACGGGATAAGCTCAAACAGGAGCTGCCTGCCCATAAGCCTGCCGCCCCGAAGAAACGGGAGCCGGAGCGATAACTATGGCAAAGCGTAAGCGGGATATGCAATTAAACTTTAGAGTTTCAGCGGAGGAGCTTGCTGTGATTGAGCAAAAAATGTCTCAGTTTGGAACCTCCAACCGTGAAGCCTATCTAAGAAAAATGGCGCTGGATGGGTATGTAGTCAAGCTGGAGCTGCCGGAGCTGAAGGAGCTTGTTTCCCTGATGCGCCGAAGCAGCAACAACTTAAACCAGCTGACCCGTAAAGTGCATGAGACTGGGCGGGTTTATGATGCTGACTTGGAGGATATATCCCAGCGGCAGGAACAGTTATGGGAGGGCGTAGAGGAAATCCTTACTCAGCTTTCCAAACTTTTATAACAGGGATAGATACTCCATTTGCGGAGGGAGGAACGGCATTACTTCGCTGCTCCTCTCTCCGCTTTTTCTTTTTATCGGTATCCTTGTCTTTTGCCTGCCCATGCCGGATAATATGATTAGAAAAGATACCAAGAACGCTGCAAGGAGGAAATGACATGAAGATTTTGAAAGGGCTTTTGATGATTATAACTGCACCGGTCATTTTGGTGCTGACGCTTTTTGTCTGGCTCTGCACGGGACTGATCTACATATCCGGTCTGGTGCTTGGTCTGCTCAGCACTGTAATTGCTCTGCTTGGCGTGGCTGTGCTTATTACCTATTCCCCGCAGAATGGTGTGATTTTGCTGGTTATGGCATTTTTGATTAGCCCTATGGGGCTGCCGTTGGCTGCAATCTGGCTGATGGGTAAGGTGCAGAGTTTGAAATTTGCCATTCAGGATTGGGTTTATGGATAAAAAATACGCAAAGCCACAAAATGCCAAACACCGTCTGTTAAATTTGGAAAGAGAAACTATATATCCACAACTTTACTTTTGAACTAATATTGAATATAATATTAGTACGAAAGGAAGTGACATGATGGGACAATTTGAACAGCTGGATCAGATGCTAACAGAACAAGAAGGAATGCTGCGAACATCACAGGTCGTATCTTCTGGAATTTCAAAGCCGGTATTTTATGATTATGTGCGTTCACGAGATTTGTATAGAGTCGCACATGGGATTTATCTGTCCAAAGATTCCTGGGTGGATGCCATGTATCTGCTTCATTTGCGATTTGAACAAGCAGTATTTTCACATGAAACAGCTTTATTTTTTCACGATCTGACAGACCGTGAACCAATAGAATATACAGTTACGGTCAAAACTGGATGCAATCCAAGCAAAATGAAAGCAGAAGGCATTCAAGTTTTTACGATTAAAGCAGACTTACATGATGTAGGACTTACAACAGCGAAAACTCCGTTCGGGCATACTGTGCCGGTTTATGATATGGAGCGAACGATCTGTGATTTGCTCAGAAGCCGTAGCAGAATTGAAATTCAGACCTTTCAGGGAGCACTGAAAGCATATGCCCGTAGAAAAGATAAGAACCTGCGAGCTTTAATGCAATATGCTGGGATGTTCAAGGTGGAAAAAATTTTACGACAGTATTTGGAGGTACTTTTATGATAAAAACAGCAAGGCAGCTTAAAGATTTAATACGAAACCTTTCCAGAGAAAAATCCGCAGATGCTCAGATTTTAATGAGGAACTACATGATGGAGCGTTTTTTGGAGCGTATTTCTCTTTCTGAGTATCGTGATAAGTTTATCTTGAAGGGTGGTATGTTGGTAGCGGCTATGGTTGGATTGGATGCCCGCTCTACGATGGATTTGGATGCAACCATAAAAGGAGCTAATGTTAATGTGGAGGATATTGAGAATCTAATTTCATCAATCGTAACTGTTCCGATTGATGATGGTGTTAAATTTCAGCTGAAAAGTATTTCGGAGATTATGGATGAAGCAGAGTATCCGGGGATTCGTGTCAGCATGAGTACAACATTCGATGGTGTAGTGACCCCTTTGAAAATTGATATTTCTACGGGAGATGCAATCACTCCAAGAGAGGTTCGGTATTCATTCAAACTTATGCTGGAAGATCGCTCCATTGATATTTGGGCTTATAATTTAGAAACTGTGCTGGCAGAAAAACTGGAAACCATTATTACCAGAACCACAACCAATACCCGCATGAGAGATTTCTACGATATTTACATTTTAGAACAGCTGCATGGAACCACGCTGAACCCGAAAATTTTACATGATGCGCTTCTGGCAACTGCTCATAAACGGGGATCGGAGAAGTATCTTAACCAGGCTGAAGAAGTTTTTGACGAAGTGGAAAATGATTCGGTTATGCAAAAACTTTGGGAGGCATACCGTAAAAAGTTTTCTTATGCTTCTGATTTGGAATGGGATGTGATTATGAAAGTAATTCGCAGGTTATATGTTCTTTGCGAGAAGGGCATCAGCTTATGAAAAAGCATGGACACTATTGTAAAGTTTGTGGTGAATACAAAGCCAACGAAAAATTTTCAGGCAAAGGTCATGCATCCCACATTTGTAAATCCTGTGCTTCGCTACCAGCAGAAACGCAGGCTGAACTGATGACACTGAATCGTCTTTTGAATCTTCCATGGAGGCTATCGAAAGAGCAGTTGTCCTGGCTGAAAAATCGACTAAAGGATAGGCGGCCTGATGTCCGTGCATTGGCGCAAGAGCAATATGAAATGAGATTTCCACCAAGACACTTAGAAGATGATGAGTTCAATTTTTTCGATGAAGAAAGTTTTATAGAATAGTGAAAGCGGTCTGCTATGGCAGGCCGTTTTCTTTTCGGGAAGGAGGTCTGACCTATGGCAACCACAAGAATCATGCCGCTTCATGTCGGCAAGGGCCGCACAGAAAGTCGGGCGATCAGTGACATCATCGACTATGTGGCCAACCCAAAGAAAACAGATGACGGCAGACTCATTACCGGCTATGCGTGTGACAGCCGGACTGTGGATGCGGAGTTCCTTCTGGCAAAGCGGCAGTACATTGCCGCTACCGGACGAGTGCGAGGTGCGGATGATGTGATTGCCTATCATGTGCGCCAGTCGTTCCGCCCCGGTGAGATCACTCCGGAAGAAGCGAACCGGCTGGGTGTGGAATTTGCCAAGCGATTCACCAAGGGCAATCATGCCTTTGTGGTCTGCACCCACATAGACAAGTCGCACATTCACAATCACATTATCTGGTCATCGGTCAGCTTAGAATATGACCGGAAATTCCGAAACTTTTGGGGCAGCACCAAGGCAGTCCGACAGTTAAGTGACACCATCTGCGTCGAAAACGGACTGTCCATTGTGGAGAATCCGAAACCTCACGGAAAGAGCTATAACAAGTGGCTGGGCGATCAGGCAAAGCCCTCTCACCGAGAGCTGCTGCGTGTAGCGATTGACAACGCATTATCACAAAGTCCTGCTAATTTTGAGGAACTGCTGAAGCTGCTGCAAGAGTCCGGCTGTGAAGTATCAAAGCGCGGAAAATCGTATCGTTTGAAACTCCCCGGCTGGGAGAAAGCCGCCCGAATGGACAGCCTGGGCGAAGGATATGGATTAGATGATTTGCAGGCGGTTCTCTCCGGGAAGAAAACGCATACCCCACGAAAGAAAATAGTTACACAGGCAGAGACGCAGAAGGTCAATCTGCTGGTGGACATTCAGGCAAAATTGCAGGCAGGAAAAGGTGCTGGCTATGCGCGATGGGCTAAAGTTTTCAATCTGAAGCAAATGGCGCAGACCATGAACTACCTATCAGAGCATAACCTGCTGGAGTATGCGGTTTTGGAAGAAAAGGCTGCGGCCGCCACGGCACATCACAATGAGCTTTCGGCGCAAATTAAGGAGGCTGAAAAGCGTATGGCAGAGATCGCTGTTTTGCGTACTCACATCGTAAATTATGCCAAGACCCGTGAGGTCTATGTGGACTACCGCAAGGCCGGCTACTCTAAGAAATTCCGGGAGGAACATGAGGAAGAAATTCTGCTCCACCAGGCTGCTAAGAATGCCTTTGATGAGATGGGAGTCAAGAAGCTGCCCAAGGTCAAAGAGTTGCAGACGGAGTACGCGAAATTGCTGGAAGAAAAGAAAAAGACCTATGCCGAGTACCGGCGTTCCCGTGAGGAAATGCGGGAGCTTTTAACGGCAAAGGCAAATGTAGATCGAGTGCTGAAAATGGAGGTAGAACAGGATGTTGAAAAAGAAAAAGACCACGGCCAGCGGTAAGCTGGTCCTGGTCAAAAGCGTTCGCAGAACGCGCAGCCACAGAATGAAATTCTGTGTTCAAAGGGGCTTGGGGGCGCTGCCCTCAACAAGCAGCTTGTGGCGAAATGGATAGCCACAAGCATTGCTTGCCACAATATGCTACGCATAAAATAAAAAAACTAACGACGGGACGCTTACTGCCTCCTATCGTTAGCTTTCTGTGTTTAAGCGACTTATAAAACCAATCAGCATAATCAGATCGTCATCTGACATCTTTCTCATTCCGTCCAAAGCCTTCTTGATAAGCTGAGGGTTATTCTCCTGTGCATCAAAAAATTGAAGCGGCGTGATTTCAAAATACTCACAGATGTTGAGAAACTGCTTCATAGACGGCATAGAACGCCCGGAAGAAATCGCCTGAATATAGCTTCTGTTCTGCCCTAACTCCATGCTCATCTGATATTCTGAAACGCCTTTTTTCAATCGTAATTCTGTGATTCGATTGCGGATAAATTCTTCGTCCATACGCTCACCTCTCTGCTCTTTTAGCATAGCAGAAAGCAATTCTTGATACTTCGTATGTATTGTGTTATAATTTTGTAATATAACCTTTATACGCATTATTATTTGCGTTATTTTTGCTTTATATGCGTAATCACGGCAGTTATCAAGGGTGATTTATATGAATCAGTATGCCTGCGCCATTACCGGCCACCGACCAACAAGATTTTGCTTTGGATATAATGAGGAAGATCCCCTATGCCAAAAACTAAAAGAATGTCTCCTGGAGCAGTTTCGGATACTCCATGACGAGAAATTTGTCTGTACTTTAGTACCATAAAAGTGTAGTTGTTAGAGAGTAATTAACTCTGACATCTGCACTTATTTTATTTATAATAAGGGGAGTAATTGGTCTGACGAGGCGTTCTTTGGGTCATAGCATCCGTCAAAAAAACCGTTAACCAACCACTTATTATAAGCATTCGATTAAGCAGGTAGGGATTCGCTCCCGCGTAACCAACTAAACTGGATGGTAATAAGTGTGGCTGGAACAATTACGTATAACAGTTATGGGAGGTTCAAGATGATAAGTGTAGGGATTGATGTGTCGAAAGGGAAAAGCACTGTCTGTGTACTTAAGCCATACGGAGAAATAGTGTGCCGCCCTTTTGAGATGCAACATGTAGAAAAGGATTTGGAAGCCTTTCACAATCTGCTTCAGAAATTAGATGGAGAGATACGTATTGTGATGGAGGCTACGGGCATTTATCATTTGCCAATATTGATATTTTTTCATAATAAGGGATATTTCGTATCTGTTATCAATCCGTTTGCAATGAAGAAATATGCGAAGGACAACAGCATCCGAGGGGCAAAGACCGACAAACTTGATTCAATAATGATTGCGAACTATGGAATTGAAAAATGGTTCAAGCTGCAAAGATATGAAGGCGATGAAGAAATCTATGCGGAACTTAAGCTTCTGGGACGCAGATATCGGTACTATATGGAGCTTCATGTGAAAGCTTTGCAGGAGCTGACACATATCCTGGATTATGTAATGCCGGGTATCAAGAAGCTGTTTAGCAGTTGGAATGAAGCAAATGGCAAGGACAAGCTCAGCGACTTTGTGGAAAGATTCTGGCACTTTGACCTGATCACATCCATGAGCCTTGAAACATTCACAGATGAGTACCTTGTTTGGGCAAAAGAAAAGAAATACCACCGAAGCAGATCCAAGGCTGAAACAGTCTATGAATTAGCTTCAAGTGGCATTCCCACACTGCCTTCCAGTACCCCATCGACCAAAATGTTAGTACAGGAAGCCATATCAGTATTGAGAACTGTGGATAGTTCTCTGTCTCTTATTGTAACACGGATGCAGGTACTTGCGAAGTCCCTACCTGAATATTCAACCGTCAGGGAAATGGGCGGAGTAGGTGATGTCCTTGCAGTTAAACTAATAGCAGAGATTGGAGATGTGAGAAGGCTGCATAGTGCAAAAGCACTCATAGCATGGGCTGGAATTGACCCGCCACCGTATGAATCTGGACAGTTTATCGGATCAAAACGCAAGATAACGAAACGAGGCTCTTCAACGCTCAGGAAAATCGGATATGAGGTGATGAGGGTGCTTAAGAGCCATCCGGCTCCAAAAGATGATGCTGTGTACAACTATATCTTAAAAAAAGAAGGGGAAGGCAAAAGCAAGAAACATGCAAAAATTGCTGGATTAAATAAGTTTCTACGAATTTATTATGCAAGGGTAATCGCAGTGTATCAATAGAACATAAAACCTATGACTTTGTATAGGCTGGATATAAAGCCGGCCTTCTTATTGTACACAAAAATAGATTGACGAATAATTTTAAAAACCTGCTGAAAAGTACTTGACTTTTGTTAGCAGGTTTTTTTGTCGGCGGTGCTCTTGGTGTGGATATGTGGGCTGGAGAACAGCTGCTGACATTGAGAGCACAAACGGGATACGAGGATATTAAAATTATCGTTGTAGTTCCCTTCATCGGCTATGACTCTAAATGGCCGGATCAGAGTAAACATAGATTGAAAAAGCTGATCCAAAACGCAAACGATTCTATTGTTATTTCACATTCTGCGGATGTTTCCAGTTATAAAAAAAGAAATTATTATATGGTCGATCATGCAGAGTACCTTATCGGTGTGTTTGATAATCAGAAAAAGCTGCGCTCAGGTACAGCACAGACAGTCAACTATGCCTTGCATCAGGGAAAAGTAATCACTCTGATCCATCCAGACACTATGGAGATAACAGCCCCTGCGCCTTAACAAATTCACAAAAATTTTTCATTAGCATTTCCAACAAAATATTTTCATTGAAGGGGTGCTGTGATATAATAAGATATAAAACTACGCTCAGAACAAATGGTGCCGCTATGAACAAATATATTGGACAGCAATTTGCTGCTTTAAGATACGAAAAAAATATTTTGGTTGTTGAAGAAACTACATCTGCTGGTGGATGCGGCTCCTTCAACGCGGCTTCTTCATGTCCTGCGTCAGCCTGTCTTTATGACAGTGCGGCGTGGGGCATTTTTTATTGTTCGGAAAGAGGTGGCCTGATATGAATTTACCAAAACGAAATAGTGCGGACGGGCGCTGTTACTGGATGAAGCCAGAGGTGCAGGAAGAACTGCAACCGCTCTTTGACCAGTGCATCCAGGATGCCATTGACGGGAAAATCACGCGGCTTGATGATTCCCACTGGCCGCCGGTAGTGGTCAGCAGTCAAGGTGCACCCTTTGAGGTATGGCAACTGCTTAGGGCATGGACCGAAATACAGCGGGCCGAGACCCTGGATGCGGAAAAGGCCATCGCCTTCAGCGAAAACCTGCGCCGCCAGAGCCGCTGGGGTGAAATTGACCACCATCTACTTGATATGCTGAAACGGGAACTACAAGAGAAGTATTTTGTTGCAACAGGCGATGAAGATGATCGCTTCTGGGATCGGGAGTATTCCCTGAAACCAGGTATTCGTGCAGAGCAGGTCCCGGAGCCACTGCTGCGCTTTGCCTGCTATGTGGCGGTGAGCTATAAGGTATATGGTATGGACTTTCAGTATCTGGACACCAATTACCTCTTTGGATTGGTGGAGAAAGTCCGTCCCGATATGGTAAAAAAACTCCGGGACCATGGAACCGGCAGGTTGCCCCTAAACCTGCAAAAGCGGAAAACAGATCACTTCACCGCATCGGCCAACGATGCCTTTGCTGTGATCCGTATTACTGCCAGGGACAACACAGAGGAATGCTGCCACGAAGTGCTGGACTACCTGTGTGAGATTCTGGAGCAGGAGGACTTTCCCCGCAGCTATGCGGTGGAGTTCAAAGGGCCGGAAAAGAGCTATCTTCCCATCACAGGACTGCCCAAAAAGGGAGTAAACCAGCTCTTTGCCTGTGCCGTGCAGTACCCTGGCCTCCACCCCCTGATGGAACGGTACGCCCGGCTTGCCATGCGGCAATATGAGCAGTACACCAATCTCAGCGATGAGCAGTGCGCGCTCCCCGGAAGTTTTGCCGTGTTCGCCCTGGGAATGCTGGGGCAAGAATGGTGGCAACTGGTATGGGATTATCTCGATCTCTGCGATGATGAGCACTCCCACTTACAGGAAAAATTCCTCCGGGAGTATGTGAAACAGTTCAGATTTACCGCTGATACCGTCCCTGTATTTGTCCGTGGGGTGCTGTCCATGCAGAACATGAAGTATTCCAAGGACTATGCCGCGTGGATGGCAAACGCAGAAAGCCTGGACGCTCTGCTGGAGGCAAAAATCCATCTGTCCGAGATCGTTCCAAGCGGTTTTTCCTCCGACGAGGATGACGATGATGACGAGGACGAGGAACCCGACGAGGAAACAGAAGCCAGCCCGGAGGAAGTGCTGCAATACGCATGGGAAACGGTCTGCTATGTGATCTGGGGCAAAGCCAGCGCCAAGGGTGGTCAGAAAGTGGTGGAAGCAGCTCCGGAGGAACTGAAGGAACTTTACCGACAGATTTTTATTCCGATAACGGAGAACCTGGAAGGAAGTGGTGGCCTGCTATGAGTTTGCCGAAACGCGACGGCGTACAAGGTCGTTATTATTTGATCCAGAAACCAGATACGAACCCCGAAGTGCTGGAACACGCCGATCAGTGCATCCAGGATGTGTTGGATGGAACTGCAAAAGAAAACCATTCCGGCTATCCGGTGGTCGTTCGGAACCAAAGCGGAACGCCCTTTCTTCCCAGCCAGCTCCTGGAGCGGTATCTGTCCAAACTGCCTTTGAAGGGATTCCCCTATGAGGAAGCTGTTACATTCTGCGATGCCCTGCGGCGGCTGGTGGGCTGGAGGGAGATTGGCCACACCTTGGGAAAATACATCAAACACCAGGTGCAGGAGAGGTTTTTTGAGATTGGAGAGAATGAGGACTACTTTTCGCCTTTCCCGCTCTGTACCGCATGGCCGGAGCTGCGGCCGGAGGATGTGGACGAGAATCTTCTGCGCTTTACTTGCTATGTGGCGGTCTGTTATACGGTGTATGGGGCCAGCGATAATACGATTATAACCGAACACTACCTTGATCTGGTTTCCCAGCTTCGCCCGGATATGGTGAAGCAGCTGAAAACAGCTGGCAGCGGCAAATTGCCAAAGGACATCCAGCGGCGTAAGACGGAGCATTTCACCGCATCGGCCAATGATGTGTTTGCTACCATCCGCATCACCGCCAGGGACTCCACGGAGGAGTGCTATGCTGAAATTCTGGATTACCTGTGTGCGGTGTTGGAGCAGGAGGGATTTCCCCGCAGTTACTCGGTGGAGTTCCGTGGGAAGGAAAAACTCTATCTGCCCATTCCCGGCTTGCCCAAAAAGGGCGTCAATCAGCTCTTTGCCTGTGCTGTGCAGCACCCTGATCTTCATCCGGCTATGGAGCGATACGCTCGTTTGGCTATGCGGGAGTTTGAGTGGTATCAAAACCTTGCGGATGAAGCCTGCGCCATGCCTGGCACCTTTGCCGTGTTCGCCCTGGGACTGGAAGGGCCGAAGTGGTGGCGGCTGGTGTGCGATTACCTGGATCGCTGTGATGACGAGCACTCCTCTTTGCAAGAAAAGTTTATTCACACCTTTTTTAAGAAGTACGGGTTTACTGCTCAGTCCCTGCCGGTGTTGGTCCACGGTGTCCAGTCCATGCAGAATCTGAAGCCCGCAAAGGAGTTCCGCGCCCTGATCGCCAATGAGGAGAGCCTGGATGCTCTGCTGGAGATCAAAGGGCATCTGGAATATTACCTGCCGGAAGAATCCGGCAATGACAAAAGGGCGCTGGCCTACCTGTGGCGTGATGTGCTCTGGGCCATCTGGGGCACAGTCTCTGAAAACGGCGGCAGCAAGGTCATCAAGACAGCGCCCAAGGAACTGAAAGAGAAATACCAGCAGGTATTTGCGTAAGGAGAACGCCATGAAAAAGAGAACGGTCAAGGACTTTATTGCCCTGTACGCCCCAGAAGATGAGGAAAAACTGGTACTGATTCAGGACGGTGTCAGCGCGGACAAAACCTTTCTGGATACCTACTGGGCGGCGCATACCCATGCCCTCGCCATGGCGGATGTCCAGACCGGACAGGCGATCTCCGGTCGATGCTACCTGAGCTGGCCGCTGACGGACAAGGAACGGGATGCCGGCGACTATTCCAAGCGGTTTACCAAGGGCCAGATCTACCGGATCAAAGCCCGCGGCTGGAAAGGTGATGCCCTATACGAACCTCAGTGGTATGTCACGGAGGTACTGGAGGAAGGCGTACCCTGTCCGGCACTGGAGGAGATTTGGGCGGAATACACAAAGCCCATTCTTCTGGAGGACGAAGTGCTGGGAACCCTCACGCTGGATCGGGAGATGGGCACATTCGATGGAACCTGCAAATGGATGGGAAAAGAAGTCCGGATCTCGTTGGATGTGGAGATCGAAAGAAAAGCCTCCTGGACCCGCGTCACCAATGTGATGAAGAAGCTGCTGGCAGAACAGGAGGCTTGGGACAAGTCCCTGCGAGCGATGCCTGCCCAAAAGCTCACCACTCAGGCCAACGAATGGCTGGCGGACAATGACCAGACCGACCGTGACCCGGAAAAAGACCCCATCACCGAGGATGAGTTTGCCCGGCGCATCCTCCTCACCGAGTTTACAGTATCTCCCGGTGGGCGTTTTACCGCCTGGTATGAAGATGACGATATGTTCTGGGGCCATGTGATCACTGTGGATGGAACGCTGAAAAAAGGCCCCGTTGACGCTGATATACAGGGATAAGCAGAGGAGGAAACCTAAATGAACAGCGAGCAGATCACGGCTTTTTTACAGGAGCATTGGAACTGGGTGACCCTGGTCATCGGCGCTGTCCTGCTGATTGGGGCAATCATGAACTGGAACTGGCTCTGTGACCCCACCGGCAAGCCAGACTCTCACCGCTATGGCCGCGGCTCCAGACGGGTGATCTTCTTCCTACTGGGAATCGTGCTGATTGTGACCAGCATCATGTCTTGGGTACTGTAAAGGGGACAACAAAATGTCATTCAAATTTACATTCCGGGAGATTACCCCGGAAGATACGGAAATTTTGCGTATTCTCAAACTGCGGAATGCAAAGCCGGAGGAGCATATTTGCTGCGAGATCCTAAGAGGCGACGGTATCACCATGAAGACCTGGTACAGCAAGGCGGATGTAGCCCTCTGGGGAGAGGACTACATCAAGGCCAATTCCAAAATGAAATATATAGACGGCGACTGGACGGTCAGTTTAGATGTGGAGCCGTGGAAGCGCACACACGGCGTATCTTCGAAAAAAGTCACATCCCCGTCCTCTCCCCGTTATCCCACCTGGCTCACCGGCCATGTGAAAGAGTGGGCGGAGAAGCGTTTGCCTACCGTGACACTCTGTTCCACCACCGGCAATGAACTGCTGGAAGTTTGGTATTACGGAGATCTGCTCACGGTGAAAGGAGAGCCCCAATCCTATATTGTAGATGGCTCTCCGGCTCCCGGACTGGTGGTAGCCCGTGACCCGGAGAGCGACGAGGAGTTCGTCATCTTTGACGGTGGACGGCATGGCTACGACAATATGTTCTGCGATGAACATGATCCATCTGAGCTGGAGCACCGTCCCCTCAAGCGGTATGAGATCCCTGCCTCCAAACTGGTGCTGGAGCTGGGTTACAGTATCGACTATGAGGACGAAAAAGAGGACTTCGAACCGGATGAAGCGGGTACCGTAGAGCTGATCAACGGTGAACGGATGCCGTGGGAACAGGTCAAGCGGGACGGCATCGACTATATCGCCCTTTACTATGTGAACGAGAAAGGAAAACCAGTCCAGATTTTGGACGCGGAATTGGCATGAGTTTTGTACTGGCTCAGGAGGTGGAACTGCAATGTCCATAACTGCCTATAAAGTGGAAGCCGTCGGTCATGACCGAACCGGCGAAGACTATGGCTATGTGAATATCATGTATCGTTATGGCAACAAGCAATCCTGCCCCCGGCCAGATCAATGTGAAAAGATGGAGGTCATGTGGGCGGACGAGAGCGTCTATGGGCCGCCTGCTCCTGGCAGCAAGGTGGGCGACTTTATACAGACATGGCTGATGGGCTCCTGGGACTGCGGAGTATTTACCCACCGGGAGATTGCCCAGCGGCTCATGGATACCTTCACCGGTCTGAAGATCAAGGAACTGGCGTGGTTTGAGAACCCCAGAGAAAAGACTCTGAAAAATGGTAAACCGCGTGCGCGCCGGGCCAAGTGGCTGCCGGACCGGGAGGTGGATCTGGTCTACCTCTATTCCGACCGCTATCTTGATGCCAGAAATCCCTCTCCCGCCGAAACCGACTTCTTCACCGTCACAAGGATGGATG
>ENA-OWPP01001648-OWPP01001648.1-human-gut-metagenome-genome-assembly--contig:-NODE-1648-length-17987-cov-6.610138_pt1 | contig 17987 bp, 13 predicted proteins | sample MGYA00248265_ERZ651848 | MGnify/ENA primary metagenome ERZ651848 (study PRJEB26924, sample SAMEA4378233) | human gut metagenome | biome: human gut; feature: human-associated habitat; material: faeces...
TAATAACAGACAAGAGTTAAAATAATCAGGAGGACGGGCGAAATGTTAAAATACACTGTGTCGTTGTATACTTCCATACCTTTCGGTTTGAAAGCGTTGTACAGAAACATCATAATTCCGCAGAATGAAAATGAGAGAGAAAGAAACACGGATATTCTTTTGATAAAACACTTAAACGGACACTTGCCGAATGCACATAACACAATTCCGGCGGCACATAAAACATCGATAGGTATATTCAAAAAGAAAGGCAGGGGAGGGAACAGTGCAATAAGACTTTGCACTCCCCCCAGAAGCGACGCAAGCAACATTTTTTTAAACGGAGTGTTGATACAAAGCGCCTTTTTGGTGCATAAAATTAGTATAAAGTCAATGAAAACATTTACGGTAATCAGTACATCTATGTAAACAGATTTCATTTTATTCCCCCTGCGGAATGCTGTTCTAATAACATTTCCATTAAATTTATTACCTTTGCTTATTATCTCACAAGCGGAAAATAATAATTGTCAAAATATGGTCAGGAGGTAAATTATTGATTGCAGGATTAATTATCGGATTGTTTATAGGCGGATTTGTCGGCGTAAGTGTAATGTGCCTTTTATATTACACAAGAGACTGACAAAAGAAAAGCGTGCAGTTTAATTCAGACTGCACGCTTATTGCATATTTTGCTGTATTTTGATTATGATTTAAGGTTTCTTGTGCCGAGGAAAAGGACTGCCAGCATTCCCGAACCTACATGAGTACCGATTACAGGACCGATATCCGTCATGACAACTTCCTTGCACTTACCCTTGATTGCCTTTTTAAGTTCTTCGGCACCTTCCGGATTATCCGCATGGGCAACCATAACAACGCTGTCTTTGAGATTTTCGGCATCTCTTTCAAGGTGTTTTACAAGAGCCGGAACAACATTGCTCTTACCTCTGATTTTAGCAACATTGATAAGATGACCTTCATCGTCAACACTGAGGAGCGGTTTAATTTGCAAAGCTTTGCCGAATGTTGCGGAAACAGCGGAAATTCTACCGCCTCTCTTGAGTTGATCAAGGTCTTCAACAACAAACCAATGACATACTTTTATACGAGTGTCTTCAATGTATTCTTTTAGTTCGTCAATTGTAGCGCCTTCGCTGTATTTTTTGCCTGCAAGGTAGATGAGAAGTCCAAGTCCTGCAGAATCGCAAAGAGAATCAATTGCAATAATCTTTCTGTCCGGATAAACTTCCTTTAAATCCTTAACAGCTATCATACAGGTGTTGTATGTTCCGCTCAAACCTGTTGAAATGCCTGTGTAAATGATATCTTTGCCGGCTTTAAGATAGTTTTCAAAGCTCTTGTAAAAGCTGTCATAGTTAATCTGTGTTGTCTTTGAATCAATACCCTCTTTAAGCTTACTGTAGAATTCCGAGAGGCTCATCATTCTGCAATCCGGATAATGAAGATAGGACTTGTCCTCCATATGAAATTCCATCGGAAGAACTTCAACGCCGATTTCGTTAACAAGTTCCTGTGTAAGGTCGCAGGAGGCATCTGTCATAAATACATAATTCATAATTATCGCTCCTTTTTTGCGAAAATATTGTGATTCAATTTTAACAAATTATGATATAAATGTCAATGAATATAATGACCGTTCCTTTTCATATATATGTATATCAAAAACAGATTTCGGAGTGGTTATATGAATTGCAGATTTACCGATTTAAGACATAAGGAAGTCATAAGCGCCTGTGACGGAACAAGAATAGGATTTATCGACGATGTTATTGTGGATACCAAATGCGCAACTGTTGTGTCAATTGTTATTTTCGGCAGACCGGGATTTTTTAGTCTGGTGGGAAAATGTCAGGACTACATAATTCCGTGGGAGAAAATTGACCTCATAGGAGAGGATACGGTAATCATCAGTTGCCAGACTCCAAAGCCAGTAAAAAAGCCGAAAAAACCCCGTTTTGGGGCTAAATTTTGAATTTTTTCAAATTTTCGCATTAAGGCAAAATAACCTAAGAAATATTCGATAAATTATGCATAATGCACAAATCATTATTTTTTTAAGAAATTAAAACCACATAAGTAACATTTCGGTTACAATTGTTACAATTTATCTTCCTCTGTCAAACTTGCAATTTTCAAAAGTTTGTGCTTTAATACAATTGCAATTGTGTGTTTGATAAAATTTTACGACTAAAGGACTTGGCACATTTTTAAACAGATAACTACATCTTGTATATACGCTTGCTTTTGACGGCAGTTATAGTAGTTACCTTAATGTGCAAAAATCACAGGGAGGATAAATTTTTGAGAGCGACAAACTATAAACACTACGGATGTGACAAAAATTCGGAGAGTTCAAAGAGAACTCGCAAACCCGAAAAGAAGTCAAAACGCAAAGGCTTTAAGGCATTATCCTATGCTATTGCGGTATCTCTGGCGGCAGCTGCTCTTGTTGTTCCGACAACAACTCTTGCACCGGATGTAGATGCTTTTGAAGACAGCCGTGCTGCTTCGCTTGCAGTCGGTAACATCAATGATTTTTCACTCGTTATTACAGATAACTGCGTTGAAGAAACTACTGCCCCCGTAACCCAAGAGATTACAACATCCGCAGCGACTACACAGAAAACAACCGAAAAGGAAACTAAATCTGCAAAAACTGCGAAGAAGAAAGCCGAAAGTTCACAGGCTTCCAAAAAGGCTGAAAGTTTAAAGTCAGAGCCCTCTGAGTCAGAAACTTCAAGCCGAACTTCACAGAGCTATACAAGCTATGTTGACAGTTCATCGGACAACAGCAGTTCCGCATCTAATTCATCGGATTACGGCTATACAGACAGTACATCAAGTTCATCAAACTATCAGAGTGGCTACCTTGTAAGTATCGCCAATCCGGATCCGTCCTACAATCCTTCTCCTGTTTCTCTTTCAAGCTATGACAGAGAGAAACTCGAAAGACTTGTAATGGGCGAAGGTGGTTCAATGGGTTACACAGGCTGTGCCCTTATCGCACAGTCAATCCGTGACGCAATGAACCGTTCAAACACAACATCAATTGACAGAATTATTTCGGAATATCAGTATTACGGTTCGACTGCTTATGCACCGAATCAGGATGTAAAAGATGCTGTTTCCTTTATCTTTGATCAGAACGGCTCGGCAGTTCAGCACAGAGTTCTTTGCTTCTATGTCGGTTCAAGCAGCTGGCATGAATCACAGAATTACATCACAAGCATCGGTAATGTAAGATTCTTTGATTTGTGGTATTGATCGGAGTTTCCGAAAACAATTTAATATTTAAGAAAATATCAGGTGTTTTTGAAAAAAATTTCGAAAACACTTGATTTTTTTTACTTTTATGGTATAATATACAGGCAATTCGCACGCTGATGCTTGTCAACAGGGTGGCAGATTCATAGAATTTGCTTATTGCGTTGATAAAAACAAAGGCACAGCGGAGGTTTTAACCTAAGGAGGATTTTTATTATGGCAGTAGTTTCAATGAAACAGCTTCTTGAAGCAGGTGTTCACTTTGGTCACCAGACAAGAAGATGGAATCCTAAGATGGCTGAGTACATCTACACAGAGAGAAACGGAATCCATATCATCGATTTACAGAAGTCTGTAGGTAAGGTTGACGAGGCTTATAAGGCAATCTCTGATATCGCTGCTGAAGGTGGTACAATTCTTTTTGTAGGAACAAAGAAGCAGGCTCAGGATGCTATTGCTACAGAGGCAGAGCGTTGCGGAATGTTTTATGTTAATGAGAGATGGTTAGGCGGTATGCTTACTAACTTCAAGACAATCCAGAGCAGAATTGCAAGACTTAAGGAAATCGAGACAATGCAGGAAGATGGAACATTTGATGTTCTTCCTAAGAAGGAAGTTATCAACCTTAAGAAGGAACTTGAGAAGCTTCAGAAAAACCTTGGTGGTATCAAGGAAATGAAGAGACTTCCAGATGCAATCTTCATCGTTGATCCTAAGAAGGAAAGAATCTGTGTTCAGGAAGCACATGCACTTGGTATCAAGTTAATCGGTATTGCAGATACAAACTGTGATCCAGATGAATTAGATTATGTAATCCCTGGTAATGATGATGCTATCAGAGCTGTTAAGTTAATCGTTGCTAAGATGGCAGATGCAGTTATCGAAGCTAATCAGGGTGAAGAAGCAGCTCCAGCTGTAGAGGAAGAAGTAGCTGAGGAAGCTTAATATTTAAGTATTGACTTAAGTTTATGTATGCTTCAGCCTGACATATTATCAGGTTGAAGCATTTTTAAAATTATTTTTATTGGAGGATAATATAATGGCAGCAGTTACAGCAGCAATGGTTAAGGAACTTAGAGAGTCTACTGGCGCAGGTATGATGGAGTGTAAGAAGGCTCTTACAGAGACAGATGGTGATATGGAAGCAGCTGTTGATGTTCTTAGAAAGAGCGGAGCAGCTAAGGTTGAGAAGAAGGCAGGAAGAATTGCAGCAGAAGGTATTACAAGAGTTGCATCTGAAGGCAATACAGCAGTTGTAGTAGAAGTTAATTCAGAGACAGATTTCGTGGCTAAGAATGCTACATTCCAGGAATTTGTACAGGCTGTTGCTGACAAGGCACTTAAGGCTTCAGTTGATAAGGCTGGAGATGGCGAAGATGTATGCGCTATCCTTGATATGCAGTCAGAACTTGAAGAGAAGACTCTTACAATCGGTGAGAAGCTTTCTATCAGAAGATTCCAGAAGATTACAGGTGACTGTGTAGCTTCATATATTCACGGTGGCGGAAGAATTGGTGTTCTTGTTGCAGCAGATGGCGCTTCTAATGATGCAATCAAGGAAGCACTTACTAACGTAGCAATGCAGATTGCAGCTATGAACCCACAGTACCTTAGCAGAAACGATATGTCAGCAGATGAACTTGCTAAGTTAAGAGAGATTACAGAGAAGAGTGCATTAAATGATCCAGCTTCTCTTCCAAAGCCAATCTTAAACAAGTTAATTGATAAGGCTATTAACGATAAGGTATGGAGCGATGCTGATATTGCAACATACGAAGAGCATAAGAGCAACATGCAGTACTTATTCAACTTCCTTTCAAAGGAAGCAGCTGCACAGTTAGCAGAGCTTGCATTAGCTGATGAGGCTAATATCGTAGCAGATAAGATCTTTAATGGATTAGTAGAAGGTCGTGTATCTAAGCAGCTTAAGGAAATCTGCCTTATGGATCAGGTTTATGTTAAGGCTGAGGATGGAAAGCAGTCAGTTGCTAAGTACCTTGCAGAAGTTGCTAAGGCTAATGGTGCTTTCACAGTTAAGGGATATGTTCGTTTTGAGACTGGTGAAGGTCTTGAGAAGAAGAACGAAGATTTTGCAGCAGAAGTTGCAGCTCAGTTACAGTAATATTTAATTATAATATACGGTGAGTATTAAAAATCCTCCGGAGTTTATATAAGACTCTGGAGGTTTTTTTAGAATGATATTATAACAAAATGTTGTCATAAGACTTCTAAATTTGTCGTGCGTATGCTATAATCTTATCAAACTGTGATATTGTGTAAAACTGCAGTATACGATATGGAGGATAATTTGATGGGATTATTTTTTAAAGATTTGAAAGATGATTTATCAGAATCAGTCAATAATTTACCAGATGATACTAATAAGGCATCTGATGACTCAGATGATGTAATGGTAAATACATTAGATGATCCTGAACTTGCCAAGATGGCAGAGGCTTTCAAGATGGAAGCACAGGAATATGATATGTCAGAAGACACTTCTTCACCAGAAACAGATATGGGAAATGTGTCTGATAAAGATGAGACAAAAGAAGATATAAAGAATGCAGCAGAGAATCCTGAATATATAGCTGATGAGACTGCAGTTATTACGGAGGGACTTTCAATAAAGGGAGATCTTGACTCACTAGGTTCTATTGATTTATTTGGTACAGTAGAAGGTAATGTTACATGCAGAGGAAAACTTACAGTAAGCGGTTCTATTACAGGAAGTTCTAAAGCTAACGAATTTTTTGCGAATGACGCACAGGTTGATGGCGATATAGAGGCAAAAGGTGCTGTAAAGATTGGACAGGGAACTGTAGTTGTAGGTAATATAACTGCTACATCTGCGGTTATTGGTGGAGCTGTTAAGGGCGATATAGATGTACATGGACCTGTGATAATTGATTCATCTGCTATAATTTCTGGAGATATTAAGTCAAAGTCAGTACAAATTAATAATGGAGCAACAATTGACGGACGCTGCTCACAGTGTTATGCGGATGTTAATATGGAAAGTATATTTGACATTAAAGGAAAAAAGAATAAATAACTGGAGGCACGTATGGATAACATTAAAAGAGTAATACTTAAACTTAGTGGAGAGGCTCTTGCTAAGAAAGAGGGCGGCTACAATGATGAGCTTATAGAGAATATTGCTAATCAGGTTAAGACAATAGTTGATAAGGGAACAGATGTCGGTGTAGTTATTGGTGGTGGTAACTACTGGAGAGGCCGTTCTAATGATAATATCGACAGAACTAAGGCTGACCAGATAGGTATGCTTGCAACAATCATGAACTGCATATATGTTTCAGAGATATTCCGTTCACAGGGGCTTAAGACTAATATTCTTACACCATTTGAATGCGGAAGCATGACAAAGCTTTTCTCTAAGGACAGAGCTAATAAGTATTTTGAGAAAGGCATGGTTGTATTCTTTGCAGGTGGAACAGGTCATCCATATTTCTCAACAGATACAGGAATTGTCTTAAGAGCTATTGAGCTTGATGCAGATGCTATTCTTCTTGCAAAGGCAATTGATGGAATATATGACAGTGATCCTAAGATTAACCCGGAGGCTAAGAAGTATGATACAATCTCAATCAACGAAGTTGTTGAGAAGAAGCTTGGAGTTATTGATATGACAGCTTCAGTTATGTGTATGGAGAATAAGATGCCTCTTATGGTATTCGGACTCGAAGAAGAGAACAGCATAGTTAATGCTTTATCAGGAAAGTTTAATGGAACAGTAGTAACTGTTGATTAATATAATATTAATGGAGGATTTTATGGAAAATATTAAAGATATTGAAGGAAGAATGCAGAAGTCAGTTGACAACTTAAAGGAAGAATATGTAACAATAAGAGCCGGAAGAGCTAACCCACATATTCTTGACAGATTAAGAGTTGATTATTATGGAACACCTACACCAATCCAGCAGGTTGCCAATGTTTCTGTACCAGAAGCAAGAATGATTCAGATTCAGCCTTGGGAAGCAAGCCTTATTAAGGATATTGAGAAAGCAATTCTTGTTTCAGATTTAGGACTTACACCTAACAATGATGGTAAGACAATCAGACTTGTGTTCCCTGAATTAACAGAAGACAGAAGAAAAGAACTTGCTAAGGATATCAAGAAGAAGGGCGATAATGCCAAGGTTGCTATCCGTAATATCAGAAGAGATGCCAACGATGCAATAAAGAAAGAGAACAAGGCAGGAGATATCTCTGATGATGAAGCTAAGAATTCAGAGGATGAAATTCAGAAGATTACTGATAAGTATATTGCTATGATTGATAGTGCTATAGATGATAAGACAAAAGAGATACTTACAGTTTAAGAAAATGTCAGGGCTGTTGGATATTTTACAACAGCCTTTTTGTAATTGAATGAATTGCGAGAGGAATCATAGATATGGATACATTTAACGAGAGTCTCGGATTAAAGATTCCGGGGCATGTTGCCGTTATTCTTGATGGTAATGGAAGATGGGCTAAGAAAAGACATCTCCCAAGAACAATGGGACATGTGCAGGGAAGCAAAGTTGTTGAAGATATGCTTTATGTCGTAGATGAGCTTGGTGTAAAGTATTTTACTGTATATGCTTTTTCAACAGAGAACTGGAAACGTTCAACAGAAGAAGTAAGTACTCTTATGGGAATCTTAAGAACTTATCTTAAGGATTGTGTTAAGAAATCCATGAAGAATAATGTGCGATGCAGGGTTATTGGAAGAAAAGATGAACTCAGCCAGGATATTATAGACAGTATCAATAATCTTGAAGAGAAAACCAAGAATAATACAGGGCTTAATTTTACTATAGCCATTAATTATGGTGGAAGAGATGAGATAACACGAGCGGTAAGAAAGATTGCCGGCAAGGTATCAGAAGGAAGTCTTAAGCCTGAAGATATAGATGAAGATACAATAAGTAATAATCTTGATACTTGGGAATTGCCAGATCCAGATTTACTTATAAGAACAAGCGGTGAGCAGAGATTATCTAATTATCTGTGCTGGCAGCTTGCTTATACAGAATTTTATTTCACAGATATTTATTGGCCTGATTTTGACAGGGAAGAACTTATTAAAGCATTTGAGAAATATAATAAGACGGAAAGAAGATTCGGCGGAGTTAAGGAGGAGTAGATTATGCGTACAAGAATTATGAGCGGAGCTGTGCTCATAGTCATACTTTTCACATGCCTATATTTTGGAGGCTGGGTTACATTCGGGTTCAGTCTGTTTATTTCACTTGTTGGAATGTATGAGCTTATTAAAGTTAAGAAGCTTGAGAAGACAGGACTGGCAGTTGTAGGATATATAGCGGCAATTACTTATTATTTTATTCTTTTGCTTAATGATCCGGCATATATTTTACTGCTTCTTGTAGCTTCATGCATACTTATGATGTCAGTATATGTATTTACATTTCCAAAATATAAGACAGAAGATGTTATGTGGGTATTCTTCAGTATAGTGTATGTTGCTGTAACACTTTCTTATATCTATCAGGTAAGAATGCTGCAGGACGGAATATATATCGTATGGCTTATATTCGTGTCTTCATGGGGCAATGATACATGTGCATATTTCACAGGTGTATTTCTTGGAAAGCATAAGATGACTCCAAAGCTTTCACCTAAGAAGACTTACGAGGGCGCAATAGGTGGAGTTGTCGGTGCGACACTTCTTGGCTTTGGATATGGATTTGCCATAAGCTCTAAGATGTCAGATGTAATTGTACATCCTGTATATACATTTGCAATAGCCAGCTTCATAGGTGCATTCCTGTCTATATTCGGAGACTTGGCTGCATCTGCTATTAAGAGAAATCATGATGTGAAAGATTATGGAAAGTTAATACCGGGACATGGTGGAATTATGGACAGATTCGACAGTGCAATATTCACGGCACCTGTTGTTTACTGGGCAATAGAGGTTATTAACAAAGTCTTTGGAGGTTGATAATGAAGAACGTTTCGATACTTGGTTCAACTGGTTCAATTGGAACACAGACATTAGATGTTATTAGAAGAAATGCTGATATTAACGTAGTTGCACTTGCAGCGGGCACAAGGGTTGCTGACCTTGCAGAACAGGTCCGTGAATTCAAGCCACAGCTTGTATGTATAGGTAAAGAAGAACTTGTTCCAGAGTTAAAGACTCTTATCGGTGATATGGATGTTAAGATTGTAAGTGGTGACGAAGGTCTTATTGAGGCTGCAACAATTGAGAGTGCAGAAATTGTTGTCACAGCGGTTGTAGGTATGATGGGAATTACACCTACAGTTGAAGCTATCAAAGCACATAAGGACATTGCACTTGCCAATAAAGAGACACTTGTGTGTGCTGGTCATATTATTATGAGTCTTGCTAAGGAATGTAATGTTAATATATATCCTGTTGACAGCGAACATTCAGCAATATTCCAGTGCCTTAACGGTGAGAACCGTGGTGAGATAGAGAAGATTCTTCTTACAGCTTCTGGTGGTCCATTCAGAGGAAAGAAAAGAGCTGACCTTGAAAATGTACAGTTAGAGGATGCACTTAAGCATCCTAACTGGGCTATGGGACGCAAGATAACAATAGATTCTTCTACTATGGTTAATAAAGGGCTTGAGGTGATGGAGGCACAGTGGCTTTTTGGAGTACCTGCCGAGAAGGTTCAGGTTATAGTCCAGCCACAGAGCATAATCCATTCAATGGTTGAATTCAAGGATGGAGCTGTTATGGCACAGCTTGGAAGTCCTGATATGAGACTTCCTATACAGTATGCTCTTTATTATCCTGAAAGAAGAGAGCTTAATACAGAAAGACTTGATTTCTATGAACTGGCTAAGATTACATTTGAAAAGCCGGATATGGAGACTTTCAAGGGACTTAAGCTTGCTTACGAGGCTGCAGCACGCGGGGGAAATATCCCGACTGCACTTAATGCAGCTAACGAAGTAGCTGTAGCAAGATTTTTAGACAGAAAGATAAAATATCTGGATATTCCGGATATTATAGAATACGCCATGAATGAAGTGGATTATATCAATAATCCAACAGTAGAGCAGATTCTCTCTACACAGAAGATAGTAACAGACATGATAGAAAGCAGGTGGTAGGAGTTGGTTCTTAATGTTATTCTGGCGATTCTTGTACTTAGTATAATTGTTATTGTCCATGAATTCGGACATTTTATAATAGCTAAGGCTAATGGCATAACTGTAGTTGAATTCTCAATCGGATTCGGACCGAAGCTGATACATTTCAGAAAAGGTGAGACGGAATATTGTATTAAAGCACTTCCTTTTGGTGGTGCATGTACGATGCTTGGTGATGAGTTTCTTGAGATGAGTGTTATACAGTCAGAAGAAGATGATGACGAAGAGCTTACGGATGAAGAGAAGGAAGCTAAGAAAAGGAAGCTTGCTATTGAAAATGGCTATGACATGGAAAAGTCATTTGCAAGTAAATCAGTCTGGGCAAGAATTGCTGTTATAGCAGCAGGTCCGGTATTTAATTTCATTCTTGCTTTCGTGTGTGCAGTAGTTATTGTCGGAAGTCTTGGCTATGATCCATGTGACATTGACGTTGTTAAAGATAATTCGCCAGCCACAGAAGCAGGGCTTCAGGAAGGTGATGTCATAACTAAGGTTAATGGACATAAGGTAACATTTTACAGGGATTTTTATTTCTACAGGGCTTATAATGCAGATAAGACTCTTAACATAACATTTACAAGAGACGGTGAAAAGATGACAACAACTGTTACTCCGCAGCATATTAAGCAGCAGAAGTATCAGGTTGGAATTATGATGAATGAGAATTGTCTCATAAGTTCTGTTACCAAGGATTCTCCGGCTGAAAAGGCGGGACTTAAAGCTAATGATGTTATCAAAGCAGTTGATGGTACTGCAATGGAGAATAGTTCCAATGTGACAGAAGCTATTACATCAAGCGGCGGCAATAAGGTTGTATTCACGGTTGCAAGAGATGGAAAAAATGTTGATGTGACAGTTGAGCCTAAGATGGTTGAAGTTGAAAGCTATGATACAGGCTTTGTTGTATATGGAGACAGGGTAAAGACTTCTCCTATTGGTACGCTTAAGTATTCAGTGGAGGAAGTCGGATACAGTGTCAAGACAGTAATACAGAGTCTTGGAATGTTATTTACAGGAAAGATTGGGTTTGATTCATTGTTAGGACCTGTTGGAACTGTCAGCACAATGAGTGAGATTGTTGAAGAAAGTAAGGCAGATGGTGCATTTTATGTATTCCTTAATCTTATGAATCTAGCAGCACTTATCAGTGCCAACCTAGGAGTTATGAATCTGTTGCCAATTCCGGCACTTGACGGAGGAAGGCTTGTATTCCTTATAATAGAGGCATTAAGAGGCAAGCCGGTTAAGAGAGAACATGAGGGAATTGTCAATTTCATAGGTATGATACTTCTTGTCATACTTATGGTTGTTGTATTGTTTAAAGATATAATGGCATTGTTCTAATACAGAAAGGACACAGGGGTTATGTACAGAGATAATACTAAAGTTGTTAAGATAGGAAACCGCATGATTGGCGGTGGTAATCCTATTCTTATACAGTCAATGACTAATACACATACGGAAGATGTTGAAGCTACGGTTGCGCAGATTAAGGCACTTACCAAAGCCGGTTGTGAAATAATCAGATGCACAGTTCCAACTAAAGAAGCTGCACTTGCGATTAAAGAAATCAAGAAGCAGATAGAGATACCTCTTGTTGCTGATATACATTTTGACTACAAGATGGCTATTATGGCAATGGAAAATGGGGCTGACAAGATTAGAATCAATCCGGGCAATATCGGTGGAACAGACAAGATAAAGGCTGTTGTTGATGTTGCAAAGGAAAGAAATATACCGATCAGGGTTGGTGTCAACAGCGGTTCACTTGAGAAAGACCTTATTGATAAATATGGCGGAGTAACAGCAGAAGGAATCGTTGAGAGCGCACTTGACAAGGTTAAGATTATTGAAGACTTAGGTTATGATAATCTTGTTGTCAGCATCAAATCTTCTGATGTAATGATGTGCGTTAAAGCACATGAGCTTATTGCAAAACAGACTAATCATCCGCTTCATGTTGGAATTACTGAGTCCGGAACAATATTCTCAGGAAGCATTAAGTCATCAATCGGACTTGGACTTATACTTAATCAGGGAATTGGCGACACAATAAGAGTTTCGCTTACAGATGATCCTGTAAGGGAAATAGAGGCTGCGAAACTGATACTTAAGACTCTTGGCTTAAGAAAAGGCGGAATAGAAGTTGTTTCATGCCCTACATGCGGAAGAACAAGAATTAATCTTATAGACCTTGCAGGAAAGGTTGAGAAAATGGTTTCAGGGTATGACCTTGACTTGAAGCTTGCTGTAATGGGATGTGTAGTTAACGGACCGGGAGAAGCAAAGGAAGCTGATCTTGGAATTGCAGGCGGTGACGGCTGCGGAGTACTTATTAAACATGGAGAGATTATTAAGAAGGTTCCAGAAGAGGAACTTCTTGATACACTCAGGTATGAACTTGATAATTGGAATGAGTGATACATATGTACAGATTTTTTGAAGTGTTTAAGACGCTGAAGCTGCCAGAGGATCTGGCGGTGTATTTTGAGAATGTTGAAGTAACTAAAGTCTCGAAAACATCGACCAATTCTCTGGCACGCGTTTATATAAAGAGTGACAGGGTAATAGAAAAACCAATAATATTCAAGGTTGAGGATGCATTAAAGAAACAGATATTCCGTATATCCAACATGGACGTGCGGATTATCGACAGATATGTTTTGTCAGCACAGTATACGCCACAGACTGTAATGGATATATATTATGACAGTATCCTTGCAGAGCTGGAGAAATACTGGACACTTGAATATAATCTTTTAAAGAATTCCCAGTGGGAGTTTGAGAAAGAGGATATGCTTGTATTCACGATTGAGGACAGTTTCCTTGCACATCAGTATGCTGATACACTGACAGATTATTTCAAGAAAATATTCCTGAACAGATTCGGGTTTGAGATAGATGTTGAGTATCAGTATGCCAAGAAGAAGGAAAGCCAGTACGAGAGAGAAAATGCATACAGGATTAATCTTCGTGTCAAAGAAATTGAGAATAATATGATGGCGGCAGCAGAAGATAATGCCGACGGCAGGGATGATAAGAAGCTTACTTCTGAACAGAAGGCAGCAAAGAAAGCTGAGACAGCAGCCAAGCAGAAGGCGGCTAGAGCAGCATTTTTTGCAAGCGACAACAGGGGCAGGGAAGAGCTTAAGACATACAGCAGAAAGCCTGCTAACGAAGATGTTTTATATGGAAGAGATTTTGACGGTGATGTAACACCGATTGAACAGATAGATACGGCAATCGGAGATGTTATTATCTCTGGCATGGTCCGTAATGTTGAAATGCGTGAAATCCGTAACGAAAGAACTATTATTATGTTCAATGTCACAGATTTTACAGACACTATTACAGTAAAGGTTTTTGCAAAAAATGAGCAGGTACCAGAGCTTTCAGGTGTTATCAAGAAGGGTAATTTCTTAAAGATTAAGGGTAACGCTACATTTGACAAGTACGACCAGGAAATATCAATTGCCAATGTGTGGGGCATAAGAAAAGGATCTGATACAAGACAGGTGCGTAATGACCTCGCACTTCATAAAAGAGTTGAGCTGCACTGCCATACCAAGATGAGTGATATGGATGGTGTGTCTTATGTATCTGATATTATCAAACAGGCAATCAGATGGGGACATAAGGCAATTGCAATTACTGACCACGGTGTTGTGCAGGCATTTACAGATGCATTCCATACGATGAGCGACCTCAAAGGCTCTTATGCCAAGAAGGGTGAGAAGCTTGATTTTAAGATAATATATGGAGTCGAGGCTTATCTTGTTGATGATACCAAGCAGATAGTAACGAATCCGAGAGGACAGAGCTTTAACGATACATATGTTGTGTTCGACCTTGAGACAACGGGATTTTCTGCGGAAGTTGACAGAATTATAGAGATAGGTGCAGTCAAGGTGTGCAATGGTGAGATAGTAGACAGATTCTCTACATTTGTTAATCCTGAGATTCCTATTCCATTCAGAATAGAGACGCTTACGCACATTAATGACCAGATGGTTATGAATGCACCTAAGATAGAGGAGATTCTGCCTAAGTTTCTTGAATTCTGCGAGGATGCTGTTATGGTTGCACATAATGCGGAATTCGATACGAGCTTCATAATCAATAAGGCAGAGAAGATTGGTATAAATGTGGATACTACCATTATAGACACAGTGCTTCTTGCACAGTTTCTTATGCCTAATCTTCATAATTATAAGCTGGATACGCTTACAAAGCATCTTAATGTTGTACTTGAAAGCCACCACAGGGCGGTTGACGATGCTGCTGCGACTGCAGACATATTTGTCAAGATGATTAAAATGCTTTACGACAGGGATATTCCGGATGTTGATAAGCTTAATGAGGAAGGTAAGATGGATGAGAACGCCATCAAGAAGCTTCATCAGTATCACTGTATAATTCTTGCTTCTAATGAGATGGGAAGGATTAATCTGTACAGACTTGTTTCTGCATCACATTTGCAGTACTTTAACAGATTCCCTAAGATACCGAAGAGTCTTGTTAACCAGTACAGGGAAGGTCTTATTATAGGAAGTGCGTGTGAGGCAGGTGAGCTTTTCAGAAGTCTTGTAAATGGTCGTTCAGAAGCAGAGATAGCGAGAATAGTTAATTTCTATGACTATCTTGAGATACAGCCAATTGGCAATAACAGGTTCATGATTGAGAAAGAAGACTGTTATGTTCAGAATGAGGAGGATTTGCGCAATCTGAACCGTAAAATAGTAGAACTTGGCGACAAATTCGGCAAGCCTGTTGTGGCAACCTGCGATGTGCATTTCTTAAATCCAGAGGATGAAGTGTATCGTAGAATTATCATGGCAGGAAAAGGCTTTGATGATGCGGATAATCAGGCACCGCTGTATCTTCATACTACTGAAGAAATGCTTCATGAGTGCGATTATCTCGGAAGCGACAAGGCATACGAGGTTGTTGTAACCAACACTAATAAGATTATGGATATGTGTGAGGAGATTGAGCCTGTAAGACCGGATAAATGTCCTCCGTTCATTGAGAACTCTGACCAGATGCTTCGAACAATCTGTGAAAATAGAGCTCATGAGATATATGGTCCGGAGCTTCCACAGATAGTAACTGAGCGATTAGAGCGAGAACTTAACTCAATTATCTCTAACGGATATTCCGTTATGTACATAATTGCGCAGAAACTGGTGTGGAAGTCTAATGATGACGGATACCTTGTTGGCTCAAGAGGTTCGGTTGGTTCTTCATTAGCAGCAACAATGGCGGGTATCACCGAGGTTAATCCGTTAAGCCCGCATTATCTGTGTCCAAAATGCTACTATAATGATTTCTATTCAGATGAAGTCAAAGCATTTGCCGGAGGCGCAGGCTGCGATATGCCTGATAAGATATGCCCAAAATGCGGAGCGAAGCTTAATAAGATGGGATTTGATATTCCGTTCGAGACTTTCCTTGGTTTCAAGGGAAACAAAGAGCCTGATATTGATCTTAACTTCTCCAATGAATACCAGAGTAAGGCTCATGCCTACACAGAGGTTATCTTTGGAAAAGGGCAGACCTTCAAAGCTGGAACTATCGGTACTGTCGCAGAAAAGACTGCGTATGGTTTCGTTATGAAGTATTTTGAAGAGAAGTCAGCAAAGAATGCACTTGAGGGCAAGCCTCCTATTGTTAAGAGAAAATGTGAGATAGAACGAATAGCAGAAGGCTGTATTGATATTAGAAGAACTACAGGACAGCATCCTGGTGGAATTGTTGTACTTCCAATTGGTGAAGAGATTCATTCATTTACACCGGTACAGCACCCTGCAAATGATATGACGACATCTATAGTAACAACACATTTTGATTACCATAGTATTGACCACAACCTGTTAAAGCTTGATATCTTAGGACATCTTGATCCTACAATGATACGAATGTTACAGGATTTAACGGGAATTGACCCTCTTGAGATTCCACTAGATTCTAAAGAGGTTATGTCACTGTTCCAGAACACTTCTGCGCTAGGAATCAAGCCTGAGGATATAGGCGGCACAAAGTTAGGAGCACTTGGAATACCAGAATTTGGTACTGACTTTGCTATGCAGATGCTTATGGATACTAAACCACAGTATTTCTCAGACCTTGTCCGTATCGCAGGACTTGCGCATGGTACTGATGTATGGCTTGGCAATGCACAGACTCTTATTAAAGAAGGAAAAGCTACTATTTCAACAGCTATATGTACACGAGACGATATTATGATATATCTTATCCAGAAGGGACTTGATTCAGAGGAATCATTTAAGATAATGGAAATGGTCCGAAAGGGTAAGGTCGCATCCGGCAAATGTAAAGAATGGCCGGAGTGGAAGCAGGATATGATTGACCATGGTGTACCGGACTGGTATATATGGTCATGCGAGCGAATCAAGTACATGTTCCCTAAGGCACATGCTGCAGCGTATGTTATGATGGCATGGCGTGTTGCATACTGTAAGGTGTTCTATCCGCTTGCATATTACACAGCTTACTTTAGTATAAGAGCCACAGCATTTGACTATGAGAAAATGGCTATGAGTCCTGTAAGGCTTGAACACTATATTGCAGAGTACAAAGCCAAGAAAGCAGAAGGAACAATCTCTAATACAGAAGATGATGAACTTGGTGTAATGCGTATTGTTCAGGAAATGCATGCAAGAGGCTATGAATTCACACCTATAGACATATATAAGGCAAAGGCAAGAACATTCCAGATAATTGATGGAAAGATTATGCCATCATTCAAGGTTATATCAAAGGTAGGTGAAGTCGCCGGAGAGTCAATAGAGATAGCCGCCAGAGATGGCGAATTCTTATCAAAGGATGACTTACGCCAGCGAGCCAAGATAGGACAGTCAGCGATTGATAAGCTTTCAGAGCTTGGAATACTTGGAGATATGACAGACAGCAACCAGTTGTCACTGTTTGACCTGTAATGGGGAATTGAGGTGAGTGTGATGATGGCTTGGGATGGGAAAATGTGTTAAGAGGATGAGCTAAGTGGATGCGCTACGGTGATGTTTTGCGATGATGTGTTGCGGGCATTACTGTGTGTGTTATGTGGTGAACACCTACTAAAAGCTATCGGATAACAGAATTAGTGGGTATTTTTCTTATAATATTGCTACGGTTTCAGAGCAGAGACCTACTAAAGTATCTAAGTATTGTACTTTGGTAGGTCTTTTTCGTCAGATTTCATATAATGAAGTGACACATTACTTGAAATTGACCTACGCAATAAGTTGTATTAGATGTTTGTGTAGGTTTTTCTATATAAGAAATCTTGGTTGACAAGAAAATTGACCTACTAAAAATGAATATAAGAATATAAGAGTAGGTCTTTGCTTTCTGATTACAGTGTAAATGTGCAGAAAGCCAGTAAACAAGCGGCTTCACAGACATGTCAGTCCCGCTTAAAAGTCAATGATTGAAAAAAATTGAACTTTTTTGAAACTTTTTGAAAAAAGTTGTTGACAATGTGTGTACCTGATGATATTATATACAAGTCGCCGCGGTAAGCGGTAACAAATAAGACTTAA
>ENA-OWPP01001649-OWPP01001649.1-human-gut-metagenome-genome-assembly--contig:-NODE-1649-length-17984-cov-4.125830_pt1 | contig 17984 bp, 17 predicted proteins | sample MGYA00248265_ERZ651848 | MGnify/ENA primary metagenome ERZ651848 (study PRJEB26924, sample SAMEA4378233) | human gut metagenome | biome: human gut; feature: human-associated habitat; material: faeces...
GACTCGCCCCCCAGCCGCCGGAGGCACTGCCTTTCTCTTTATTACTTCGATTCGGTGAAGTCGGCGTCGATCACATCGTCGTCGGCTTTCTTGCCGCCAGCCGCGCCAGCTCCGGGCTGGGCGCCCGCGGCACCGGCGGCGTCAGCCCCGGGCTGCTGGCCCTGAGCCTGCGAGTAGAGCTGTTCGGCCAGCTTGTGCGAAGCCTGAGCCAGTTCTTCAGTCGCCTTCTTGATGGCTTCGACGTCTTCGCCTTCCATGAGCGTCTTTAGGGAAGCAATCTTGCCTTCGATGTCGCTCTTGAGGGCCGCGTCGAGTTTGTCGCCGAGATCCTTGATGGACTTTTCAGTGCCGTAGATCAGGCCGTCGGCCTGGTTGCGGGCGCTGATGAGATCCTGCTTCTTCTTGTCGTCGGCCGCATGGGCTTCGGCTTCCTTCACCAGCTTTTCGATGTCGGCATCGGAGAGGCCGGACGAAGCGGTGATCTGGATGGACTGCTCCTTGCCCGTGCCGAGATCCTTGGCGGACACGTTCACGATGCCGTTGGCGTCGATGTTGAAGGCCACTTCAATCTGCGGCACGCCGCGCGGTGCCGGAGGAATGCCGGTCAGGTCGAAACGGGCCAGCGTCATATTGTCGGCGGCCATCGGACGTTCGCCCTGCAGCACGTGGATAGACACGGAGGGCTGGTTGTCCGCGGCGGTCGTAAAGGTCTGGCTCTTGCGGGTCGGGATGGTCGTATTGCGGTCGATCAGCTTGGTGAACACGCCGCCCATGGTTTCGATGCCGAGGGAAAGCGGGGTCACGTCGAGGAGCAACACGTCCTTCACGTCGCCGGCGAGGATACCGCCCTGAATGGCGGCGCCCATGGCGACCACTTCATCGGGGTTCACGGAACGGTTGGGTTCCTTGCCGAAGAAGTCGGCCACAGTCTTCTGGACCAGAGGCATACGGGTCATGCCGCCGACCAGCAGCACTTCATCAATGTCGGAAGGCTTCAAACCGGCGTCGGCCAGCGCCTTGCGGCAGGGTTCCAGCGTCTTCTGCACGAGGTCGGACACCAGCTGTTCCAGCTTGGCGCGGGACAGCTTGATGAGCATGTGCTTGGGCCCGGTCTGGTCAGCCGTGATGAAGGGCAGGTTGATTTCGGATTCCATCGACGTGGACAGTTCCTTTTTGGCGGCTTCCGCGGCGTCTTTCAGACGCTGAAGAGCCATGCTGTCCTTGGCAAGGTCGATGCCCTGTTCCTTCTTGAATTCTTCCACCAGATAGTTGATGACGCGCTGGTCGAAGTCTTCGCCGCCGAGGAAGGTGTCGCCGTTGGTGGCGCGCACTTCAACCACGTTGTCACCCACTTCGAGGATGGACACGTCGAACGTGCCGCCGCCGAGGTCGAACACGACGATCTTTTCGTTGGCCTTTTTGTCAAAACCGTAGGCAAGGGAAGCCGCGGTGGGTTCGTTGATGATACGCTTGACGTCGAGTCCGGCGATCTGTCCGGCGTCCTTGGTGGCCTGACGCTGGGCGTCGTTGAAGTAGGCCGGGACGGTGATGACGGCGTCGGTGACGGTCTCGCCCAGATACTTCTCGGCGTCGGCCTTCATCTTTGCGAGCGTCATAGCGCTCACCTGCTCGGCGGTGTAGTCCTTGCCCTCGATGTCGACGACGGCACGGCCACCCTGGCCCTCCTTGACCTCGTACGGCACGGTCTTGATCTCGGAGGTGCACTCGGAGTACTTGCGGCCCATGAAGCGCTTGATGGAGAACACGGTGTTCTTGGGGTTGGTGACAGCCTGGTTCTTAGCGGCCTTACCCACGACGCGGTCGCCGTCGGCACGGAAGCCCACGACGGACGGGGTGGTGCGGTCGCCCTCGGCGTTCACGATAATGGTCGGAGAACCGCCCTCGAGAACGGCCATTGCGGAGTTAGTAGTACCAAGGTCGATACCAAGAATCTTGCCCATTAGAAATTCCCTCTCTCTTGTGCGTTTGCACCGACTCGGCGGTCTGCCGCGCGGTGTTTCGGCTTGTCTTTCAGGATGTAGTGTATCCCCTTATGGGCCGGAATATACAAAATCTAAGTCAATTCATATAAGATTTCTTATTGCTGAGACTTTAGGTTCTTAAATGCGCAGGTAGACGCACTGTTTGAGTTCTGGGCAGATCTATCGAGATCTATGTAGAGATGGCTGAGGTTTGGGTCCGAGGGTGCCTGGGGCTGCCTTGCGGAAAGCTCGTCCCGTTTTGAGCGTGGATACCGGGTCGCAGTTTCCGCTAGCGGGCCCAACCGGAAACTGCGACCCGGTTTTCGGCAAAATAACGGGATGCCTTTTCTGCAGGCGCGCTCAATAGCTCAATATTTCAAGTCACCTTTAGCTAACATTTACGCAGCTCAACGGCCCCACCTGCACGTTTTTTAGTAAACCTTGGCATACTCGGCGAACGGTATGAAGATGCCGGCCAGAGGGTATTGCAAACGGTCGCTCCCGTGGTATGTTTTTGCCCGAATCAAACCGGCGCGCATCGCCTGTAGCGTCGGTCAACAGAGAGGAAACTACCATGGCTCATCCCGTAATTGATGCCGACGAGTGCATCGCTTGTGGCGTTTGCGTCGACTCCTGCCCCGCTGGCGTTCTGGAGCTCCAGGACGTCGCTACCGTCGCTGACGAGGACTCCTGCGTCGCCTGTGGCGCTTGCCAGGACGCTTGCCCCGCTGGCGCGATCACTGAGATCGTCGAGGAGTAACAACTCCCCACTTGCACACTCAAAAGTACACCGTGCACAAAAAAGGAGGCTTCCGCATCGCCGCGAAGGCCTCCTTTTTGTTTGTGCGGATAACTAATTTGGCACCGCTGCAGATTGCCGCTTAGGGGCGTTTGCAGCATCGGCTACGATAGGTCGTCTTCGTAGGGCATGAGGTCAGCCAAGTAGCCTTTCTCCTTGAGCATGGCCTCGATCTCGTCGAGGGTCTGCTCGTCTTCCGCCGCGATGCGATGGAAGTGATAGCCGCTCGTCACCGTCAGCAGCGGAAAACTCTTGCCGCTGGCAATGCCTTCCAGATAGCGCTCGACATCGCGACGATTGCGGATGTCCAGGTCGGCCGTAATCTTACCGTACACGCGGTGATTGACAATCACGTTGAGCACGGCGCCGCCGGCGTCGACGATACTCGTGAGCTCATCGCCTGCCTGCTCCACGCTGTGGCGAACCTTGACCAAGCGCGTAGGCACGGCGGGGCTGCTGGGGGCCTCCTGCAGCACGTAGCCGCGGTTGGTCGCCACGATATCGTGCCCATCGGCGCGCAGCAGGGCGATGTCCTGCACCACGATCTGGCGGCTCACACCCACCTCGCGGGCAAGCGCGCTGCCCGATACGGGCCCCTTGGCCCCCTCGAGCACGGCCATGATGGCACGGCGACGCTCGCGGGCGTTCATTATTTACCGTCCAGCAGACGCAGGTGCTTAAGCGAGAGGTCGAGGATCGGCGCGGAGTGCGTCAGGGCGCCCGAGCTAATAAAGTCAACGCCCAGGTCGGCAAGCGCGCGGATATTGCTGGCATCCACGTTGCCCGAGCACTCGGTCTTGGCGCGGCCGGCGATAAGTTCAATAGCGGCGGCCATGTCGTCATGGGTCATGTTGTCGAACATGATGATGTCGGCGCCGGCCTCCACGGCCTCGCGCACCATGTCCAGGTTCTCGCACTCGATCTCGACCGTCGTGGTAAACGATGCATGGGCGCGCGCCATCTCAATCGCGCGCGCCACGCCACCGGCGGCGTCGATGTGGTTGTCCTTGAGCATGACGGCCGTCGACAGGTTGTAACGGTGGTTGCTGCCGCCGCCAATCTCAACCGCCGCCTTCTCAAACACGCGCATGCCCGGTGTGGTCTTGCGCGTGTCGACGAGCACGGTCTTGGTTCCCTCGAGCGCCGCGGCCATGCTGTGCGTATAGGTAGCGATGCCGCTCATGCGCTGCAGGTAGTTGAGCGCCACGCGCTCGCCCGAAAGCAGCACACGCGCATCGCCGCGCACCTGACCCACGTGGTCGCCGGCATGCACCTCGTCACCGTCGGCAACATCAAACAGCACCGAGCTCTGCGAATCCAGCAGCTCAAAGGTGCGAGCGAACACATCCAGGCCGGCAATGATGCCATCGGCTTTGGCGATAAGCTCCACCGTGGCGGGACGCGCCGTGGGGCACACGCTCGCCGTGCTCACGTCCTCAAACGTAATGTCCTCGCGCAGAGCTTGCAGAATCAGATCATCGACGACGAGCTTCATGTTAATGGGATTCATGGTCTACTCCTCCACGGCCTGCGTGCCGGCGGCACGGGCCAAATCATCGATTGCCAGAGGGTCGGCGCCCAGGGCGCGATGACGGCCATCGAGCGCGGGATCGCCCGCCTGCTCCACGGCCAGCGACTCGCCGGTACGCATATACCACGCGGCGCGACGACCCCAGACCAGCGCCTCGAGCAGGCTGTTTGAAGCAAGGCGGTTCTTGCCGTGAACGCCGTTGCAGGCCGTCTCGCCCGCGGCGTAGAGCTCGGGCATCGAGGTGCGGCCGTCCTTGTCGACCCACACGCCGCCCATAAAGTAGTGCTGCGTCGGCGTAACGGGAATGGGCTCATCCAGGATGTCGCGACCGTCCTCCAGGCAGCGCGCGCGGATGTTGGCGAAGTGCCCGGTCACCACGTCGCGCTCGACGGGGGCAAAGCTCAGCCACTCGTGCTCGGTGTCATCCTGCTTCATCTGCTCGCGGATGGCGGCGGCGACAACGTCGCGCGGCTGCAACTCGTCGGTAAAACGCTCGCCGGCGGCGTTGAGCAAAATCGCGCCCTCGCCGCGGCAGCTCTCGCTGATCAGGAACGTGCGACCCGGCTGCGGCGAGAACAGACCCGTGGGATGGATCTGCACGTAGTCCAGGTGCTCCATCTTAATGCCATGCTCCTGAGCGATGTAGCAGGCGTCGCCCGTGAGCTGCGGGTAGTTAGTCGAGTGGTCGTAGACGCCGCCAATGCCGCCCGTCGCCCACAGCGTGTGGCGGGCATGGATCTTAAACGGCTTACCGGCATGCACGCCCTCAGCGGCATTTGCCAGCTCGTCGGCGGGGCGAACCGAGTTGTCCTCGTCCACGGCTACGGCGACGACGCCGGTGCACACCGTGGCGTCATCGCGCTCGGCGGTCAGGATGTCGGTCATGGCCACGTGCTCCAAAATCTGCACGTTGTCCAGCTTGCGAACGGCCTGGAGCAGCTTGGTCGTGATCTCCTTGCCCGTAATGTCGGCATGGAAGGCAATGCGCGGACGGCTGTGCGCGCCCTCGCGGGTAAAATTGAGGCTGCCGTCGGCCTTGCGCTCAAAATCCACGCCCATCGCTAGCAGGTCGTTGATGACCGAGCGGCTCGAGCGAATCATGATGTCGACGCTCTCGCGGCGGTTCTCGTAGTGGCCGGCGTGCATGGTGTCCTCAAAGAAGGCATCGTAGTCCGAGCCTTCGGGCAGCACGCAGATGCCGCCCTGCGCGAGCATCGAATCGCACTCATCGACCGCGCCCTTGGAGAGCATGATCACGCGCGTGCTCGTCGGCAGATTGAGGGCCGCGTACAGACCCGCCACGCCGCAGCCGGCAATGACGACGTCGCACTCCATATCGGGGTATTGCTTGGTTTCCACAGGAATCCTCTCCCTTGAATGTGACATAAGGGACCGTCCCTCATGCAACATTGTTCTAGCGTGCTGCGTACTCGAGCATACGGTCGAGCGTGAGCTTGGCCTGGTCTGCTGCCTCGTCCGAGACGCCGATCTGCACCTCGCCCTCGCCCGTCTCCAGGCAGCGCACGAGCTTTTCGAGCGTGATGAGGTCCATGTTGACGCAGGTGGGCTGCACCGCGGGGAAATAGAACTTCTTGCCGGTGCCCTGGCAGCGGCGCTCGAGCTCGTAGAGCACGCCGCGGACCGTCACGATAATGAACTCGCTCGCGTCGGACTCCTCGGCATACTTGATGATGCCGGCAGTAGAGCCGATGTAGTCGGCCTCGGCCAGGACGTCGGCCTTGCACTCGGGGTGCGCCAGCACGAGCGCGTCGGGGTGCGCCTCCTGCGCGTCGACGATCTGCTCGACGGTGATGATGTGATGACGCGGGCAGTAGCCGTTGTTGAGGATGACGTGCTTTTGCGGCACCTGCTCGGCTACGAAGCGGCCCAGGTTTTGGTCGGGAATGAACAGAATATGCTGCTGCGGCAGCTCGGACACGATCTTAACGGCGTTGGAGCTGGTGACGCACACGTCGCTCCAGCTCTTGATCTCGACCGTGGAGTTGACGTAGCAGACGACAGCCAGGTCGTCGCCGTACTCGGCGCGCGCCGCGTCGACCGTCTCGCGCTTGACCATGTGCGCCATGGGACAGTCCGCGCCCGGCTCGGGCAGCAGCACGGTCTTGGTGGGGTTGAGCAGCTTGGCGCTCTCGCCCATAAACTCCACGCCACACAGCACGATAGTCTGTTGCGGCAGGCTCTTGGCAAGCTTTGCCAGGTAGAAGCTGTCGCCAACGTAATCGGCAACGGCTTGGACCTCGGGCGCCACGTAATAGTGCGCTAGGATCACCGCGTCACGTTGGGTTTTTAGTTGCTGAATGGCCTCGACGAGCTCTGCGGGCACCAGTGCCGCGCGCTCCGTTGCCGTCGTTGCCGATGCCAGGCCGGCCGCGATATCGCGTGCAAGCTCCGATGCATCCATGTTCGCGCTCTGTGCCATCAAGGCCCCTCTCTTTTGGCGAATCTTGGGGCTTTAGTATGACACCTAGGTTTACAGCTGACAAGACAGCTGTAAACCTAGGTGTAAAGTTGAAATAAAGATTCAATCATGTGGCAGGTCCATTTTCGAACCGGCAAGCTATGGATAGCCGAGTTCTCGATAGCGCAGGAGGCATCTTTCGCCACCGCAATACCGCTCGGCGCGAGTTGCGCGACGTGGGGCGCAAATGGGACACGCCTCCGCGAGCGGTCCGCACCCAATGTGGCAAAATCGAACTACTAAGGGGGCTCAGAATGCTCAAGATTATTGCCTGCGACGATGATGTCGCTTTTCTAGATAGACTGCACCGGATGATCGACCGTTGGTCGACCGAGACGGGCACGGCGGTCGATGTTGCGCTCGTCACGCGCGGCGAGGACCTGCTGGCCCGCCATGCCGCATCGCGCGCCGACATCATTCTGCTCGACATGATCATGCCGCTCGTCAACGGCATGGACACCGCACGCGAACTGCGCCAGGCCGACACCGCCGTGCGCCTGGTGTTTCTCACCTCGTCGCCCGAGTTCGCACTGGAGTCCTACGAGGTCCGTGCCTTCGACTATCTGCTCAAGCCCGTGACTTACGAACGCCTGGCGCAGTTACTCGACGAGCTTTCGAGCATGCGCCCGGCGGCAACCGACGAGCTCGTGATTAAAACTTCCTTTGGCTACCACGCCCTGCGCCTGTCCGACATCGAATATGCCGAGGCGCGCAACAAGCACGTGGTCTTCCACCTGCGCGACGGACGCGATATCGAGGCACTCGAATCGTTCCGCAGCGTCGAGGACCGTTTGGCGCAAAATGCCACCTTCTTTAAATGCCACCGTAGCTACCAGGTCAACTTGCGCAACATCGACCACTTCGATCGCACGGACATCGTCATGCGCTCCGACGCGTGCATTCCGCTGTCGCGCAGCTGCAAGCAGGGATTCCAAGACGCCTACTTTGCGGTGCGCTTTGAGGGCGGGAGACACTGATGGTCTCCTCGGTCGAAATGGTCCTTTGGGCAATCCACCACGCCACGACGCTGCTCTTTGGCGTCTTTGCCTCGGCGGCGCTGTGCGGTGTCGAGATCAACCGGCGTCATGCGCTCGAGTTGGTGGGGGTCGGAGCCGCAACCGGATGCGCATTTGGCCTCGCCAATGCCGTCGGCGGAGAGCTTTTTGCCCGTCAGGTCTATCCGCTCGTCGTGCATCTGCCGCTCGTCATCTATTTGTGCGCGCGCTACCGCCTGAGCCCGCTGCTTGCCGTGCTCGGCATTACGAGCGCCTATCTGAGCTGCCAGTTCAGCAATTGGATGGGCATCGCCGCATTTGCCGCAACCGATTCTCAGATCGCGTACTATCTGGCGCGCATCGCGACCACACTCGCCGTCTTTGCCGTCCTGTTGCATTGGGCCGGCGACATCGGTCCACGCTTGGCGATTAAAAGCACCACCGAGCTGGGCATCCTTTTAATCCTGCCGCTCGTCTATTACGTCTTTGACTACGCCACCAACGTCTACACCACGCTGTTCCACTCGGGCTCGGTGGTGACGGTTGAGTTTTTGGCCTTTGCGCTCTGTGCCTTCTATCTTATGTTTCTTGCCGTTTACCTGCGCGAATACGAAGAAAAGGAAACCGCCGAGCGAGAGCGCTGGATGCTCGAAACCCGCGACAGCGCCGCCATTAAAGAGCTCGAGGCCTGGCGTCAATCTGGGCGCGAGCTGTCGATTCTTCGCCACGACATGCGCCACTTCCTACGCGGCCTGGCCGCTTTAATTGAGGAGGGCCACACCGACGAGGCGCTCAAACGCATCGATGAACTCTGCGAAGCCGGCGACCGCACCGCCGTACGCCGCTTCTGCGCCAACGAAACGGTAAACATTGCGCTTTCGTCATTTAACTCGGAAATCAATAGAAACGGCATTACCGCCAACCTGCGCGCCGCCGTGCCCGAAACCATCCATGTAGGTGACGCCGACCTGTTTAGCGTGCTCTCAAATGCCTTGGAAAACGCTATCACCGCCGCAAGCGCCGCACCCCAAGGAAAGCGATTCGTCGACTTTGACCTGCGATTAGAGGACGGCCAGCTGCTGCTGTTAGTTTCCAATACGTTTGACCGCGCGCCGCGCATGGTCGACGGCATGCCCGTGACCCGGCATGCGGGCCACGGCTTTGGCACCAAGAGCATCAAACTTGCCGTGGAGCGCATGAACGGCAACTGTCAGTTCCGCATTAACGGCGATCGGTTTGAGCTGCGCGCTGTGATGTAAGGGCGCGGGCGCGACGGATTTGCGTTCCGCGGGTACGGCTCGCCCGCTCGGGGTCGCTTGTCGACGCGGGCTCGCTACAGCGGGGCGGCCGCCGGAGTCAGCTGCTTGATGTAGGCCCACATGCGCTGCTTAGCGGCCTTGTCGGTGAGTGCCGCCTCAAAGCCGTCGAGCGCGAGCACGCGGCGGCCCTGCACATGGGCGACCAGGCCGGGCTTGAGCATGGCGGTGTCGAAGTCATCGATCGCCACGAGCATATCGGCGTAGGTCTCGCGCATGGCGTCAGCCGCGTTGTTGTCGAGCAGTAGCACTGCCTCGGGGTCCAAAGCCTCAAGCGCCTCGCGGAACAGCTCGCACGGCAGAGTCTCGCCCACCGCGACCGCTCCGTCACCCACGCCGGCGACGCTTGCCAGCACGCAAAAATCCTCGGGCGCGTAGCCGATGGCCCCGAGCGCCTTGCGTAACGCCGCGCCATCCGGGCCGGCAGCAAGCTCGCCACCCGAACGCTCGGCCTCGTCCAAATCGCCTTTGACCAGCACGATCGGCGAGCACGCGTTGCCCGCGATACGCACGCCACGGACCGCAAGCGATGTGAGCTCCTGCTCGGCCGCCTGGGCGATGGCTTCTTTTTTCTGGCTTTGTGACGTGGGCATGCGCTCTCCAATCGTTTGCGTGCCCACCATTATATAAAAGAGCCGCCCGCGAGTGGTTGCTTTGCGGGCGGCTGGGTATAAGCACGGTCGTACTGAGTTTTACGCGGCCGGACCGCGTCGCATTATGGAGGTCACCATGGCTGACATTAATCAGATTACCCCCGAGAACTTCGATTCCATCGTTAACGACAGCCTGCCCGTGCTGGTCGATTTTTGGGCACCGTGGTGCGGGCCCTGTCGATCCCTCTCGCCCATCGTTGACGAGGTTGCCGATGAGCTGGCGGGCAAGCTTGCCGTTGCCAAATGCAACGTCGACGACAACCAGGACCTGGCCATGAAGTATGGCGTCATGAGCATCCCCACGCTGATTGTGTTTAAGAACGGCGAGGAGATTGACCGCTCGGTTGGCGCTCTGCCCAAGGCGAGGCTGCAGGCGCTGCTGGAGAAGCATCTGTAATACGCTTGTTACTTACCCGCCGTCCATGAGCGGTTTTGCACCGCTCGCCGGACTGCCGGGCGCGGCGCGGACGACCACGGATAGTATGGTAGTTACAAACAGCCCCCAGTGAACGGGTGCGGGTCGCACAGACTCGTACCCGTTTTCTTATGCAGCTGCGCGCAGAGCGGGCGTAGTAAAATCTGAACCACTGAACTGCCCCATACAAAAGGAGATTTTCCATGCATGATGTTGGAATGAACATGAGCCAGCTTGCCATGAGCGTCAAACAGGTCGACGACACCATCGAGCTCGCTCATGAGTGGAGCCATCAGCTGCTGCATGCGACCGAGAATTTTGACATGGAGCGCATCGGCGCCAAGCTCGAGGCCGCCATGGCCGCGCTGCACGAGGCGCATGACGCGCTCGAGGGCTACGAGGAAGCCATCGAGGCCGACCACAACTCCGTCGGCTCCGTGAAGCTGGTGTAACGTGGCCGAACATGAGCACGGCTGCGGGTACGAGCACGAGCATCCGCACGGGGCGGACGGCGACGCAGGCTGCCACTGTAGTGGCTCCGGCTCCGAGCTGGTCCGCTTTTCGGTTACCGCACCCGACGACCTGCTGCGCCGTTTTGACGAGCAGATCGCGCGCCGCGGCGACGTGGCCAACCGATCCGAGGCCGTGCGCGACCTGATTCGCGCCTCGATCGCCAAGGAGCAGATGCGCACGCCCGATGAGCACGTTATCGGGTCGCTCACCATGATTTACGACCATCACACCGGCGACCTGACGCGCCGCCTGGACGAGGTGCAGCACGACTACACCGATGAAATCGTATCGACCATGCACGTGCATCTGGATCACCACAACTGCTTGGAGATCCTGGCGCTCAAAGGTCGCGGCGAGCGCGTCTACGAACTAGCCGACCGCCTGCTGGGCCTGCGCGGCGTTAAGCACGGCGAGCTCACGTGCGCCGCCACCAAGCAGAGCCTGGGGCTGTAACAGCACACATTTCAACGAAGGAGGGTCGCATGCGACATGCGCATATCCATGTAACGGGCATTGTGCAGGGCGTCGGCATGCGGCCGTTTGTGTATCGCGAGGCCATGGCGCACGGCATTTGCGGCTGGGTGCTCAACGCGGGCGACGGCGTGCATATCGAGGCGCACGCTCCGGCCGATGCGCTCGATGCTTTTGTTGCCGCGCTTTCTGAGCATGCGCCTGCGGCAGCCCGCGTTGAGCGAGTCGATATTGCGGATTTGGGGCCTGGCGGCTGGAGCGCTGCCAATGAACAGGGCTTTCGCATCGTAGCATCGCAGGACCAGACCGCGCACACGACGCTCGTCTCGCCCGATATCGCCACCTGTGACGATTGCCTGCGCGAGTTGTTCGATCCCGCCGACCGACGCTATCACTACCCCTTTATCAACTGCACTAACTGTGGCCCACGCTTTACCATCATCCGCTCGCTACCTTACGATCGAGCGGCTACCTCGATGGACCGTTTTCCCATGTGTCCCAAGTGCGCCGCGGAGTATGCCGACCCACTCGACCGGCGTTTTCACGCGCAGCCCGATGCCTGCTTTGATTGCGGACCGCATATTACGTGGCGCGAAGCGGGCGTGGGCGATGGGCCGGGCGAAGCCGCCGCGTCGCTGGCCGTCGGCACCACACGCGAGGCCAGCGACGCCATTATCGACCGCTGTGTTGAGCTGCTGGCCAGCGGTGGCATCGTCGCCATCAAGGGCCTGGGCGGATTCCATCTATCCTGTGACGCTGCCAACGAGCAGGCGGTGGCTGAGCTGCGCCGTCGCAAGCGTCGCAGCAATAAGCCGCTTGCCGTCATGGTGCGCAGTCTTGCCGATGCCGGGCGCCTGTGTCATATCGACGATGCTGAACGCAATCTGCTCGCTGGCAGTATCCGCCCAATCGTGCTGCTGCGCCGGCGGGCTGTTTGCGGGAACGACGGCGATTCTTCCGACGCCCTCGTACTCGCACCGTCCGTCGCGCGCGACCTGCCCGAGCTTGGCGTTATGCTCCCCTATACGCCGCTTCAACATCTGTTGCTTGCCGTGGCAGAAGCCTGCGGTATGCACGCGCTCGTCATGACCAGCGGCAACCTGAGCGAAGAGCCCATCGAGACCGATGACGATCTTGCCTGGGAGCGCCTCGTTGCCGCCGGCATTGCCGACGCGCTGCTCGGCAACGATCGAGCGATTCTCTCGCGCTATGACGATTCCGTGGTGCGCGTGGTCAACGGCGCCGTTATGCCCGTTCGCCGCGCTCGCGGATATGCACCCCAGCCGCTGCCGTTGCCGGCGCTCGACCGCGCTCCGTCCTGCGTGCTCGCCTGCGGGCCACAACAAAAGGCCACGATTGCGCTCACGCGTGAAGGGACGAACGGCGAGGCGACCTGTTTTGTGTCGCAGCATATCGGCGATGTTGAAAACGGCGGGACCTTCGATGCCTGGAACGCTGCGCGCACGCGCTTGGAAGATCTCTTTGATTTGGCGCCCGCCGCCTTGGCTTGCGATGTACACCCCAGTTATCTATCGGGCCAGTGGGCGCGCGAGCAGGCGCGAAAATGCAATCTGCCGCTCGTCGAGGTGCAGCACCATCATGCGCATATCGCGAGCGTAATGGCCGAAGCCATCGCCGCGGGCCAGCTTACAACCGACGCGCGCGTCCTTGGCATCGCCTTTGACGGCACCGGCGCCGGCACCGATGGGACCATTTGGGGCGGCGAGTTTCTTGTTGCCAGCCTTGGCGGCTTTGAGCGCACCGCGCATTTGCGCACCTGGGCGCTCCCCGGTGGGGCGGCCTCCGTGCGCGACGCCCGCCGCAACGCCTTTGCCCTGCTCAGTGAGCTCGGCCTGCTCGAGCACCCAGGTGCCGCTCGGCTTTTGGGCAGCCTCGACGAGCAAACGCGCAGCGTGACAGCCACCATGATCGAGCGCGGCATCAACAGCCCGCGTACCAGCAGCATGGGGCGTCTCTTTGATGCCGCGGCAGCAATTCTGGACATCTGCGACAAGGCAACCTACGAGGGCGAACCCGCCATCGAGCTCGAAGCCGCCGCCTGGCGCGCGCTCGACAGCGAAGGCGTCCATTTTCCCGACGACAATGCCGGCTATTCCACATCTGACCCATCGCGGCTGGACGGCCCCGATGTTCTGGACCAGAAAGCGCTCTTTGAGGCACTTTTGGGAGGAATTGAAGCCGGAGCGCCCGCCGACAGGCTCGCACTCGATTTCCATGTCGCCGTCGCGCGCTCCTCGGCGCGCATCGCCAGCGATATCTGCGTGCACGAGGGCATCGACACCGTCGCGCTCTCGGGCGGCGTGTTCATGAACCGACTTCTGCTTCAGCTTCTCACCCGCGAGCTCAAAAGCGCAGGCTTTACTGTCCTTGTCCCCCACACCGTACCCGTCAATGACGGCTGCATCGCCTACGGTCAGGCAGCAGTCGCACGCACTCGTCTTGCGCAGATTGCATCACAGTAGCTCGCCCTCGCACGCCGCCGCGCCCAGCCGTCTCACAGGCGTAACGCGTTTGCCCGCGAACCCCGCGAGCGCTACCATCAACTGATGGATTATTGAGCGCCCGTCCAGCGCAAAGCGTATAAAAGGGGAACAATATGTGCCTTGCCGTTCCCGGTAAAGTAGTCAAACGCGACGACGACCTCAAGGCCACCGTTGACATGATGGGCATCGAGCGCCCCGTGTCGCTGCGACTCGTGCCGACGGCGCAGGTTGGCGACTATATTCTCGTACACGCCGGCTTTGGCATCCAGATTGTCGACGAGCAGGAAGCACAGGAAACGCTCGAGCTTGTTAATGCCATGTCCGAGCTGGTCGAAGAAGACCAGCTGACCACCAACCCGGCGGAGGCTTACTAGTGGCGCCCGAGCAGCCGGCGCGCTCCGGTATCGATTTCTCGGCATTCCGCGATCCCAAGCTGGCTCGCGAGCTCATCGAGCGCATTCATGAGCTTGTCGGCGACCGCACCATCAACCTTATGGAAGTCTGCGGCACGCATACCGTGAGCATCGGACGCTATGGCTTTCGCTCCATTATGCCGGCCGGGCTCAAGCTGCTGAGCGGCCCGGGCTGCCCCGTCTGCGTCACCGCCAACCGCGACATCGACCACGCAATCGCGCTCGCCAACATAGACGGCGCCATCATCACCACCTTTGGCGACATGATGCGCGTGCCCGGATCATCCACCTCGCTCGCTGCGCAAAAGGCGGCGGGGCGCGATATCCGCATCGTCTATTCCCCGCTCGACGCGCTCGACATTGCCGAGCAAAACCCTGATCGCCCGGTCATTTTTATGGGCGTGGGCTTTGAGACTACGACGCCCACCATCGCCGCCGCCATCTTGGAGGCCGAGGCGCGCGGGCTTTTGAACTTCTCGGTCTATTGCGCCCACAAGACCACGCCGCCGGCGTTGCGCGCCATCGCCAACGACCCCGAGACCACCATCGACGGCTTTATCCTACCGGGCCACGTCGCCACCATCACGGGCTTGGCGCCCTTTAGCTTTTTGGTCGACGAATTCAATACCCCGGGCGTGGTCACGGGATTTGAACCGGTCGATATCCTGCAGGGCATCTGCATGCTGGTCCAGATGGTTGTCGAGGACAGGCCGGCGATTGACAACGCCTACCGCCGTGGCGTCAACGCAGACGGCAATCCCGTGGCGCGCCAGCTGGTCGAGCAGGTGTTTGAACCATGCGACACCACGTGGCGCGGTCTGGGGCCGATTGCCAACTCGGGCCTTTCCATCCGCCCCGAGTTCTTGCGTTTTGATGCCCGCGCTCGCTTTGACGTGCCCGTTGAGGCGACGGTCGAGCCGCGTGGATGCCGCTGCGGCGACGTGCTGCGCGGGGCCATTACGCCGAGCAGCTGCCCGCTCTTTGGCCGCACCTGCACGCCCGAGCACCCCGTCGGCCCGTGCATGGTGAGCTCCGAGGGCAGCTGCGCGGCGTACTACCGCTACCGTAACTAGTCCGGACGCACCCGCACACTGGCACCACCCACGATTGGAGTTTTCGATATGTCCCATAGCGTTACCGATAGCACCGTCCTGCTGGGCCACGGCTCCGGCGGCCAGATGATGAAACGCATCATCGATGAGGTCTTTTTGGATGCCTTTGGGTCGCCCGAGCTGCTCGAAGGCAACGACGCCGGCGTCGCCACGCTGCCCGCGAGCGGGCGCATCGCCATGTCGACCGACAGCTTTGTAGTCTCGCCGCAGTTCTTCCCCGGTGGCAACATCGGCCGCCTCGCCGTGTGCGGAACCGTCAACGACGTCGCGACCTCGGGCGCCAACGTGCGCTACCTATCGTGCGGCTTCATCCTCGAAGAGGGCTATCCCATGGATAAGCTCCACCAGATTGTGCAGACGATGGCCAAAACGGCGCACGAAGCGGGCGTGTCCATAATCACGGGCGACACTAAGGTGGTCGAGCGCGGCGGGGCCGACGGCGTCTATATCAATACCGCCGGTGTGGGCGAGGTACCCGCGGGCGTGGCGCTCAGTGGCGCAAACTGCCGGCCCGGCGACGTCATCCTGGTGTCGGGCACACTGGGCGACCACGGCATCGCCATCATGAGCCAGCGCGAGGGCTTGGCGTTTTCGAGCACGATCGAAAGCGATGCCGCACCGCTCAACCACCTGATTGCCGACGTTCTGGCCGCAGCGCCCGGCACGCGTTGCTTTCGCGACCCCACGCGCGGTGGCCTGGCCTCGACGCTCAACGAGTTTGCGCAGGCCAGCGGCGTTGCCATGGAGGTCGACGAGGATGCCGTGCCCGTGCGTCCCGACGTGCAGGCCGCCTGCGAGATGCTCGGCTACGATGTGCTGCAGGTGGCAAACGAGGGCAAGATGGTTGCCGTCGTGCCGGCCGAGCAGGCCGATGCGGCTCTAACCGCCATGCGCGCCGCCCACTACGGCGAAAACGCCGCCATCATCGGTCGCGTGCTGCCACTTGCCGAGGGCGCCCGTCCCGCCGTGCGTGTGCGCACCGGCTGGGGCTCGACCCGCATCCTCGACATGCTCGTGGGAGAGCAGCTGCCGAGAATTTGCTAACGACGGCATCCGTGCGCCACCGCGCTTTGAACAATGCGCTTTTGATCGCTCAGCACAAGAGACCCCCACGACCGAGTTGAATCGGTCGCGGGGGTCCTTGCATTTGCGAGCTTTGCCGTTATCTACACTCGGAACTTTGGATACGTCAGCAGTACGAGCGAGACGCTCACGCCCAGCTGTATGAGAATCTGGCGAACGTCGCCGATGCCTCCAAGCGCCATGATAGGCAGCAAGGTAACGAGCATCGACGTGGCTTTTGCCCGCCTACTCCCCGCAGCCGCTCTCGATTAGCGCCACGAGGGCATCGACGGCGGCCGCCTCGTCGGCGCCGTCGGCTGCAATCTCAATCTCGCAACCACAGGCCATTCCCAGGCTCATAACCATCAGGATCGACTTGGCGTCTTTGGCGTCTCCGCCCACCTTACCAACGGTGATCGAGCTCTCGTACTTGCTCGCCTCCTGCACAAACAGCGATGCAGGGCGCGCGTGGATGCCGCTCGGATTCTTGACGACCGTCGTCTTGGAAACCATCTCTACTCCTTACTCCACCACGATGTTATCGGTTGCGGTGTCGGCGCCGTTGCTGGCGATGAGTTTCTTGTAGTAGAAATAGGACTTCTTTCGCCCCAACGCCATGCTTCCATTGCCAAAATCGTCAACATCGACCGAAACAAAGCCGTATCGTTTGCTTACCTCGGAAGTTCCGGAACTTACCAGATCAATCGGACCCCACCACGCATAACCAAATACATCCACACCATCCTTAATTGCTTCAGCGAGCTGCTCGACATGGCGCTTCATATAGTCGATACGATAGTCGTCCTCGACATATCCATTCTCGTCGAGCTCATCTATGGCTCCAAGACCGTTCTCAGAGATAAAAATAGGCAAATGGTAACGATCGTAAATATGATTAAGAGTGATACGGAAACCAATGGGGTCGATAGGCCATCCCCATTCCGACGCCTCAAGATAGGGATTTTTAATTGCCGTAACCAAAGAGCCCGAGGGCTTGGGGACCGGCTCACCCTTATAGCGCATGATGTAGGTCATGTAGTAACTGATCGTTACGAAATCGACAGTACCCGACTTGAGCACCCCAGCATCACCCGGCTGCATATCAATATGAATATCGTTCTCATCAAAGAAACGATCCATGTAATACGGGTATTCGCCTTTAGCCTGGACGTCACTGTAGAACCAGTTGAAGTGGTCTTCGAACAGAACCTGGAGCTGATCTTCGGGCTTGGGGGTCTCAGCATAGTTCTCGAGTCGGCAGAGCATGTTTCCGATCTTTGCATCCGGATCAATTTCGTGGCACTTCATAACGGCCTTGGCGCTCGCAACAAATTGATTATGGGAAACCTGATACTTAAGCTCCCAATTGTCGCGATACGGATTCTCCGGAGTCTTAGAATCCTCTTCGCTCATAATGACGCCACTGCAGGTGAAAGGATTGGTAAGAACATTGTTGATTTCGTTGAACGTAAGCCAGTATTTAACTTTCCCCTTGTAACGCCTAAAGCAAGTCTCCGCATAACGCTCAAATGCTTCGACAGTGTGGCGGCTTTTGAAACCACCGTATGCTTCGGCAAGATGAAGCGGGGTATCGAAGTGGCACAGCGTCACCATTGGCTCCATACCGAGCTTGTGGCATTCATCAAACACGCGGTCATAAAAAGCCAAACCGACCTCGTTTGGCTGAGCATCGTCACCGTTGGGGAAAATGCGGCTCCAGCTGATCGACATGCGGAAAA
>ENA-OWPP01001659-OWPP01001659.1-human-gut-metagenome-genome-assembly--contig:-NODE-1659-length-17917-cov-5.756410_pt1 | contig 17917 bp, 15 predicted proteins | sample MGYA00248265_ERZ651848 | MGnify/ENA primary metagenome ERZ651848 (study PRJEB26924, sample SAMEA4378233) | human gut metagenome | biome: human gut; feature: human-associated habitat; material: faeces...
ATCGTGACCTATTTCGCCCTCGTTAACAAGTCCGGAAAAAGCACCCTCATCTCATACCGCAGACCCTCTCGGAAGCGTTGCGCCTGGCAGCCGACATCGAGGACCAAAAGTTGGCCCTCGAAGCGAAGGTTCGCGAGGACGCACCGAAGGTCGAGTTCTGCAACACGGTCATCAAGGCGCACGGCGACATGCTCATACGCGAGGCCGCAAAGACTCTCGGCGTCCGGCCGACCTTCCTCTTCGACTGGCTCCGCTCGCATGACTGGATCACCGCCCGCAACGAGCCGTACAGCGAACGCGTCAAGCAGAAAGTTCTCCGTCCTCGCGTGTCGAACTTCGAGCACCCCGAGAAGGGACCGTCGATAACCGTCACGGCGCATGTGACGCCGAAGGGCCTCTTTCGCATCTACCAGAGCCTTCTTGACGAAGGGCTCGTGACCCGTAACGACCAACTCGAGATGAGCTTCAACGCTTAACCGCAGGCCTCCGCGTGAGGCCTTTTTCGTAAGGAGAGAACGTGGGTTTTCGACTCAATCAAAAGACGGTTGAGGCCGTCAGCTCTTTCTACAAGCTTCCGGAAGAACAGGTTCGGAGCTTAGCCCTTCAGCACGGTTTCGTTCCGAGGCGGCTCGACAACGGCCGCATCGAAATCAAAGACCGTTTCTACACGCTGATCCCTCTGCCCACTGGAGGAGAAGAGCTTGTCGTCTTCGAGTGGGAGTCTGTCGTGTATGTCGACGAAGGACGACGAAGTTGCAAAGACCATCTACGACCGCTTCGGCCTCAGCGAGGCGCAGCTCAAAGAAGCGCAAGCCAACATCCTCCTCATTCCCAAAGAGACGAAGGAGGGCTTCGTCTTCGACTCTGCGTACCTGCTGATGGTCCCCGTACGCGGCCACCTGGAGCAGGTGGTCGTCACCAGCGACGAACTCGAAGAGGAGGACGGCAAGTGAAAGACCTTGTGCTTAGCGCCATGCTCATCGCACTCGGGCTGACGATCGTCGGCTTCTCGCTCGGCGCGTCGGTCTGGCTCGTGTCGTTCGCTTTCGGCGCCGTATCAACCATCATCGAGCACGGCTTCGAGCTCGCGACAAACATTTTCGGAGGATAACCCCAATGGCTATTTACAAAGAACACGAGAGCAAGCCTCTTCCGCTCCACGAGCGCCCAACCTGGCGACGCCCGAAGACCTTACCGTCGAGCTCGGCACCATCATCGCCTTCATCAAGAAGACCCAAGGCGTCATCGAGAAGGCGGAAGCGTCCCGCTTGGCGGGTCGGGCGCGCCTCGATGCGGACGTCATCAAGAGCGCCCGCGCCATCCAGGCGCGATTCGACAACCTGAAGCTCGTGATCGATAGGTACGAAAAAGCGCTCGCGCGTAAGAACTGACAGGCAACTCAACCCCCCCCCCGTCCCGTTCGGGGTTTTTCTTTTGGAGCGATCATGACGACCTTCGATACCGGAACGCTCGACGATATGAGCGTGTCAGATGTGATCTCCGTCGACCTCGAAAACATGAAGGCGATTCTCGGCGTGAAGTCGCGGGCGTCGATTTATCGGAGCATTGACTCAGGAGACATCCCGCCGCCGTCCAGGACCCGCCCGCTCGGGTGGACGATCGGGCAGCTACGCGACTGGAGACTGCGAAAGAGCCTCGCCGCAAACGAACGTGCGTGGTCGCTACGCGCTAAAATGCGTGAGCGAAAGCCGAGCACCCTAGAGGATGTTTTGGCATCTGTATGAAAGAAGACAGCAAGAGACCCCGGCAACGGGGTTTTTTGCTGTGTGGCCCCCAAAATGGCCCCCATTTTCGATATGCACCAGAAAGCACCAGTGTTTTCAACATACTTCGACTGATGAACAACAAGTCGAAGGACTGATCGCTTGTTCCGAAACACAGCCAATCTGCCGGGTTCCGAAGGTCACCTCTTCGGAACTGAGGCGATCTCTGCGGAACCGAGGCAATCATCCGTAGTGACCGTCGCAGCCCTCGCATCGAAAGATGCGGGGGCTTTGCTTTCGGAAAAACTCCCGAAGGCGGCGACCGGGGACCTTCTCGAGAAGGAAGCCCCGAAGAGCGGGACTCCATCATTACTTCGTAAAGCCGGAACCCGGCGTTCCGCTTCTCATCGACTACGACTCCCTGGGACACGAGAGTAGCAAGCGGTCTGTTTTCAGCCTCATCGGGCATCCGGACATGACGCTTGGAAACCGAACGATGACCGCCTTCGTGACGCTCTGCATCTTCTTCGGTCTGAGAACGCGCCTTACCGATCACGTTGAGAAGGCTCGCGCGAAGGGCTACAAAGGCGCTCGTCAAAGACCTCGGCTTCCCGGGGCTTTTCTGTTCGGTCGATGCCCTAGCGAAGCTCCTTTCGGCCAAAGGGTTCGCCGAGTCCCTCAAATAACGCGCTGACATCGCAAAGAGGCCTCCCGGGGCCTCTTCGCAGGTCTCGCAAGAAACGAAAAGGCCCCGCATTTCGAACGCATTCGAAATGCGGGGCCTTTAGCCTTTATGCGTATCCGGGATTCGGAATCTTACGATTCCGTCTTCGCTTCTTTCCGAACGTTCGCGTCGTTCTCGCCGGAGGACTTGACGGAATCGCCGGAGTTAACGGACTCGACGGACTTCGAGGATTCGGCCGATTCCGTCGACGCGGGCTCGGAAACCAGCTTGGCAGCCTCCGAAGAATCTGCTGTGTCGGTCACATCGGCCGCATCGCGCGGGGCTTCGTCGGCAACGGGGCGTTCCGATGCCTTCAAGTCTTCCGTCCCGACCGAGGCTTCCGACGATTTCGGCTTTTCGTCCTCCTGGTTCGATGCGTTCGATTCGTTTGCGTCGTTCGCTTCTTCGCCCTCGTCGGTCACAGCGCGCTTTGCGGTCACAAACGGCACGCCCGGCTCTTCGCCCGACGCACTGGCTTCGAGCACGGCATCCGTCATGCGATCGGCCGCAGCCTCTTCGATCGAGAGGAAACGGACGTTTTCGGTTTTGACGTCCGTCCAAATACCCTCGGTGTCGGAAACGACCGTCACGGGGATGTCCGCCTTGATGCTCCGGATCGCATCAAGCACGCGGATGCCGTGGGGCGTCGCATCCATAAGAAGGACGCGACCGGCCGTCGCCAGGTGCGCGAGCACAAGAACGCGCGCTTCCGACGCATCGCCCTGCAGGACGGAAAGGCCCGCATCGCTCAGTCGCCCCGCCGCCGCGACGTCCTTCGTGACGACGACGAGTTCCACGCCCTTATCGAAGAGGCGACGCGCAAAGCGTTCGCCGAGCGGCCCGTCCGCAACGAGCACCGTCTGGCCCGAGAGCCGTTCGACCTCGACCTCTTCGGGGAGGACTTCAAAGGGCGCGTCGCGCAAAGCCGCTGCCTTCGCCCAGGCAAAGCGGTGCGTCAGGTACTTCCCGACGCGCGGCGCGACGGCAAACATTACCGGATTGAGCGCGATCGAGATGATGGCGCCTCCGACGATGAGGTTCATCGTGTTCTGATCGGCAAGCCCCAGGCTCATCGCCTGCGCGACGAGAATGAAGGAGAATTCGCCGATCTGCGAGAGAGCCGCACTCACCGTGAGCGCCGTCCCGAGAGGGTAGCGCAGGAGAACGACCAACCCGAAGGCGGCCGCGGCCTTGCCGAAAAGAACGATGAAGAGGACGGCGAGGACTTCAAGGGGCGATTCGAAGAGGATGTGCCAGTCAAAGAGCATCCCGCAGCCCACGAAAAAGAGCACTGCAAAGGCGTCCTGCAAGGGAAGCGACTCGGTCGCGGCGCGGTGCGCGAAAGCGCTCTCGCGCATCACCATCCCGGCAAAGAAGGCGCCGAGCGCGAAACTCACCTTGAAGATTTCAGCGGCGCCATACGCCACGCCCAGCGCCGCCGCAAGGACGAAAAGCGTGAAGAGTTCGCGCGAGCCCGTGCGGGCGACCTGCGCCATCAGCCAGGGAAGCGCCTTGCGGCCGACAAGCATCATGACGGCGACGAACGCCACGACGTTGACGATCGTGCGACCGATTTCAACAAGGAGCGCTTCGCCCGAAAGCGACGCGGCCGACGCACCCGCCGTCGCAACGGCATCGGGTGCTTCGGGCGCGAGAATGCCCGCAAGCGGCGGCAGCAACACGAGAATCAACACCGTCGCGATGTCTTCGACGACGAGCCAACCCACGGCGATGCGCCCGTCCGAACTCGTGAGCAACCCCCGAACGTCCAGCGCCTTGAGGAGCACGACCGTCGACGCGCACGAGAGCGACATTCCGAAAACGAGCGCCTGTCCCCAGGACCAGTCCCAAAAGAGGTGCGCGACGAACATCCCGAGAATCGAGGCGATCGACATCTGAAGGACCGCCCCCGGGAGGGCGATCCCCTTCACCGACATCAGATCCTTCACCGAAAAGTGAAGACCCACCCCGAACATCAGCAGCATCACCCCGATTTCCGAGAGCTGATGCGCGAGCGCAGGGTCCGCAAAGACCCCGGGCGTGTACTGACCGCAGGCAATCCCCGCAAGGAGATAGCCGACGAGAGCGGGCGACTTCAAAAAGCGCTCGGCGATGAAACCGAAGACGAGCGCCAGAGAAAAGGCGATGACGAGCGTCGAAATGAGCGGAAGACCGTGTTCCATACCTGTACGGAAAGACCCGCGGGGGCGCGGGCCAAAGGGAGAAAGGTGACGAAAGGCGACGGCGAGCAAGCGGCTTGAGCGGCCCGAGGGCGTTTGTTTTCGGCATGCCCCGAAAACGATCGGCGGCGAGAGCGGATTTCGAGCCGTCCCGTCGTCGGTATGCGCGACGGAGGAAATTAAAAAAAAATGTCCGTCGGCAAGCGGCCCATCATAACATGAGGGTTAATTCGGATAAGGAAGTTTACAATTCGCGGTTTTTCCCCGTCGTCCGAACGCCGACTCCTCTACAATGTCGGCCGACCGAGCGAGCAAAAACCGCTCTCGCGCCGGCCGTCGTTTTTCCCGCAACGCTTTCCTTTTCCACGCATGGCAGAAGCATTTCGTGCAACGACCGCCCCGCTTTCGGGGTCGATTCCGACCAAGGCGGCCGCGCGCCCAGGCGCACCTGCGCCGCGTTCGTGCGAGTTGTTCCGACCGCTGGCACTCGTTCCGGTTTACAACCACCCCGACACCATCGCCGCCGTCGTAAAGGACCTGCGGGCCATGCATCTTCCGGTGCTGATCGTCGACGACGGGTCGGACGAAAGGACGCGAGCCGCCTGCGACGCGCTCAGGGGCGTGGCGGTCACGGTCGTGCACCGCGAGCAAAACGGCGGCAAGGGCGCCGCCATGATGACGGGCTTCAAGCGCGCGGCGCGCGAGGGTTACACGCACGTACTTCAGATCGACGCCGACGGGCAGCACGACCGTGCGGCGGTGTCCCGCTTCATTCAGCTCGCGCACAAATTTCCGAACCATCTCATTTGCGGCTACCCCGTCTACGACAGCTCGGTTCCGAAGGCACGTCTCTGGGGACGCAAGATCACGAACTTCTGGGTGGCCGTCAACAGCCTTTCGTTAAGCTTCGAAGACGCCATGTGCGGCATGCGCGTCTATCCGATCGAAGCCGTCACCGAGGTCTTGGAGAACGCCCGCATCGGCGAGCGGATGGAGTTCGATCCGGAAATTCTCGTTCGCCTTCTCTGGGCGGGGGTGCGGGTCAAAAACGCGCCCGTGGCGGTGACGTACCCGAAGGACGGGATCAGCCACTTCCGGGGGCTGCGCGACAACCTGCGCATCAGTTGGATGCACGCGAAACTCTGCACGATGATGCTGACGCGCCTTCCCATCATTCTCTGGTCGCGCGTTTTCGGGCGGGTGCCCGAGTGCGAGCGCGACCCCGACGCGTGCCGCCCGGTGAAGCCCGCAAAACTGCGCCCGACGCCCGACACGCGCACCCCGACCGCCGAAGACGCGGCCCGCAGTGCCCGAGCGGCCCGCGTCGCCAAAGCGTCGAAAGTGGCCGAAGACGCGTCGCGCGAAGCGCTCAAGCGCCTCGAAGCCATGGAAAAGCAGGCACGGGAAGCGGCGCAGAAGGCAAAGGGCGCCGCCCATACGGGCAACACGGAAAATTCGGGCTCCGCGAACGGTTCGAGCGGCTCGACCCCGTCCCTCTGAACGTCCCCGACCTTTCCATGACGAACGCACCTCGTCCGTCGGACCGTTCCGACATGAATCCCGACCCGAGCCCGGATTCGAAGCCCGATACGAAGGGCTCCGGCCGCCCCTGGTGGCGGGTTCGGGAAAAAACGAGCGTGCTCGGGATCCGCACGCTTCTCGCCTGTCACCGCGCGTTCGGGCGCACGCCCTTTCGGGCGGTGCTCGCACCGGTACTGCTCTTTTACTGGTGCACGTCGCCCGAAGTGCGCCGTGCGAGCCTCGGTTGGCTCGACCGCGCTCGCTCCGAGAGGCGCCCGGCCGGGCACCGCGAGGGACTAGCGCACCTCGCGCGCTTTGCGGAGACGATTCTCGACAAGTTCGCGGTTCAGGCGGGGAACGACCCCGACGTGGAACTTCTCGTCGAAGGAGACGAACCTTTCCGAAACGATCCCCCGAACCGCGGCTGCATCATCCTGACGTCCCACGCGGGCTGTCAGGAACTCCTCTCGCGCGAAGCGGGTTTTCATACCGAGCACCCGATCGTCGTATTGCAACACACCCGCCATGCGGCCGAATTCAATCGCCTCCTCAAAGAAGCGGGGGCGCGACCGCCGGAAGTCCTTTTCCGCGAAGTGACGGGCTTTTCGCCCGCGCTGGCGATGGAACTCGACGAACTTGTCGCTCGCGGCGCCTACGTCGTCGTGGCGGGCGACCGTACGCCCATCGAAAGCGATGCGAAGAAAGGCACCGTGCGGGTTCCTTTTTTCGGCGAATCCGCGTGCTTTCCGACGGGCGGCGCGTTGCTTGCGCTTCTTCTCAAATGCCCCCTGCGGCAGATGACCTGCACCCGAACCGCGTCTCCCTCGGGTCGGCGGATCGCCTACCGGGTACGTTTCGATTCGATCGAGGAGGCGCCCTCCGCCTCGCGCGCGGAGCGCGCCGAGCGACTCGAAGCGTGGATGGCGTGCTACGCCGCGAACCTCGAGCGCGAACTCGCGCGGTCGCCTTACGACTGGTTCAATTTCTACGACTTCTGGAAGACCTGACAAGAAGCGAACGTGACTTGGGAAAAGACCCTGAAAACGCGAACGCGTCGCGGAAATCGGCCTTGGAGCGCCCCTATAATGATCGGATTCTTTCGGCTGTATTTTGCTCTACGGGACACTTCGCATGCGCCACGTCTTCTTCGCTCTTACGCTTCTTACGCTCCCCGTTGCGGCACCGCTCGCTGCGACCGATCCCGCACCGGTCGAATCGGCAGCGTCGGGAACGGAAGTCCGGGCGGACTCCTCGGAGCTTCTCGGCCTTCTGCGTGCCGAGCAATTGTCGGGGCGCTTTCGCGAAGAAAAGACCGTGGCGGGCTTTCCGAAGCCGATGATTTCGACGGGCACCTTCCGCTTTGCGGGCTCGGAATTGCGTTGGACGACCGAATCGCCCTTCGCGTCCGAAATTCGCGTCTCGCCCGCGGGGATCGAAACGATTTCGGGCGAAACGCGTCGGATGCTTTCCGCCGAAGACATTCCCGCCGTCGGGCGCTTCGCGCGGATGCTCGCCGATTTTCTCTCGGGACGCCTTGACGCCGTACGCGAAGCGTTCGAGCTTTCCGCCGAACGTACGACCGACGGACGCATCGCCGTCACGGCCCTCCCCCGCTCGAAAGCGCTCGGCGGTACGATCCGCGAAGTGCGGCTTTACGGACGAACCCACGTCGAAGAGGTGGTACTGACGGCCGCCTCGGGCGAAGTCTCCCGCATGCGCTTTACGGACGTGCGGGATTCCGACTCCGCTTCCTCCGCCGCTAGCGCTCACCAATCGATATGAAGTTTCCCTTCGGTCCCCGATCGTCGGCCTTCGGTGCCGTACTTCTTGCGATCGCGTTCGGTGCGATCGTGCTTTGCGGCCTTTCGAAGTTCGCCCGAAATCCTTTCGACACGCAACTTCTTGCGCTCCTGCCCGAGCGGCTGATGGAGGAGCTCTCCCCCGAACTCGAAGCTCGGGTGAAAGCGAAACTCACGACGGCCGAAGCCGATCGGATAACGGCGCTCGTTGAAGTGCCCGGGAATCCCGAAGCCGCCCGCATCGCGCGACGCGCCTATCTGACGTCGCTCCTCGATTCGGGACTCTTCGCGATCGAACCCGTCGAGAACGCCGACGTGAAGGCGCTCGCCTTGGAAAACGCCGCAGGGCGCCTCATTACGTCCGAAGACCGGGCGTTTCTTGAAAACGCCTCCTCCGCGGCGCTCGACGAGCGGCTCGCCGCGACCCTTCTCAACCCCGCGGGCCCGGGGATCCTCGGGATCGCGCGCGATCCTCTGGGTCTCTACGATCGGTGGGTGTTGGAGAAGGCGGCGACACTTCCCGTGCACGAAGTGGAGGATTCCACTCGGAATGCCGATGACACGGACGGAACCGCGCCGAAAACCGACGCCGACCGTGTCTTTGCGTTGCGCGGCCGCGACGACTCGCTCGTCGTGACGCTTCGCGTCCTCTCGGGCGCGGCGGAAACGGGCGAAGGACGCGTGGGGCGCGCTCTGCAAGAAGCTCGACGCTCCGCGCAAAACGCCCTTCGGGGATCGGAGGGTAGCACATCGGGAGCCGACGCCGCGGCCTCCGCCCTTCGGATCGACGCCGCGGGCGTGCCGCTCTTTACGGATGCGGCCGCAACGCGCGCGCGGGACGAGCTCGGTCGGATCGGCGCTTTTTCGACGGCGGGCGTACTCCTTTTTGCGCTCGCCTTTTTCGGACGCATCGCCACGCTCGTCCTTCTGGCGGGATCCGTTGCGGCGGGCTTTGCGGCTGGGCTCGGGGCGGCACTGGGACTTTTCGACTCGTTGGCGCTCGTCACCTTTGTGTTCGGCGCGACCCTGATCGGGGTGGCGGTCGATTACGGCGCGCATTGGTTTGCCTTTGCGTCGAGCATTCCCGATCCGATCGCGCGTCGTCGGGCACTCGCACCGGGACTTTTGACCGCAGCGCTCTCCTCGGCCCTTGCCTACGGCGTTCTCATCGCGACGCCCCTTCCGGGGCTGAGGCAAATGGGGCTTCTCGCCGCGGGCGGACTCCTGACCACGCTTGCCGTCGTGCTTTTCTGGCTCCCCTATGCGGACCGTTGGGCGCCGCGACGCGACACGCGCCTCGTGCGTTTTCTTGAAACGCGACTTCCGCGACTGCCGCGTTGGGACGAACTGCCGCGCCTCGGGCAGGCCGCGCTGGCGCTTGGGGCGGTCGCGTTCCTTGCGGTCGGTGCGGCGCGCATCGAATGGGCCTCGGGCATTCGGGATCTGCAATTCGTCCCCGCGGGCTTGGCCGAGGCGCAAACACGCCTTTCGACGGCGCTGCGTCTTCCGTCGCCCGCTCAGGTCTTCGTCGTTTCGGGTGCGACCGAAGACGCCGTCCTTGCCGCCGAAGAAAGGCTCCTCACGGCGCTTCGCGCGGATCCGACGCTTGACATTCAACCCCTGGCGATGGCGGACTACGTACCGTCCGCCGCCCGGCAGGCCGAAGACGCGCGTCTCGTTCGGGAGGCGCTTCGCCGCATCACGCCTCGCATGACGGACGTGCTCGGTGCGGGACCTCAACTTCCCGACCCGAGTCCCGAGGCACCCCGCGTGACGGCGGACGCGGTGCTTGCGACGCCCTTCGGCGCCGCGCTCGGGCACCTGCGTCTGACAAGCGAAGCGGACGTCGCGGCGGGCGTTGAGAAAACGGTCGCGCATCTCGTGATGCTCTCGGGCGTTCGAGCCGAACATCTCGAAAAACTTCGGGCACTCGAAAGCGTCGCACGGGCGGACGGCCCCGATGCGTCTGCAACGTCGGACATTGCGACCCGCGTTCGGTTCGTCAACTTGACGGGCGACATGGAAACGATCCTCACCCGGTACCGCAACCGCGTGTTGGAGAGCGCTCTGGCGGGTTTCGGGCTCCTGGCGCTCGTCGCCCTCCGGATCTTCGGTCTTCGCAACGCCTGGCGGGCGTTGTTGCCCGCCCTCTTCGGCATGCTCGGGGCGCTGGCCGCCTTCGGATGGGCGGGGATTCCCGTCACGCTCTTTACGACGCTTGCGATCGTGCTCGTCCTCGGGCTCGGCGTCGACTACGGGATCTTTCTCACGCGCAGCCCCACGGACGGGCGTACGGCCGCGGCCGTGCTCTTTTCGGGCGTAACGACGCTCCTCTCTTTCGGGCTTCTCGCCGCCTCCGAAACGCCCGCCCTGGCCGCCTTCGGGTGGACGGTCGTCTACGGGCTTTGCCTCGTTTGGACGATCGCGCAACTCGTCCGACCGCGCAAGCCGCTCGCCTGAAGAGGCTGAAAAATCCGCCGACAACGCGCTCCGGGGAAACGGCGCTTCGTGCTCGACTGCTGTCGGCGCGGGAAAGTCCTCTCCGTTACTCCGAACGATCCCTCTCGCGGTCGGACGATCTTCCCCGCTAGAATCCTTTCGAATCACCGTCTTCAGGAGAACCCATGGACCGCCGTCTCCGCCGTCTTTTTTCGCGCGCCCTGCTTGCGGGCGCAGCCGCCGCAACGTTGCTTCTTTCGGGTTGCGCGTCGATCGGGCTTGAGAACGCACAAGGGTCGAGCAACGCCGACGAGTCGACCGCGCGTGTCGCAGCGCCCGTCACGGCTCCCGAGTCGACTCTGTCCGTCCCTGGCCCGACCGTCGCACCCGACACGGCGGCCGTTGCCGCCCCCGAATCGACGGCGACCGCAACCGAAAGCGCCCTTCCGCGCATCGTTCCGCGACTCGAGGACGCACCCGAGCGGCTTCTCGACCAACAGCTTCGCGTGCGCTTCTCACCCGAGGCGTTGAAAGCGGGGGCGCCGAGCGACGTCCCGACGCTGCGCGCGATGGTGCTTCTCGATACGACGCGCCTCTCCGCGGTCGTGACCGCCATGGGGCTTACCGTCTGGCGGGTCGATTTCACGAAGGACGGCCTCACCGAAACGCGCCACGCGCTTCTTGACGACCACCTCGACGCGCCTAAGTTCGTTCGCGACTTCGCGCTTGCTTATTGGCCGGTCGAGAGCCTTCGCGCGACGCTTCCCGAACGCTGCCGACTCGATGCGGACTTCCGTCAGTCGGCCGCGGGCACGGACGAAACCCGCACCCTCGTCTGCGGGAGCGCGGCTCTCCTGCGGATCGTGACCACGACAAACGCAGCTCCGAACGCCGCGGGTCTCGTACCCGAAGGGACGCTCTCGCGTACGAGCATCGACAACCGCGCCGAAGGCTATCGGATCGAGATCGAATCGCGCGAAAACTGATTTTTTTTGCTCGCGCTCTTTTTCAACCACAGAGGAATGTCCATGACCCTTACGCCTCTTCGCCGCGCGCTCGGCTCGCTCGGTCTCACGCTCGCCTTGGGCGGCATGCTTCCCGCCGCTTCCGCGGCCGATCTTCCCGACGTTCGGATTCTTGCCACGGGCGGCACGATTGCCGGGGCCGCCGCCAAAGCGTCCGACGCGAACGACTACAAGGCGGGCTCGATCGGCGTCGCGACCCTGATCGAGGCCGTTCCCGAACTTACGTCGGTTGCGGACGTCTCGGGCGAACAGATCGCGAACATCCCCTCGAACGCCGTCGACACGGCGCTTCTTTTGAAGATCGCGAAGCGTGTCAATGAACTTCTCGCCGACCCGAAGGTGGACGGCGTCGTGATCACGCACGGCACGGACTCGATCGAAGACACGGCGTTCTTCCTCAACCTTACGGTCAAAAGCGACAAGCCCGTCGTCCTGACGGGCGCCATGCGTCCGGCAACGGCGATTTCCGCCGACGGCCCCATGAACCTTCTCGAGGCCGTGCAGGCGGCGGCCAGCCCCAAGATGAAGGGCGCGGGCGTCACGATCGTCATGAACGACTACATCGCCGCCGCGCGTGAAACGACGAAGACCAACAAACGCAACGTCGCCACCTTCCGCTCGACCGAATTCGGCTACCTCGGCACGATGGTCGAGGGCGAACCCGTCCTGTACCGCAAGTCCGCGCGCCGCCACACGACGGCGTCCGAATTCGACGTATCGAACCTTACCGACCTGCCGCGCGTCGACATCGTCTACGCCTATGCGGGCTCGGACGGTCGCATGAGCGAAGCCGCGGTCGACATCGGCGCCCGAGGCCTCGTCGCGGCCGCGATGGGGAACGCCTCCGTCTCACCCGAACAGGAAAAAAGCTACGCCGCCATCATGAAAAAAGGCATACCCGTCGTGATGTCGGGTCGCGTGCCCGAAGGGGACGTCATTCTGAAGAGCGGCGCGAAGAAGCTCGGCTACGTCGAAGCGGGCAACCTCCCGCCCAACAAGGCCCGACTCCTTTTGCAGCTCGCACTTACGACGACCGACGATCCGGAAGAAATTCGACGCATCTTCAACGAATATTGATCGCCGAGTCCCGGCTTCGGACTTCCCGCGCGCGTCGAACTCCGACGGGGGCGGAAGTCGGAATTCGAGCGCATCACAAACTCCGCGCCCGTGCAACCTGTTGCGCGGGTGCAACGCTATTCAGGACTTCCTCCGTTCGAAACCCCGTTGCGGCACTCGAATGCGCGAAAAACCTCTCGCGACGAAAACGTACGATTTTTTCCCATTGTCTCGGATAGGCACCCGTGAAAAACAAGCATTTTCGAACGCACCGTTCAGTCCGACCGGTCGGTTGAATCAACAAAGGCACACTTTTTTGAAGATGTCAAGGGCGGTTTTCCTCAATAGCCGACCCCTACATACTTAGGTAGGATGCGTTTCGACCCATGCGGGAGCGCGTCCGACCAACGCCCGTTTCGCGGGGTTCTGCAGGAACGCAGGAGAGGTAAAGAAGAGGCTACGGATACGAAAGGCGCGTTCGACCAAGCGCGCCTTTCCGCCGGCCTCCCGATGCGGCACGACGCCATGGCGTTCGTGCCGTTTTTGTTTTCGGGCTGACGCCCGCAGCCCACCGACTCAACCGACCGAAACTTCGCGCTTCGAAACCGACCATGCGACAGATCTTTCGCTCGATTCCCTACTTCCTCCCCGCCGACCCCGACTGGGTGCGCGACCTTTTTCTCGAGCACGGCCGCGCCGTGCGCTTCGCTTCGGGCGAGACGCTCAAATGGGGCGGCGAAGCGCGGCGACTTTTCTTCCTGAAGAGGGGGCTCTGTGCCTATACGCTCGACACGACGGAGTCGCGCCCGGCGATTTTGTCCGTTATCGCTCCGGGGCGCGCCATGGGCGACCTGACGGCAAGCATCAACAACCGTTGCAACATCCGCACGACGGCGCTCGTCGAAAGCGACGTGCTTCTACTCGAGCCCGAACGCCTGACGGCCGCCTTCGAGGCGAAGTCCGAACTCGCCTCGAGCGAAATCGCCAACGTGATCGCCAAAGAAGAATCGATCATCGAGGGAGTGACAGCCAACTTCACGCGCTCGCCCGAAGAGCGCCTCAAGGTCTTTCTGAAGGCGGCGTTCGTCAACGCGGGAATGCTTCCGCAGGACGCTGGGTCGGGGGATCGATCCGAGGACGAGTTCCTCGAATTTCCCTATTCGCTTTCCGCCGAGCGCATGGGCGAAGCGCTCAACCTCAACCGCGTGAGCGTCGCGAAGCTCTTTTCCAAATGGCGGCGCAAGCAACTTGTCGCGCGACGCGGGCGGACGCTTCTCATTTCGCCCGCGCTCTTTGCGGACCTCTTCGACTGGATCGAAAATCCGGAGGCCGCGACCCTGCCCGACTGGCGGCGCTGAGCGGGCGCTGCCGGTACTTGTCGGGAACGGCCGGGAACAAGCAACCGCGGAATCAACGAAACGGGCGTCGCTCGCGCATCGAAGTCCCGATCCGGGATCCCGACGACGCGAGCGTACGCCCGCAGAGGTTCGTGCGGTAACGCGAAGGCACCCCGCCGAAGCTCCTTCAAGAAGCCCCGACGGGCGGGCGCGTTACTTCACGGTCTTGATGTACTGCTCGGCCGAATCCACGGCGATGCGGCCCGAATTCACAGCAAAGCCCACGGTGGAGCCCGCCATGAGAAGGTCGTACGAGTCGCCGTACATGCCGCCCACATCGTTCCCGACCGCGTAGAGACCCGGGATCGGGGTTTCGTCGGGCGTCACGACCTCGAACTTTTCGTTCGCCTTGATGCCGCCGAGCGTGCCGAGCGTGCTCGCCACGGACTTGATGGCGTAGAAAGGACCGGTCTTCACTTCACGCAGGTACTTCGGGTCCTTGGCGAACTGCGCGTCGTGGCGCACGGCGGCAAAGCCGTTGTATTCCTCCACGGTCGCAGCGAGCTTCGCGGGGTCCATGCCCGTCTTGCGAGCGAGCTCCTCGAGCGTGTCGGCCTTGAAGGCCCAGCCCGCCTTTTCGGCGTCGGCCCATTCCTTCTCGAAATTCGCGAGCTTCGTGCCGACGGGCACCATCACGCCGACGCCGAGGTCGATCCCTTCGTCCTTTTCCATGTGCTGAAGGGTCTTGCTGTCGTAGACGACGTACATCGTTCCGCCGATACGCTCCAGCGCATTCCCCGCAAACGGCCACTCGAGCATGATGATTTCATTACAGAAACGCTCGCCCTTCGGCGTCAGCCACAGATGCGGCTGCTTCGCGGTGGCACTCACGTGATTCGTCGTCGACACGCCGCGGGGACCCGGACGGTAGGAAGCCTGCACTTCGGCACCTTCTTCACCCGCACCGACCGCCCAGGCCATGCGGATGCCGTCACCCGTCTTTCCTTTCTGCGCGAGGCCGTCCGCGTCCGGGAAGCGCAGATACTTTTCACGCATTTCCTTGTTGTCGAAGAACCCGCCCGTCGCGATGATGGTCGCCTTGGCATTCACGGTCACGGTGTCGCCCGCCTTGTTCTTCCCCTCAACGCCCGCCACGCGGCCGTCTTTCATGATGAGCTTTTCGCCCCAGGTTTCGGTGAGAAGGGTCTGCCCCGCCTGCTTGTACTTTTCCTGGAAAAGCTTGATCCAACCCGCGCCGCGGCCTTCGTAGATGTGCCAAGTGTAAAGGCCGTTCGGGTAATTCGAGAAGAGCTTTTCGAATTTCACGCCCTGTTTCTGCATCCAATCGATCGTCTCGCCCGACTTGTCGACGAAGGCACGCACCATCTTGGCGTTGCCGCGCCAGTGACCGTAGTTCATGATCTTCAGAAACGCCTCGTCCTTGGTGAGCGCGTAATTCCAGTCCTTCTGCATCCGGCTTTCGACCGCGAAAATACCTTCCGAGAACTGGCCCGTACCGCCCGGGAAGGCGGCCTTTTCGAGCGTGACGACCTTGAGCCCCTTTTCGGCGGCGGCCCACGCGGCGGCCGTACCCGACGCACCCGCGCCGATCACGACGACGTCGGCGTCGTAGGTTTTTTCGGCGGCGTTCGCGCCGAGCGGGATGAGGGCGGCCGCCACGGCGGCGGCAAGGAACGTACGACGGCAAATGGCGAACATGATTTTTTCTCCTTGTCTCTGGCCCCGGCGGGCGCTCTCCGAATGCTTGGAAAAGCTCGAAGAACTTCCCAAAGCGTCCGAACGAAACACCGCACCGGTTAACACCGGGAGCGTCGTGCGAGGGGCCGACCGTTGACCGGTCTCTCCCGCACGCGTCCGTTCCCCGCAGTGTCGCCCTCGGAGGGCGGTCGCGTCTGTAGCCGCGGCTACATTCAAGGGAAAGTACGGAGACGGAGAAAGTTCCGCTCGCGACCTCGCCCGTCGCATGGAATCCTTCGACGGGTGCCCCGACCGATCGAGGACGTTCGCATTCACGTCCGACGCGATGCCGTCGAGCATCGTGCGGACGTAAATATGTTCAAAGGCGGCGTTTCGATCGTCTGCGTAAAGACGCGTCTTTCCGTCTTGGGATCGAACTCTTCCCGCGCCGTTTGAAGGAAACGTGGAATGCGCACCTTGTGTGTTCTGCGGATGATTCAAGGCCTCCGGCATCGGTGTCGAAGGCCTTTTTGACTTCCTTGAAACGAGATTGCCGGAAAGCGCGCTAGGGGGCGCCCGTCCGAAACGGAACGGCTACGCTTCGCCGCTATCGTCGGAGTGAAACAACGCCGGCCGTGAAGACCGACTTCAAGACCGCATTCGGTTATCAGGCCTTCCCGATCAGCCTTGAAAAGGCGTTCACGAAGAACCGATCGAACCTCCGAGAGACGCGCCTCCCCACTGCGTGACGAAACGCCCGACCGGTTAACCCGGTCGGGCGTTTTTGCATGGCGACAATGAACGGCCCCCGAACCTGTCCGCGCTCGGGAGCCGTTTTGCTTTCCGACCGCCCCGCACCGCGCTTCGGGCGAATTCGGAAACTGCAACTCGGGATTTCATCTTGGCGCGCAAACCGCGGGCTTCTCAGATTGTGGGCTTCGTACACGGACTTCGATAATCAATCCAACGGCAAATCGACCAATTCGCCGTTCGAAGCCAGAAAAAAGCAAAGGAGATACAAATGGGAGCCTTATCGGGAAAAGCGTGGCGGCGCCGGGCGGCGTGCGCGACATTGCTCGGCGCGATGTTTTCCGCGCAGGCGGCCATCGTGCCGCCGCAGGGCGCCATGCCACAAGGAGCGAGCTCGTCGGAAGGCGTCTGGATGGGCGGCTGCATCGACCTGGGATTCCTCGGTCAGAAGGTGAAAGACCTGGATTCGACGTTCGAACTCGCTTCAAACCAGGAAGAAACCTCGCGCTTTTACATCCGCGGTCGCGAGAACCTCGACGATCAAGGCAACTACATGCGCTTTCTGCTGCAAAGCGCGTTTCGCGCCGACACGGGCGCCTTTGAAGGAAGCGGACGCATCTTCGGCCAGAGCATGATCGTCTTGGGCGGCCGCTGGGGCGAATTCGCGATGGGGCGCATCGGCGCCCTCAAAAGCCCGAACGGCGACTACTCGCAGTTTTACGAGTTCGGCGGCATCTCTCCGGTCCATACGAACTTCCCGTACGAAGGCGTCGGCTACACGTTCCTCACCGACGGCTACCTCAACAATGCCCTCGTCTTTCAGACGTCCGAGATCGGTCCTTTCCGATTTACGGCGCAATATTCGAACGGCATGATGGAAGAGACGGGCGAATACGGTAACGACAACCACCTCCTCACGCTTGCGCTCCGCTACAAGTTCGGAAACTGGCGCGGCGGCACGATGCTCACGTGGCAAACGCACGGCCAGCAGGAAGGGAACCAGGGCGTGAAGATCAACGACACGTACGACCTCTTCACCGCCATCAACTACCGCTTCCCCGACTTTTCGCTCAAGTTCGCCTACCAGTACGCCTACGACAGTTTCGGCCCGGGCCCCTTCCTCAACTGGTCGCACTTCGGGCTCAAGCCCGCGAACGGTCGCGGCTTCGACGTTCACAGCTTCATGGTCGGCGTCGAACTCTACCCGACCGGGATCGACACGATCGGCATTGCGTTCAACAACAACTATGCGTCCTACAAGGGCGAAGGGAGCGATGCGGTCGGCGGCAATCTCTCCGGGCTTCGCATCAACCCCGCCTTCATTTGGCGCCACAAACTCAGCAAGCGCCTCACGCTCTACGGCGCCGCATCCTATTCGAAGGGCTTCGGAGTCTACGACCGCATCGACAACCGCCGCGCGAACTCGACGAAACTCGACCGCGTGAACGTGACGACCTGGGGCGGCGGCCTCACGTACTTCTTCTAACCGCCTCTCGGACATCGCTCGCTTATATCGGGTCGGTCGCGGACGCCTCGGGACGAAACGGGCCTCGCGCCGACCAACACCAGGAGTAAAAACATCATGCAGAAACGCGTTTTCCTCAAGGGGATTTTGGCCACCGCGCTCACGGGCGCCCTTCAGGCGCACGCCATGGGTACGGCGA
>ENA-OWPP01001661-OWPP01001661.1-human-gut-metagenome-genome-assembly--contig:-NODE-1661-length-17898-cov-3.352575_pt1 | contig 17898 bp, 10 predicted proteins | sample MGYA00248265_ERZ651848 | MGnify/ENA primary metagenome ERZ651848 (study PRJEB26924, sample SAMEA4378233) | human gut metagenome | biome: human gut; feature: human-associated habitat; material: faeces...
GATGGGCGACAGCATCTTCTCGCGCATCCTCTCCTACACCTCCGCGGCCTGCGACGCCCGCATGGCGGGGCTGGCGGGGCTGCGCGGCACGCTGTTCGACGAGTTGAAGGCGCATGTGCAGGAGACCGACATGTCGGTGCCGGTGCGCATGGACGGATACTGGTATTTCGCGCGTACCCGCGAAGGCAGCCAGTACGCCGTGCAGTGCCGGGTGCCGGTGCGCGGCGAGGACGATTGGACGCCTCCGGAAGTCGGGGGAGCCGGCGATGAGGGCGGGAGCGCCGTCGGAGCCGGTTCGCTGCCGGGCGAGCAGGTGGTGTTTGATGCGAACCGCGAGGCCGAGGGGCATGATTTCTTCGCGCTGGGCGGCCTGTCCGTCAGCAAGGACGGTCGATGGATGCTGTACGGCGTCGATACGCGAGGTGACGAGCGGTACGACTTCCGCATTCGTGACCTTGACACGGGCGATGAGCTGCCAGAGCGCCTTGACGGCATCGGCGCGGCATGCTTCACGCCGGACGCGCGGTGGGTGTTCTACGTGACGCTTGATGATGCCTGGCGGCCGTGCGAGGTGCGCCGGCACCGCGTCGGCTCACCGGTCGAGCAGGACGAAGTCGTCTTCCACGAGGACGACGAGCGGTTCTGGGTCGGGGTCGGCATGAGTTTCGACGAGCACAGCATCGTGATCTGCTCCGCGTCCAAAACTTCGTCCGAAGTGTGGATGCTGCCGACCGCGACGCCGGAAGGCGAGTTCTCGGTGTTCATCGCGCGCAAGGACGACGTGGAATATGACGTGAGCTTCGCATGCTTCGAAGGTGCCGGAGCTGACGGGGCCGATATTCCGGTTGCCGTGGTGTACCACAATGCTCAGGATCCGAACTTCGAGATCGACGTGATCGACATGCGAACCCATCAGCCGCCGTATACGCTGGGAGAAGGCGTGCGCGTGGCGGTCGGCTCGCCATACGGGTGCGCGCGCGGCGACGACATGGAGGCGGGCGCGGGCGCGAAGCCGGCCGGGACGGCCTACTCGAATCCCGCCAACCCCCGGATATTGCAGGGGGCGCACGGGCTGGCCATCGAGGGCATCGCCATCCACCGGCATTTCGTGACGCTCGCATACCGCACGGACGGGTTGCCGCACGTGGCGGCGATGACCAAGACGCAGGCGGCCGAAGACTTCCTCGCCGGGCGTCCATGGTCGTTCCGCGAGCTGATGCCGCCGGCGCTGGACGGCGACTGGGACGTGCCCGGGCGGGCCGATGACGATGCAGCCGAGGCCGCGGGCGGAACGCTGCCGGGAGCCACCCATCGTCTGTACTCCATCGGAACGGGCGGAAACCCCTCGTATGATGCGCCGCGCATGCGGTACACGTTCTCCAGCTACACGCGGCCGGGCGAACTGCATGAGTATGATCCGGCGACCGGGCATGACGAGCTGCTCAAGCGGGCGCGGGTGCTGGGCGACTTCGATCCGCGCGAGTACATGGAGCGTCGGGTGTGGGTCACCGCTCGTGACGGCGAACGCATACCCGTGTCACTGGTGTGGCGGCGCGGCCATGAGCCGGCCGCTGACGGCGCGATGTTCATCACCGGGTACGGCGCTTATGAGATCAGTTCGGACCCCGGCTTCTCAGTCGCTCGCCTGAGCCTGCTCGACCGCGGCGTGCTGTACGCCGTGCCGCATGTGCGCGGCGGCGGCGAGATGGGACGCGCCTGGTATGAGCAGGGGCGGCGCCTGAACAAGCGGCACACGTTCGAGGACTTCATCGACGTGACCGCCGCGCTGCAGGACGCGGGGTTGGCCGATGCGCATCGGACGGTGGCGTACGGCGGTTCCGCCGGCGGTCTGCTGATGGGTGCGATTGCGAACATGGCGCCGCAACTGTATGCGGGCATCGAGGCGGATGTGCCGTTCGTGGATGCGCTGACGTCGATCCTCGATCCGTCGCTGCCGCTGACCGTCACCGAGTGGGACGAGTGGGGCGATCCGCTGCACGACGCGGACGTCTACCGGTACATGAAATCGTATTCGCCATACGAAAACGCGCCGGAGGGCGCGGACGGCGAGGCCGGTGCGGGCGCGGCGTCCACGCGGTCTTTGCAGAGGCAATCGTCGCGGCCGTTCCCGCGTATCTTCGCCACCACGTCGATGAACGATACGCGCGTGCTGTACGTCGAGCCGCTCAAGTGGGTGTCCCGACTGCAAGCCGCCGGCATCGACGCGATCATCAAGATCGAAGTCGAGGCCGGTCATGGCGGGACCTCGGGCCGCTACAAGCAGTGGCGCGAAGTCAGCTACGAAAACGCCTGGTGCCTCTCCGTCATGGGCCTGACCCGCTAGTCGCGGCCGACGTCCGTCCCTGATTGCGGGGCTTCCATATCGCGCCCCCACCTGCAAGGGGATATGATTTTGGGGCCCGCGGGTGGGGATCATATGGTTGTTCCGGCATTCGGACTTTTCTGTGCCGGATAGTGGAATGAATGATGGTTCCTGTGCCATACCACGTCAAAAACACCGTTTTTTCGCGTGGTGTGGTACAGGACCTTGCCACAGAATCGGTTTTAACCGGTTACATGCGCTGTTGTGGTACAAGAGGAATATCAAAGATCCTTGCAAAATGGCCGATTTCGCTGTGAAGCCCGGAATCGGCCATATCGGGCGTGTACCACACCACGGTCAAAATAGCGTTTTTCGGTATTCTGTGGCACAGACCATGCCGCACAGACCATGTGCGAAGATCACGTCGCCTCCACCGTCTGTCCACTAGACGGACTGGGCGCATTGTTTTCGAGCACGGCCACATACCCTGTTGGCTATGGCAAAGAAGTATACAATCGCCGTTATCCCCGGCGATGGCATTGGCAAGGAAGTCACCCCCTGGGCTCAGAAGGCGCTGGAAAAGGCCGCTGAGGGAGTGGCTGATTTCGAATACGAGAATTTCGACCTGGGTGCGGAGCGTTATCTGCGTGATGGCGCGATCCTGCCGGACGAGGAGCTGGAGCGCATCAAGAAGACCGATGCGATCCTGCTCGGTGCTGTCGGTGACCCGCGCATCAAGGCCGGCATCCTGGAGCGTGGTCTGCTGCTGAAGCTGCGTTTCGCGCTCGACCAGTACGTGAACCTGCGTCCGTCCAAGCTGTACAAGGGCGTCACCTCGCCGCTCGCAAACCCCGGCGACATCGATTTCGTCGTGGTGCGTGAGGGTACCGAGGGCCTGTACTGCGGTGCCGGCGGAGCGGTTCGTCGCGACACTCCTGCCGAGGTCGCCACCGAGGTCTCCATCAACACCGCGTACGGCGTGGAGCGCGTGGTGCGGTACGCCTATGAGCTGGCGATGAAGCGTCGCAAGCACATCACGCTGGTGCACAAGAAGAATGTGCTCGTCAACGCCGGCGACATGTGGCAGCGCATCGTCGACCGTGTCGGCGAAGAGTACCCGGAGGTCACGCACGACTACCAGCACATCGATGCGGCCACGATTTTCCTCGTGTCCGATCCGTCGCGCTTCGACGTGATCCTGACCGACAACCTCTTCGGTGACATCCTCACCGACGAGGCAGGTGCCGTTGTTGGCGGCGTCGGCTATTCCGCGTCCGGCTGCATCAACGCGAGCAACGAGTATCCGTCGATGTTCGAGCCGATTCACGGTTCCGCGCCCGACATCGCCGGTCAGGGCAAGGCGAATCCGACCGCGGCCATCCTGTCGGCCGCGATGCTGCTGCGCCATCTTGGCTTCGACGATGCCGCGGCCCGCATCGACACGGCGGTCGAGGCTGATATCGAGGAGCTGGGCTCCACCGTTCGCTCCACCGATCAGGTCGGCGAGGATATTCTCGCTCGCCTGTAACGCGGCGGTGGCGTGACCACCCCAGTCTCGCTTTGCTCGACAGCCCGCCAGCGGGGGCCTATATCTCGGTCCCGCTGGCGGGCTGTCGAGCAAAGCAAGACTTCGTGTATCGGGGTCTGAGACGACCACGCGGACAGATTCGGCGTGTAACGTGTATCGGGTGAATATCGAAAGTCGTGGGGAATGCAAGCGCCCGGGCGGCAAGCTGGTCGGGGTGACAGTGGCGTGCGCGCCGGATAACGGCCACGTCGTCGGCTGTCGCGTGGACGGTGATTTTTTCGTTGAAGGTGACGATGCCGCGGTCGACAGGTATCTGCGCCGTCTGAATGCGGCGCTTCTCGATATAGCGCAGCGTGATATAACACAGTGCGATACGCCGCCCGATGATCCGGATACCGTCTCCTATCTTGAACGCATCGCACGCGATGAGCATGTATCCGTTACCGGCGCGAATGCGGAAACGATACTGACCGCGTTGAGCCGTGCAACGCCGTCCGCCGCATCGGCTGTTCCGACCTCGTCTGTCACAATTACGCCGGCGGCCTCGGCGCCTCAAGCGTCCCGCGGTCTCACACCGCCGACATTCCCCGGCGAGTGGCACGAACGCTGGCATCGGCTCGCGCCGAAAATCGTCGTGGACAAGCCCCGCAGGCCGCAGGAACAGATGGATGTCGACGTGCAATGGTCCCGTGAGGTGGCCGCGGGGGAGCGCCCTGCCACTATCCGGTTCTGGCAGTGGGCGTCCCCGGCCGTGGTGGTCGGCCGGTTCCAGTCGATTCCGGACGAAGTGCACGAAGACGTCGCCGCGAAGGAGGGTTTCACGGTCGTACGGCGCTGCACGGGCGGCGGCGCGATGTTCATCGAGCCCGGCAACACGATCACGTACTCGCTGTACGCGCCGCGCTGGTTCGCCGCGGACCTGGACATCGAGGAATCGTACCGTCTGTGCGACATGTGGCTGATCGCCGCGCTGCGTGGCCTCGGCCTCGACGTCGGCTTCTCCGGTCTCAACGACATCGCCTCCAGCCATGGCAAGATCGGCGGCGCGGCCCAGCGCAGGTTCCCGCCCATCGGCTCCGGCCCCGGTTCGATACTCCACCACGTGACGCTCGCCTACGATATCGATGCCGTGAAGATGACCCGCGTGCTGAACATCTCCGGAGAGAAGATGTCCGACAAGGCCGTGAAATCGGCCGTGAAGCGAGTGGACCCGATGCGGGCCCAGACCGGTCTGAGCCGCGACGGGCTGATTGCGCGTCTGGCGGACTGTCTGACGCAACCGGACGGTCCCGGTGCAAACTAGGCTACAATATGACAGAACCGACCGAAGACAGAGACGCGACGGGTTGGATTCCGTCGCGAGGACGCCGATACGGATGCGGTGGCGGATGGTGCGCCGTCGTCGCGATATCGCAGGGGCTCCGTGTCGAGGTGCCGGCATGTCGGAAACGTGACCAGGAGGCGTCATGAGGGCAATCGGGCCGAATTCGTTCCCCGAAGAGGACAACGAGCTGTTGCATACGCCGTTGTTCAAACAGGTGTCGCCGGAGCAGGCCAATGAGCTGATTCCCTACCTGCACGAGGCCGTATTCGACAAGGGCGACTATATCTTCCGCGAGGGCGACAGGGACCACCGCATGTATCTGCTGGAGCGCGGCCGCGTCAAGCTGATCCGCGAATCCAAGGACAGGCGCGTGCAGCTGCTGTCGATCCACGCGCACGGCGAACTGCTCGGCGAGATTCCCGTATTCGACCCGTCCGGCGGCCCCCGTACCGCCACGGCCGTGGCGATGACCCACGGCACGCACGTGGCATGGCTGGAGCATGACGCGTTGTTCGCGTGGCTCAACGAGCACCCGCGCGTCGCCATCGACATGCTGCAGGTGCTGGCGAATCGCATGCGCGGCAACAACGAGCGCATATCCGACCTTGTGTTCATGGATGTGCCCGCCCGCCTGGCGAAGACACTGCTCAACCTCGGCGCGCGGTTCGGCGAGCCGGTGGAAGCCGGGCTGAAGGTGCCGCATGACCTGACGCAGGAGGAGCTCGCCCAGTTGGTCGGTTCTTCGCGCGAGACGGTGAACAAGGCGCTGATGGATTTCGCGAACCGTCGGTGGATCGCGCGCGAGGGCCGGTCGATCATCATCTACCAGCCGGGCATGCTGATTCGGCGCTCGCAACGGTGACGGCTGCGCCGAGCGCGGTGAACGCCCGGCGTCCCAGCGGCCGTTGGAGAATGATTCGGCTTGTTTCCGGTCGTTTTACAGTCTTATGACCGGTTTGTGAGTACCCTGTGAGGGATTGGGAATCAGTCGTTCGGATGACGTGCCCGGTAGAGACACCCCTCTAGAATGGCAACCATGCCCAAGAAGAAATCCCTGACCGCAAAACGTGTGTTGTCGCTGTTCCTCGCGTATGTGCTGCTCTGTCTCGCCGGAGGCGTCGTCACCAGCGCGTTCTTCCTTCCTGCCGTGTTCGCATCGAACAACGTGGTACGTGCCATCGTGCCGTCGCTGCAGGTGGAGGGCATCGATTTCAACGTGACCGACCTGCCGCAGCAGTCGCGTCTGTATGCGTCGGATGGTACGACGCAGATCGGTACGTTCTATGCGCAGAACCGTATCGTCGTGCCATTGAAGAAGATTTCCAAGCCGATGCGCCAGGCGATGGTCTCGCGTGAGGACCGTCGTTTCTTCCAGCACGCCGGCGTGGATATCCAGGGCGTGATGCGTGCGTTCGTGGCGACCTACGTGAAGAAGGGCGCCACTCAGGGCGGTTCCTCGCTGACCCAGCAGTACGTCAAGAACGTGCTGCTGCTGCAGGCGCAAGAGGACAACGATCCGATCGCCGAATACCATGCATCCGAGGAGACCGTGGCGCGTAAGCTGCGCGAAATGCTCATCGCCGTGCAGATGGAGAAGACGTATTCGAAACTGGAGATTCTGCAGGGCTATCTCAACATCGCGCAGTTCGGCCGTGGCATTTACGGCGTGGAAATGGCCGCGCGACGATACTTCAGCACCACGGCCGACAAGCTTGACATCGTGCAGGCGGCCACCATCGCCGCAATCACGAAGAACCCGGCGGCCTTCGACCCCTCGGTGGAGAGCAATCAGGAGGCCTCCCAGAGGGAGCGCAACATCGTGCTTGACCTGATGTATCAGGAAAAGTGCATCAGCCAAAAGCAGCGTGACGAGGCCAAGGCGAAGCCGCTGAAGGACACGCTGAAACTGCAGGATGCGCAGGCGGGGTGCAGCGCGTCCGGCGACGCGGCGTTCTTCTGCGACTACGTCACCAAGAAGATCCTCAACTCGAAGGAGTTCGGCAAGACCACCGAAGAGCGCAAGAAGCTGCTGTATGAGGGCGGCCTCGACATCTACACGACGATGGACGTCAATGCGAACTCTGCGGCGATGAAGGCCGCGCGTGCGGCCATCCCGGCGGACGACGCGAGCAAGATGGAAGTGATGATGGCAGCCATCAAGCCCGGCACCGGCGAGGTGCTTGGCTTCGGCATCAACAAGATATACGACACGTCGCCGGAAGCGAACAACGATCCGGCCAGAACCGCCATGAACTTCGCCGTGGACCAGATAGACGGCGGCGGTAGCGGCTTCCCGGTCGGCTCCACATGGAAGCCGATCAACCTGGTGGCCTGGATGCGCAAGGGGCACTCGATCAACGAGGTGCTGCCGGCTCCGGGCGTCGTGAACCTATACCGTGACATTCCCGGCTTCCGCGGCGTCAATACCTGGGACGTGAAGAACTCCGGCGGCACGCCCGGATACGCGGAATCCCCGCTCGACGGTCTGGTCAACTCGCACAACACCACGCAGGCCGCCATGGCGAAGGTCGTCGGCCTCGAACCCATCGCGCAGGCCGCCGAGGACATGGGCTTCCATCAGGCGTCCAAGCAGAAGATGAACATGCATCTGAAGGACGACACCGCGAACGGCGGCGCCTATCAGGCCCCGCTGGTCATCGGTGGTACGGTGTCCGCCGCGCCGCTGACCATGGCGAACGTGTACGCGACCATCGCCGCGAAGGGCGTCGAATGCACGCCCATCGCCATCAAGAAGGTCACCGACGCCACCGGTGCTGAGCTTGACGTGCCCAAGGCGAACTGCCATCAGGCCGTCGACCCGGATATCGCCGAAACCGTCGCCTACGCGATGAACCAGGGCGTCGTGCGCCCCAATGGCCAGGCGAGGACCGCCCAGCTTGCCAACAACCGCAAGACGTTCGCCAAGACCGGTACCAACGAGAACACGTACATGCTGACAGGCGGATTCGTGCCGCAGATCGCCGCGTTCGTCGCCGTGGGCAACGCCGACGGCAACAGCGACTTCGACAACAAGACCATTAACGGCGTATACCACCGCACATGGTTCGGTTCCTATATCGCGACCCCGACGTGGAAGAACTTCATGGACACGTATCTCACCGCGATCAATGCGCCCAACGTCGATTACGGCACGCCGTCAAGCAAGTACTCGGCAACCTCGAATTCGACCTCGAAATCGTCAAGGTCGAGTACCAACACGACAAACGGGACGACCAGCGGAACCGGCGGACCGGGTGATACCAGCGGCCAGTACACGCAGACGCAGAACGACACGACCACCGGCGGCAATCAGACCGAGGGCGGCCAGACCACCGGCGGGCAGTGACGGGCGGTGGTTCGGCAGCTGAGCCGGTGAGCTGAGCTGGCGGGCCGATGCACCGAAAGCGGCGGTTCGCCGCGTGAGGCAGGGGCCGTATGAGCATGAACGCTCATACGGCCCCTGCCTGATTTCCGACGCATTGCGCAGGCGGAGAACATCGGTGCACGAGTCGTGCTTGAGTCTGTGCGCGGTGAGATGATTAGACCGGTGGTTGCCTCGCCGTGGTTTGGAAGCATCCCGACTTCCCGGCTCGCGGATTGGGAGCCATGCGAATTGTCGAGGAAAGGACGACCATGAACGCTGAGGGGAAGAAGAAGGCCAAGGGCGGCAAAGGGGCAGTGCAGCTGTTCCAGCCGATGACGTTGCGCGGCGTTACCATGCGCAACCGCATCTGGCTGCCGCCGATGGACACGTATTCGGCGGTGGCGCGGGACGGCAAGCCCACGCCGTTCCATTACCAGCATTATGTGTCCCGCGCGATGGGCGGATTCGGCATGATCATCGCCGAGGCCACCGCGGTGACGGCCGACGGGCGTATCTCGCCGCGCGATGTGGGACTGTGGAACGACGATCAGGTCGCCGCCTGGCATTGGATCGTCGACGGCATCAAGCAGGCCGGCGCGGTGGCGGCCGTGCAGCTCAACCATGCCGGACGCAAGGGGTCGACCGGCTGCTTCGGCGTCGGTTTCGAGGGGAAGAGTGTGCCCGAGGATGCCGGCGGATGGCGTACGGTCGCGCCGAGCCCGATCGCGTACCGTGGGCTCACCGATCCGCGCGCGTTGAGCGTCGAGGAGATTCACGGTCTGGTTTCGGCGTTCCGGGATGCCGCGCAGCGTGCGGTGCGGGCTGGTTTCGAGGCGATTGAGATTCATGCGGCGCATGGGTATCTGATCTCGCAGTTCCTTGACCCGCTGTGCAACGAGCGCGCGGACGAGTACGGCGGCGATATCCACGGCCGCATGCGGTTCCTGCTGGAGGTCGCCGATGCGATTCGCGAGGTGATTCCCGACACGGTGCCGCTGCTGGTGCGCATTTCGGCCACGGACTGGGCCGCGGGTGGCTGGGATCTCGATCAGACGGTCGATACCGCGTGCGTGCTGAAGCAGCACGGCGTGGACCTGATGGATGTGTCCACCGGCGGCATCATCGCCGACGTGAGCATTCCGGTCAAGGCCAACTACCAGGTGCCGTTCTCCGATCAGGTGCGCGAACGCGCCGCAATACCGACCACCGCCGTCGGTCTGATCACCAAGCCGAAGCAGGCGGAGAAGATTCTGCGTGCGGGGCAGGCCGATGCGGTCGAGATCGGCCGTGCTGCGCTGCGTGACCCGTACTGGCCGCTGCGCGCCGCCGCCAAGCTCGGCGTGCCCGTCTCCAAGGCACCCTACCAGCCGCAGTACATCCGCGGCGCCTTCCCTGAGGACTGAGCGGCAGATAAACGTAGACCACCTCCAGTCATGTTACGCATGACTGGAGGTGGTCTACGGCTGCGTCGATCAGGCGTCGATGCCGACGGCGTCGCTGATGTGTTCGAAGCCGTCGCGCTTGAGGAGCGCCGCGAGGCCGCGCTTGAGTACGGTGATCTGCTGCGGTCCGCGGTACATCAGTGCGCTGATGAACATGACCAGGCTGGCGCCGTTGCGAATCTTGCGATATGCCTGCTGCGGAGTGAACACGCCGCCGATGCCGGCGATGGCGAAACGCTCGCCGTATTCACGGTAGACCTGCGCGATGCGCTCCTCGCTGGCCACCGTGCACGGGCCGCCGGACAGGCCGCCCTCCCACTGCTGCGGAATCTCCAGGCCGGTGCGGTCCTTCTGGAGGTTGGCGATGCTCAGCCCCTGCACGTTGTGTTCGGCAAGCACGTCGAGCAGGTCCTTGAACTCGGGCCACGTCTTGTTGAGCGGCATCTTGACCAGCGTCGGCTGCGGGCGTTCGATCTTGTCGAGCTCGGTGAACAGGCGGTCGAGCGCGTCCGGGTCGGCGGTGAACGGCTCGCCGGCATGGGTGTTCGGGCATGACACGTTGACCTCGACCATGGCGCTGCGTCCGGCCGCGCGGCGCATGGAGATGCAGTAGTCCTCGATGCCTTCGTCCAGGTCGCCGCACTTGTCGTCGTTGGTGCGTGCGATGGAGACGGACACCTGCATCGTCTTCGCGTTCGTCCACGCCTGCTCCGCGCGGTCGATCACCTTGTCGGACCCGTCGTTGGCAAGGCCCACGTGCACCATCATCGAATCGTATTCCGGAAGGCGGTGGAACCACGGCTTCGGGTTGCCGGCGCTGGCGCGGGAGGTCGTGGAGCCGACCGTCTCGAAGCCGAAGCCGACATTGTCCATGAGCACCGGCATGTCGCAGTTCTTGTCGAGGCCGGCGGACAGGCCGAACGGGTTGGCGAAGTCGACGCCCATCACTGTGGTCTCCAGCACGGGGTCGGTGTAGTCGAGCATCTCGCGAAGCAGCCACATGAGCGGCGGGATGCGCTTGGTGACGTTGCAGAACTCGATCATTTGGTCGTGCGCCACATCGGGGGTGTGGTTGAAGACGAAATTGGGTTTGATGATGTTCTTGTAACCGAAAGTGAACAGGTCGGTGGTTGCTTTGTTCACCGCGTCGTGCCAGAAGTTTTCCGAAACATAAGCCATGCCCTCCATTGTGTCACGTACGCGAAAAAACGGCAACGATGCGGTTGCGCGGGTGCGGTCGGATCCGGCGGGTGGGGGAGAGTGCGGTAAAAGTGATGTTTTGTTCGTTTTTATGGAAGTAATGTGCGCAACACGCATGTCAAACATTACGAAATGCACATATTGGTTTGGTTTATGCGCGAACATGTGCGATAATGTTCACATGATATCCTCACAACGTCAACATCTGATACTGAGCCGTCTGCGTACGCGCGGCGCAGTGCGCATCACGGCGTTGTCTAAGGAGCTCGGCGTTTCCGCGATGACCATTCGACGTGACATCGCCGATCTCTCTGACAAAGGTCTGCTGAAACGCGTGCATGGCGGCGCCGTCAGCACCAGCGCATTGCTCAGCGAGCCGTTGTTCTCTGTAAAGTCGCAGATGGACATTGGTCTCAAGGACGCCATCGCACGTGAAGCGGTGCAATATGTGGCCCCCGGCGATGTGATCGCCATAGGAGGCGGCACCACGGCCTACGTGTTCGCGCAGCATCTGCTGGAAAGCCAGCAGGCGTCGGGCATCACCATCCTCACCAACTCGATTCCGGTCGCCGAGCTCGTGCAGGCGTTGGAATCCAAGGATGTGGAGGTGATCGTAACGGGCGGCGTCACCACACGGTCGAACTCGCTGGTCGGGCCGATCGCCGACAAGGTCATCGCGTCGCTGCGCGTCAACACCGTGTTTCTCGGCACCCATTCCGTGTCGATTCCCCGTGGCTTCCTCATGCCGAACTCGCTGGAGGCGGCCACCGACATGGCGATGATGGGCATCGCCGACCGTACGGTCATCCTGACCGACCACACCAAGTGGAGCTGTACATCACTATCGTTGTTCGCCCGGTTCGACCAGGTGGACACGGTCATCACCGACGATGGCCTCGACCATGAGTCCATCGCCAAGACAAGGGATTTGGTAAAGGAACTCGTTCTGGCGCACCAGAGCGAACACACCGAAGAAAGTGAGTGACACCATGGCAGAAATCACCAACTACACCCCGGGAGAGTATGCGAAGGAGCATATCCGCATCACGCCGACCACGCTGGCCGACGGACGTGACTTCTTCTATCTCGACGACGATCCGGAATACGTCTCCGGCGCCAAGACCCGCGAGCTCAAGGACCCGCGCCCGCTGGACTACCGCTTCGCCCCGCACCTGGACGCCGACGGCAACGAAGTGCCGTACGCCGCCCCGCAGATGCGCCGCGACCCGCTGACCGGCGACTGGATCCCGATGGCCACCGCCCGCATGAACCGCCCGATCACCGCCGGCCCCGGCGCCACCGCCAAGGGCAACCCGCTGGCCGCGCGCAAGCCCGGCGACCCGTACCAGGACGGCGAGGTGCCGGACACCGACTACAACGTCGTCGTGTTCGAGAACCGTTTCCCGTCGATGGTGCGTGTGCCCGGTGTCTCCGAAGACGTCACCTACGTCGACGGCAACCCGCTGTGGGAGAAGAAGCTCGCCGCCGGCCGCTGCGAGGTCATCTGCTTCGACCCGAACGAGGACGGCTTGCCGGCCGACCTGCCGGTGTCCCGCCTGCGCACGGTTGTTGAGGCATGGGCCTTCCGTACCGCCGAGATCTCCAAGATGGAAGGCATCGAGCAGATCTTCCCGTTCGAGAACCACGGTGCCGAGATCGGCGTCTCCCTCGCCCACCCGCACGGCCAGGTCTACTGCTACCCGTTCATCGCCCCGAAGATGGAGAAGGAACTCCAGCACACCGAGGCCTACCACGAGAAGACCGGCGGCAACCTGCTCAAGGACATCATGAACGCCGAGCTCGAAGCCGAGGAGCGCGTCGTGATGCGCAACCACAGCTGGGTCGCTTACGTGCCGGCCGCCGCCCGCTGGCCCCTTGAGGTTCATGTGGCTCCGGTGCGCGACGTGCTCACCCTCGACCAGCTCAACGACCAGGAGCGCTGGGACCTCGCCTCGATGTACTCGCACCTTCTGAAGCGCGGCAACGCGTTCTTCGACAAGGGCGACGGCAAGGGCATGGACCTGCCGTACATCGCCGCCTGGCATCAGGCCCCGATCCACGACGCGCGTCGCGAGAACTACCGCCTGAACCTGCAGTTCTTCTCGTTCCGCCGCGCCGCCAACAAGATCAAGTACCTCGCCGGCTCCGAGTCCGGCATGGCCGCCTGGATCTCCGACACCACCCCGGAGCTCATCGCCAAGCGCTTCCATGAGCTTGGACAGATCGACATCTCCGACTGACAACGTTCTATGGGGGAGTCTGGCCGAACCGGGCTCCCCCTAGCAATATCCACTGCATATAAAGCCATCACACAGAAGAAAGAACACCAATGACTGCTGTTGAATTCATTGAGCCGTTGTCCCGCGAGGATGGTGTCTCACGGGCGACGAAGCTGTTCGTCGATATGTATGCCACCGCGCCCGAGGGCGTGTGGGCCGCTCCCGGCCGCGTGAACCTGATCGGCGAGCACACCGACTACAACGCGGGCCTGTGCCTGCCGATCGCGCTGCCGCACCGCACGTTCATCGCGCTCAAGCCGCGCGAGGACACCAAGGTCCGCGTCGTCTCCGACGTGGCGCCCGACAAGGTCGCCGAGGCCGACCTCGACGGCCTCAAAGCCCGTGGCGTGGACGGCTGGTCCGCCTACCCGACCGGCGTGGCCTGGGCCCTTCGCGAGGCCGGTTTCTCGCAGGTCAAGGGCTTCGACGCCGCGTTCGTGTCCTGTGTGCCGCTGGGATCGGGCCTGAGCTCGTCCGCCGCCATGACCTGCTCGACCGCGCTGGCCCTGGACGACGTGTATGGTCTCGGCTACGGCTCCTCCGACGCGGGTCGCGTGACGCTGATCAACGCCGCGATCAAGTCCGAGAACGACATGGCCGGCGCCTCCACCGGCGGCCTCGACCAGAACGCCTCGATGCGCTGCACCGAAGGCCACGCGCTGCTGCTCGACTGCCGTCCGGAGCTCACCCCGCTGGAGAACGTCTCCCAGCAGGCCTTCGACCTCGACAAGTACGGTCTGGAGCTGCTGGTGGTCGACACCCAGGCGCCGCACCAGCTCAACGACGGCCAGTACGCCCAGCGTCGCGCCACCTGCGAGGAGGCCGCCCGCATTCTCGGCGTCGCCAATCTGCGCGTCGCCGCCGATGGCATCTCCAAGGCCGACGACCAGTTCCAGGCGCTCAAGGAGACGCTGGATGCCCTGCCCGACGTGACGATGAAGAAGCGCGTGCGCCACGTCGTCACCGAGATCGAGCGCGTGCGCTCCTTCGTGCGTGCGTTCGCCCAGGGTGACATCGAGGCCGCCGGCCGTCTGTTCAACGCCTCTCATGATTCGCTCGCCGCGGATTACGAGGTCACCGTGCCCGAGCTGGATGTCGCGGTGGATGTGGCCCGCAAGAACGGCGCCTACGGTGCGCGCATGACCGGCGGCGGCTTCGGCGGCTCCATCATCGCGCTCGTCGACAAGGGTCGCAGCCAGGAAGTCGCGCAGAAGATCGCCGACGAGTTCGAGGTTCGTGGCTTCCATGCGCCGCGCGCCCTGCCGGCGGTTGCCGCGCCCAGCGCCAGTCGCGAGGCCTGATTATCGCAGCGAACGGTTCTCAATAAGAAACGTGCGAGGATTCCTCACAAAAGCGCACATATGAACAATCGGCGGAGGCCCGGAATTCCGGACTTCCGCCGATTGTTTTGTTCGTTTCGCGCGCGATGAGGCTCGCACTTTTCTTATTGAGAACCGTTCGCTGCGACAACCAAAAAAGGGAGCGGATTTCGCCGCTCCCTTTTTTATCTATCTCAGATCACTTCTCGTAATCCTCGTCCTTGCTTTCCTTGATCAGGAACAGGGCGATCAGGGCGAGCACGGACATCACGGCGAGGTACCAGCCGACGGACTCGACGGCGCCGGTCGACTTGACCAGCGCGGTGGAGATGGCCGGGGCGAACGCGCCGCCGAGGATGGCGGCGGGGGTGTAGCTCAGGCCGGCGCCGGAGTAACGCACGTGAGTCGGGAACAGCTCGGGCAGGTAGGCGCCGCAGGGGCCGAACAGGCCGCCCATCAGCGCGAAGCCGACGCACAGGAACAGCATCACGGTCAGGACGTTGTGCTGCAGGGACTGCATGGCGAACAGACTGAACACCAGCGTCGCGAGCGTGGTGGAGATCAGCACGGTCTTGCGGCCGAGCTTGTCGGAGTAGATGCAGGTCACGAAGATGAAGATCGCGAAGAACACCACGGAAACCATCTGCATGGCCAGGTATTCGTTCTGGCTGAAGGGCGGCTTCATGACCTTGACGGCGTAGCTCAGCGACCACGTGCCCAGCACGTAGAACAGCGAGTATGTGATGCCCATGGCGAAGGTGCCGAGAAGCACTTCCTTCCAGTACGGCAGCAGCGAGCGCAGCGGGTGCTTCACTACGCGGTCCTGCTCGACTGCCTTGCGGAAGATCGGGGTCTCGGTCATGCGCAGACGCACGTACAGGCCGATGATGACGAGCACTGCGGAGCACAGGAACGGGATACGCCAGCCCCAGGCCTGCATGGCCGTGGAGCCGAGCGTGGAGTCGAGCAGCAGGTTCAGGCCGTAGGCGCAGAAGAAGCCGATCGGGGCGCCGAGGTTCGGGAAGGAGCCGTACAGGGCGCGCTTGTTGGCCGGGGCGTTCTCGGTAGCGACCAGCGCGGCACCGGACCATTCGCCGGCGAGGCCCACGCCCTGGCAGGCGCGGCAGATGCACAGGATGACGATGGACAAGGCGCCCAGCTGCTCATAGCCTGGCAGCAGGCCGACGACGAACGTGGAGATACCCATCGTCATCAGGGCGACGACCAGCGTGGTCTTGCGGCCGATCTTGTCGCCGAAGTGGCCGAACAGCATGGAGCCGAACGGGCGGGCGAGGAACGAGACGGCGAACGTCAGGAACGCGTACATCGTGCCCAGCGCCGGATTGGCCTTCGATGCGGCCGGGAAGAAAATAGTGCCGAAATAGCTGGCGGCTGCGATGGAATAGCAGTAGTTGTCGTAGAACTCGATGGCGGTGCCGACCATGGAGGCGGCGATGATCTCGGGAACCGAGTCCTTCTTCACCGCGCCGGCCTTGGACACGGCCGCGGTAGCAGTAGCAGACATGAAAGTCTAACCCCTCTAATTCATTCAATCTCTGATACGAGCCGACGCCGCGACCGATTGTGCGGTGCATGGTCGATATGCTCGCGGGTAGCGGGGTGCGTGGGCGTCGTCGCCCGAGCTTGTGGCCCCAGCGATGCGCTCACACACCGCTGTGCTTGATGTAAAGGTGTAGTCGACTTATGAAAGCGATGGTAATACTGCTCACATTGTGGACGATTGACTGTTTGCGCCTGGATGATCCCCGCGTGAACAATGCCGACGTCGGATTCGGCCGATGGCCTGCGGACACGCCCAAATGGACGGTTCGGCAGTATTTCACGCCCGCTCCATATACTTGACACTACTTGCAGTAATCGGTTTCGAGCGGGGGAGTCCCATGAACAAGGCAATCATCACCGTCGTCGGCCAGGACACGGTCGGCATCATCGCGCGCGTGTGCACGTACCTGTCCGATCACAAGGTCAACGTGCTGGATATCTCACAGACCATCATCGACGGCTTCTTCAACATGATGATGATCGTCGACTACTCCGGCGCGGACAACGAGTTCGGCGTGATCGTCGAGGACCTGGACAAGCTCGGCGAGCAGATCGGCGTGCGCATCCGCTGCCAGCGCGAGGAGATCTTTACCAAGATGCACCGCGTCTGATCCGCGGCATACGTGAGCCACGCAAGTAATCGAAGCCACGAATCGTACTAATCGTAAGGAAAAACCATGCTGAATATCATGGAGGTCCACGAGACCAACCAGATGATCGAGCAGGAGAAGCTCGACGTGCGCACCATCACCATGGGCATCAGCCTGCTGGACTGCGCGGCCGACAGCGTCGACGAAGTCTGCGACAACATCTACAACAAAATCACCACGTACGCCAAGGATCTCGTATCCACCGGCAAAGCCATCGAACGCGACTACGGCATTCCGATCGTCAATAAGCGCATCACCGTCACCCCGATTTCCCTGGTCGGCGCAAGCTCGTGTAAAACGTCGGACGATTTCGTGAAAATCGCGCATGCACTTGACCATGCGGCGAAGAAGGTCGGCGTCGACCTGATCGGCGGCTACTCCGCGCTCGTATCCAAGTCCATGACCCCCGCCGAAGAGCTGCTCATCCGCTCCCTGCCGAAAGCGCTGAGCGAAACCGACATCGTCTGCTCGTCCGTCAACGTGGGATCCACCAAAACCGGTATCGACATGAACTCCGTCGAACTGCTCGGCCACATCATCAAAGACATCGCGCACGCCACCGCAGATAACGATTCATACGGATGCGTGAAATTCGTGGCATTCTGCAATGCCCCCGACGACAACCCGTTCATGGCAGGCGGCTTCCATGGCGTAACCGAAGGCGATGCGGTCATCAACGTCGGCGTTTCCGGCCCCGGCGTGGTTTCCCGCGCGCTCGACGAAGCCAAGGGCAAAAACTTCGAATTCCTATGTGAAACCATCAAGCGCACCGCGTTCAAGATCACGCGTGTCGGCCAGCTGGTGGCACAGGAGGCATCCCGTCGCCTCGGCATTCCATTCGGCATCATCGACCTTTCCCTCGCGCCAACCCCGGCCGTAGGCGACTCCGTCGGCGAAGTGCTTGAG
>ENA-OWPP01001667-OWPP01001667.1-human-gut-metagenome-genome-assembly--contig:-NODE-1667-length-17840-cov-8.586337_pt1 | contig 17840 bp, 20 predicted proteins | sample MGYA00248265_ERZ651848 | MGnify/ENA primary metagenome ERZ651848 (study PRJEB26924, sample SAMEA4378233) | human gut metagenome | biome: human gut; feature: human-associated habitat; material: faeces...
CCTTGGCGTCGTATTTCATAACGAAGACTCCTTTCTGTGTTTCGGTCCGAAAGGGCGCTTCGTATAATCTGTTTTGAGCCGGTTTTTCTTGCATTAAATCCGGGGGGCTGTCCGCAAAGCCATACCGGACAAGGGTTTTCTTCTTGCATGTTTTCTTGCCAGCGCGCAAAAAAATCGATTGTTTTGGGGCATTTCTCATTTCAATTTGAACTCTGGTTTTTTTGATATGGAGCTGGTCAATACCGGTCGGCGCGTCCGAAATCCGTTGCAGCACAAGGATTTTCGCCGTTTCCAAAACTGCCGCCACCGACCACAGCAGACACGAAAGTACCAAGTGCGAACAAGACTCGAAATCGTTTGATCCGCAAGGGTCCGTGGGTTCGAATCCCACCCGCTCCGCCAGAAATCACGCCAGTAGTCGGTTTTTCCGGCTGCTGGCTTTTCTTTTTCAGTTCTGTGCAAAGCCCAAGCCATTGAGCATTGCATCAGCCGAAGTCAGCTTCGAGCTGTAATCCAGATGTGCGTAAATGTTCGCCGTAGTTGAGAAGTCGCTGTGACCAAGCCATTCCTGAATCTGCTTCATGGGAACACCGTTTGCCAGAAGAAGCGAGGCACAGCTATGCCGGAGATCGTGATACCTGATCTGTCTCATTCCCTTTGCCTTGAGCAGTTTCGGAAAACTCTCTGTGACGTAGTGGGGCTTGATCAGATCGCCGATCTCATTGACACATACATACTCAAGATATTCCTTGATGTAGCTGCGTCCGCACAAGCGGCGGTTTTCCTGCTGCTCTTCTTTCAGGGCGAGAAGTCTTTCCCGCATGAAAGGAACAAGAGGCAGTGTTCTCATACTCGATTTGGTCTTTGTGGTGTCTGACGCAACCAGAACACGCTTGCCGTCGAGATCGCAGGAAGTAACCGTGTGGCGGATCATGATAGTGTTCTGGTCAAAGTCGATGGCATCCCATTTCAGACCGATTGCTTCACTCCGGCGTAGACCATAGAATGCACCGAACAGAATCGGCAGTTCAAGTTTACTTCCCTTTGCAGCCTCGAAAAGAGCGTTGACCTCATCGGCATCATAGAAGCTGCCGACGTAGCGGTCTTTCTTCGGACGCTCAACCTTATCCGCCGGGTTTACATCAATCAGGTCAATCTTCACGGCATACTTAAGAGCCTTGTGAATGTTGGCGTGATAATGAATGACCGAGGACGGGCTGACACGCTCAAGCTCACTCAGGTAAAACTCTTGAATGTCTTTTGCGGTCAGGTTCTTGAGCGTCACTTCCTTTTCGCGGAAGTACGGTGCTACAATCTTCTTAACCGTAGTCGAGTATGAAGCGAATGTCGGGACTGCAACCGAGCTTTTGATGATGTCGAGCCACTTTTCCATATAGTCCGCGAACAGAATGTCTCCGTTCATGACCTTCGGCTCTTCGGGATTGAAATTGCGTCGTGCGTCCATCAGGATCGCTTCGGCGCGTTTTTTGTTTCCCTTCACAGTAAGCCCGGTGGAAATCCACTTGGTCTTTCTTTTTCCGAGAGAATCGGTGTAGTTCAACACGGCGTAGTAATATCCGCTTTTTTCGCGGAGATGTCCTGCTACCATAATTAACCTCCTTCTTTGTAGCAGAGACACCTACCTGATACCGTGCTTCTATTATACCAGAACCGGGTTCGAATTGGAGGACCTCTGCCGAACATTTTTTGTAAACAAATTGAGTCCAAGCATTACGCCGTGACTGCTTCTCCGCAACCGATGCAGAGAAACGTGAAAAGATGAGCCTTCGGAATACGATAGGCTCTGCCGACTTTGAGACAACAGATTTTGCCTTCCCGCAGGATGCGGTAGCCGGTCTTTGTGCTGATGCTGAGTATTTCGCACATCTGCTCAATGCTCATCACATCGGGATAGTCTTTTAGCATGAGCTTGTAGGCATCGCGCTGAGAAATGGTTGATGCGGTATTCACCCGTCTCACCTCCACAAGATTTGATTTTGCCTTATCAGCAAAAGGATAGGCAGCAGTCCTTTTTGCATAGACTGCTGCCCATAGTTTTTGATGATAAAGCCCTTTCGGGCGTTTTCATATTATTTATCCTTCCGGCATATTTGCAGCTCGCGCCCCTGCCGAATCGGGAATGCTGCGGACTACCAATGGTCAATCGGTATCATGGGACTCTCACCCCTCCGAGGATCGCTCCGAGCCGCCCTTTCAGAGAAAAGACGGAAGTATCATTATACCCGGCATCTGCATCGTCGCAAGCAGCCGCACCACACGGCTGTTATAGCTCTCCGGAGGTCGCTCACTCCCTTGCGGGAGGTCCTGGCGTCGGAAGCTGTGTTGCTTCGCAGAAGCGGAAAGATCCGCAGCACTGAACTATTCAGTTTTCAAGGAGCAGTGAAGAGTGATTTGCCTCTCTTCACCATCCCACGGACAAAAAAGCAGCTAATGTAAGGTATATCATCAAAATTTTTTGAAAAAGTATTTTGCTTTCTTCATGATTAGTGTCGCAGCATTGTAAACACTTTGCCGCTGCATATTGTTAGCAGCAGCATAATCAATTTTTGACTGTCCACCGATGATGCAATTCAGGTAGATGTCAAGTTGCCTCGGCGTAAGCGTTGCACGAAACTCCTTTTCTGACATCCAGAACATAACGCTTTCCTCCATGCTGGAAGAATCAATCAACCAGTATGGTTCTAAATCCTCACAACCCTCATAGCTGACATAGCTTAAGGACAGCACACTTGCCCGTTCTTCGGCTGTTTTGCCTTCAGTTCCGGAAATGGGAACTCCTTGCTTTGAGCGGCGCAGTCTTTTTTCCTCTGCGCGGAGGATTCGCATGACCTTACGGTCAACCTCCGTCACTTCGCCGGTGATTTTCACGCGCACCATGCACTTTCCGTCCTCCGTAGTCCAGAGGTCGTAGTCGAACTCGATAGGGGTCTTAGGTGTTTTCATTGTTCATCCTTTCCGCTGTGCGGGAGCAGCGGGAAGGGTGAAGACAGAAAAAGAGCCGCATGACGGTGAGGTTTGAATCCCATGCCGATAAAACAGAGTAATTAAACTCTGTCTCATGCGGCATTAGGATGACTTCACCTATCAGGCGGCTCCACAGCTCAGCTATGACATATATTTTATTTTAGAACAGAGGCTTGTCCTCTGGTTCCTACTTGGTACGCGGTCGCAGTCTTCTCATATTCAGCACATCAAAGACTGTGATCCGCCCGCATTTCTTGCACTTGGATTCTACATGACCTCTCGTGTCTTCGTAGACAGCAATGGCATTATGCTGACAATACGGACATTTCAGGTATCGGGGCTTCTGCTGGGAAATGGCAATTCTTGCCCTGTGGATTTTTTCGATCAGCTCCGGCGTCGGTTCCTGAACCCGAATGGATGCTCTCTTCATTACCACACCTCCAATGGGTCAACATACTCACTGAATGGACGATCTACCATGTAGCCGAGTTGACGAAGGCGGATAGACGCCGTTGTCTTGGAGACACCGAACAACCGGCAGAAAAGGCGCAGCGTTAAGTGATCACCATACGAATACCTCCCCTCGTAATTGATCAGCGGCGTTTCTGCAAACCGACGCATTGCCAGGTCAACCTCTTTTTGAGGAAGCAGGATCGCCGCGCCCAAGACATTTGCTTGCCACTCGTTCCAGTCCTCGCGGGTTTTCAGCTCTCGCGGTGTATAGGCAGTCCGTGCGGAATATCTCATTTCGCAGGATGCCTTTACCTCTTCCGATTCCAGTTGGAAGAGAATCTGATGGGCGCACTCGTGGGCAAGGGTAAATCTGCGCTTGGCGCAGAGCCGCTGCACGTTGCCGGATAGAATGAAGCTCTCGTCCAAGATGACCTGATTACGCTTCAAAGCCAGTGTGCGCGTAATACCAAGTTCCGTGATCTTGTACTCAGTGTCGGCATAGGCAGTGACACCGCAGATGCTTCCATCCGGCGAGAGACGGGCGAATGATACGCGAAGACCGAGATAATTCTTTGCAAACTGATCAATGGGCGTTGGCAAAGCTGATCGGTCGGGCTCGTCAGCCTCATCACCGAAAAAGAACCGGTTGAAGTCCTTCGTTGTTGAGGCTGCAATTTCTTCAAGTTGGCGCTGGGATAAAATCATGAGCAGTTGTCCTCCTTTGCTTCGACAAACCACTTATTACCTTCATGAAAGAGAAACGACTCCTTTCCTCTGATCATGACCGTGTAACGGATGCCGCCACCCCCAACCTTGTTGGAGCTGGCGCGGCATTTGTACTTGAGCTGTTCGATCTGAAAAACCCTTCCGTCCTTCCATCGGATCAGCATCGGGATGATTGTTCCCTCTTCATCGACATCCAGATTGACTCTGACGTAGGCTTTTCTGCATTGTAAATTGTTCATAAGCGTCCTCCGTTCCTAAAAAATTTGCCTGTTTCCGACACGAATTTCGCCAAGAATGTTGACACACGCTCTGTTCGTGTGGTATCATGCTCACGAACGAGATGTTCGTGTAGGCACAGTATAGCACGAACACGATGTTCACGTCAATGGAATTAACGAAAGTTCTGTTCGTGTTCGCAGAAAATTTTAGAAAGAGGTGCCTTATGGGATTCAAAGACAGGCTGAGAGAAAAGAGAGTGGAAGCCAACCTGACACAAGCCGCTCTTGCAGAAAAAGTCTCTGTTACTGCGAGGACAATTCAAAATTACGAGCTGGGCAGTCGAAAGCCAACAAAATATGAAGTCGTGAAGAAAATCGCTGAGGCTCTGAATACAACGCCGGAATATCTTCTCGGCAACAGCGGAATGCTCGTCCTTGCCGCACAGGAACAGGGCGGCGCAAAGGCAGCACGGGAAATTGACGAGCTGGTGAGCGAGGTTTCCGGTATGTTTGCAGGAGGCAGTCTCAGTGAAGACGCGCTGGACGGCGCGATGCAGGCTCTCACCAGAGCCTACTGGATTGCAAAAGAAAAGAACAAGAAGTACACGCCGAAAAAGTACCGGAAAGAACAGACGGAAGAGTAAGTCCGGTTTTTGGTACAGGCTGTTTGATATAATGGTTATCCCCGAAGGGAGGTGGCGCGATGAACGCCGAACAACTATCAAAAGTCGGCAGCGATCTCGTCCGACGCTGCGGCACAAGAGATCCTTTCCAGATTGCAAACGCGCTGGGTATCAATGTCATGGACGATTGCGAAAATCTCGGATCACTCAAGGGTATGTACTGCATCGTCAAAAGAAACCGCTTCATCTTTCTCAATAAGGATTTGAGTCCTCAAATGAAACGGATTGTATGCGCCCATGAGATCGGTCACGACCGGCTGCACCGTGCGCTTGCAAAAAAACATGGCTTGCAGGAGTTTGTGCTGTATGATATGGCAACGAAGCCGGAGTACGAGGCAAACATCGTTGCAGCAGAGATCCTTCTTGATTCCGATGAAATCCTCGAATACATCTACGACTACGGGTACACCTCGGAGCAGATTGCGCGGGCAATGCACACAGACATCAACTTGGTTGCTTTGAAAATCGCGCATCTGGCAGAAACCGGGCATAAACTTCGTCGGATGGAGTACCGTAGCAGCTTTTTGAAGTGAAGGAGGTCAGTATGACGAAAAGCGATGTCATGAAAGAGTTCCTAAAGAAGACCGTCATTCCGGTTGTGGTTGCGCTGTTTTTGTTTTCGATGTTCAGCCGTATTTTCATCGAAAACGGAGTGCCCGATTATTTCCTGATCTGGCTTGCTTGCGGAGTGCCTTTTGGCATTGGGAAGATGTTCACGCTGATTCCGATTGGCTTTGGTATTTCCGGGACAGTAGGTGTTGTTGCACTCAACCTTGTCCTTGGCGGTCTGATCGGCGGCGTAATTCTGATCTGGAAGCTGGCAGTTGCCCTCTGGTATCTGCCCTTGACGATATATAGGCTTGCAATTTGACAAAAAGAAAATTGCGCGAAATTGAGGTGAATTATGGCACGAGAAGGAAAAGCATATTTAACTGAACTTGTAGAATCTGTGATTTGTGTGCCGGATGCTTTTAGAATTAGATGTGGAAATGATAATTTCATTTTTTCCATTCAGTCCAAAAATCAGGAAACCAATGATTATTTTGCTATCTCAGCTATTTATGATACGATTTGCACCATTGACAGTGCAATTAAATTTGCTTTTGCGGAAGCCATCGCTATTGATCTTCCTGAGTCTTTAGATACATACAATCCGTTTTCCCAAATTGGTGAAGATGAGCGAATTGCCATATATCATGTCGAGAACATTGTTTTCCGTGTGAGTATACTCTGGGATATGCTGGCTCAGCTTTGCAATATAATCTATCAGACAAAAGTTGATCTTAAAAAACTGCACTGCGGTCGTTACTTTGATGCGTTTTCTAAGGGGGATAAATCGTTTGAATTTGCGAAAGAGGTTAATGACTATCTTGAAGAGAAAGAAGATACCAGTATAGACGCAAATCCTTGGCCGGGCAATCATGCGTTTCTTGCTAACTACCGCAATCAAATGACACATAGGGTATCTCCGTCTATTTCGAGCATAAGCACATTTGGGCATACATTGCGACCGCCGACAATGTATCTCCTTCATCGAGCCGTTGAGGACTATTATAAAGTCTCTTCTTTTTTGTGCCGGTTAGTCAATCAGTATCTCGACGAGCATCAAAACTGGCTGCCATTTGGCTTGGAAAAGTCCGAAGAAGACGAGTGAAAAGGGATAGAAAATAAAGTGCCAATTAGGAGACTTAGAAGATGAAACAACATACTTACATCGCAATCGACCTGAAATCTTTCTATGCCTCCGTGGAGTGCCGGGAGCGCGGCTTAGATCCTCTGGACACAAACCTTGTTGTTGCGGATGAGAGCCGGACGGACAAGACCATCTGCCTTGCCGTCACGCCCTCCCTCAAGAGCTACGGTATTTCCGGACGCGGACGGCTATTCGAGGTCAAGCAGCGGGTGAAGGAAGCGAACGCCGGACGGCAGCACGACGCACCGGGACACAGGCTGGACGGCACATCACACTTCTTCTCAGAACTGCAAGCAAACCCGTCTCTGGCGATTGACTTCATCATTGCACCGCCCCGGATGGCGTATTACATGGAGTACAGCACCCGCATCTATCAGGTTTATCTCAAGTATATTGCCCCGGAAGATATTGTGGTCTACTCCATCGACGAAGTGTTCATGGACGTGACGGACTACCTGAATACCTACAAGCTCTCGGCACATGACCTCGCCATGAAGATCATCCTCGATGTGCTTGAAACCACCGGCATCACAGCAACCGCAGGAATTGGCACGAACCTTTTCCTCTGCAAAGTGGCAATGGACATTGTGGCGAAGCACATCCCCGCCGACAAGAACGGCGTCCGCATTGCGGAGCTGGATGAAATGAAGTTCCGGCGTGAGCTTTGGTCTCATCAGCCCCTCACGGACTTCTGGCGCGTGGGTCGGGGCATTGCCAAGAAACTTGAGCAGAACGGGATGTTCACAATGGGCGATGTTGCCCTCTGTTCAGAGCGGAATGAGGACTTGCTTTATAAGCTGTTCGGAAAGAATACGGAACTACTCATTGATCATGCGTGGGGCTGGGAGCCTACAACCATTGAAGCGATCAAGGCATACCGTCCCAGCTCCAACAGCCTCAGCTCCGGTCAGGTATTGCACTGCCCATACGAGACGGATAAAGCAAAGCTGGTTGTGCGGGAAATGACGGACTTGCTTGTGCTGGACTTGGTGGACAAGGGGCTTGTCACTGATCAGATGGTTCTCACCGTGGGCTATGATATTGAGAACCTGACCGACCCAGCACGACGGGCAAAGTATCACGGCGCAGTCGAGAAAGATCCCTATGGGCGGGAGATTCCCAAACAGGCACACGGCTCTATCAATCTCGACAGTCACACATCCTCTACCCGCAAAATAATGTGTGCTGTGTCAGAGCTATTTGACCGGATAGTGGACAAGAATCTGCTTGTCCGCCGTATGTATGTTGTGGCAAATCATGTCCTGCCGGAAGCGGACGCACCGAAGAAAAATGACGGTGCTGTCCAGCTTGACCTCTTCACGGACTATGCCGCCGAAGAGGAAAAGCAGAAAGCCGAAGCTGCCGCCTTGGAACGGGAACGAAAAATCCAGAAGGCGGCTCTCGCCATCAAGAAGAAGTACGGCAAGAACGCCATCCTCAAGGCGATGAATCTTGAAGAAGGCGCAACTGCCAAAGACCGTAATGCGCAGATTGGGGGACATAAGGCATGAAGCGAAACAGCTTGAAAAGATACATACTTCCAGCATTCGTGCTGGTTGTCTTTGAGATTGTTGCGATTACGCTATGGTTGACAAAGAATAATATTTTCTATCTGTTCAATTTCAGCTATATTGGAATATCCATCACATTGGGGCTTGTTCTCTTTGCACAGAATTATAAACACGCAAGGCGTGTTGTACAGCTTCTTGTCGGTCTCTATATGCTCATCTATTTGGGGCTTATCTGTAATGAGAATATGCAGATTGAGGGTTTTTGGTATTATCTTTTCACTGGTGTTTTTGAAGCTGCGACAATCCACTATGCCGTAGCAAAGATTTTCGGACCGCTGATTTTCGGACGTGGATGGTGTGGCTATGCGTGTTGGACAGCAATGGTACTTGACTTCCTTCCGTATAAAACACCGGATCATAAAAGGCGAAAAATTGGATGGATCAGATACATCGTTTTCCTTGTTGCCCTTGTTTTCGTTGCGGCTTTATTTATTGCTGATGTGGCGAATATTGAAGGTATCATGTTCTGGGCGTTCATCGTTGGAAATGCACTCTACTACATTGTGGGGATTGCTCTTGCTATTGGCTTCCAGGATAACCGAGCCTTTTGTAAATATATCTGTCCGATCACAATCTTTTTGAAACCGATGAGCTACTTTGCATTATTCAGAATTAAATGTGATAAAAGCAAGTGCGTATCGTGTGGTAAATGCAAGAAAGTTTGTCCTATGGATGTGGATGTAACCGACAACTCAAGAAGACGGAAAAACGGAACAGAGTGTATTTTATGTATGGAGTGCGTTAAGAGTTGTCCGAAAGATGCACTATAACAAATCGAAGCGGAGGGAAAATAATTGAAGGATTTATACGAGGACATCATCAATCGGCCTCATCATGTCTCGAAGGCAAGACCGCAAATGTCGGAACTCGAACGGGCGGCGCAGTTTGCCCCTTTTGCTGCACTGACCGGATATGACTCCGCCATCAAGGAAACCGGGCGTCTGACCGATGAAAGGATTGAGCTTGACGAGGAAGCTTCAACTGCATTGGACATGAAGTATCAGCTTCTCATGGATGCCCTCGATGACGAACCGGAAGTCACCATTACCTACTTCCAGCCCGATGAGCGGAAGGCTGGCGGAAAATTTGTATCAGCAGTCGGCGCAGTCAAAAAGATCGATGATTTTGAGCGGCGAATCACCATGCGGGACGGTGCGAAGATTCCGATGGATGATGTGCTGTCTATTGAGGGAGAGCTATTCTCAGTGCTTGAGTAATATTGAAAACGGTTTGAAAAAGACGCTATTGAGCGTCTTTTTCTTTTTCGGATACCTGACATTTTTGCTTTATTTGTCCGTATAGAGTGAAGGGGGATTTTACGGGGAGTCTCTGCGAGGGAATACGATTTTAGAGAATAGCAAGCACAGCAAGTGTAGCCACACTTGCGATTTTTGATTAAGGAAACCCTCCCCTTAATCTGAAAAATGCTTGTTGGGAAGCTTCCCAAACCCTCAAACTTTACGAAAGGACAGAACGCCTATGGCAAACAGGACGAGACCGATTATCATGCGGCTTGCGGTCACGGAATACGAAAAAGAACTCATCGAAGGGAAGATGCAACAGCTCGGAACGAAGAACTTTGGAGCGTATGCGAGGAAGATGCTGATTGACGGTTATATCATCAAGGTGGACTATACGCAGCAGAAGAAACTCGCCGCCGCTGTCAGCCGTGTTGCCTCAAATATCAATCAGATTTGCCGCCGCATCAACTCCACCGGACACTTCTATGCGGATGATGTTGCAGAGCTAAAAGAAAGGCAGGGTGAGATATGGCAGTTACTAAAATCAAGCCAATCCGAGGAACTGTAAACAAAGCTCTCGCCTATATTCTTGACCCGCAGAAGACAGACGATGCCTTCTATGTTTCGTCCTACGGATGTGCTGCAAGCGATGCGGCGGCGAAAGAATTTGAATGGACAAGAAACCTTGCAGTGCAGCAAGGAATGCAGATGCCGAAGGTGCTTGCCCGTCATCTGATCCAGTCGTTTGACATCGGTGAAGTGACGCCGGAAGAAGCGCATGAAGTCGGAAAGCAGCTTGCGGACGAATGGCTCAAGGGCAAGTACGAGTATGTGATTGCTACCCACATTGACAAGGGACATTGCCATAATCACATCATCTTCAATGCCGTGAACTATGTGGACTTCCACGCCTACCGAAGCAACAAGAGAACCTATCGGGAGCTGCGCCAACTCAGTGATGAGATATGCAAGGAACACGGGCTGTCTGTGATCCCTCCGTCGCAGAACAAGGGCATGGACTACAAAGAATACACAGAAGCCAAACGCGGCACGAGCTGGAAGCAAAAGCTCAAGCAGACCATCGACCGGCTTGTTATCACAGCGAAGGACTACGATGACTTTCTACGGCTCATGCAGGAAGCCGGTTATGAAATCAAGACCGGCAAATACATCTCCTTCCGCGCTGAAGGTCAGGAGCGGTTTACCCGGTCTAAAACCATCGGAGAGAACTACACCGAGGAACGCATCAAGGAGCGGATTGCCGGACGGACGCCCCGAAGAAGCCAAAGGCAGACCATGCCGAATGGCATCTCCCTTATCGGAGATATTCAGGAGCGGATCAGGCTCATCGACAGCAGGGGTTATGAGTATAAAGCTAAGCTCACAATCCTCAAGGAAGCGGCGCGGACGCTCAACTATCTCACGGAAAACAACTTGCTCCAATACGCCGATCTTGAGAAGAAGGTCGAGGACGTTCACAGCTCCTATGACCGCACCGGCAAGGAACTGAAAAGCGTTGAAGCGCGACTGCGGGAAGTCCAGCCGCTTATCAAGAACATCTCCAACTACCAGCGCCTCAAACCCGTGTATGATGCCTTTCAGAGAGCGAAAGACAAGCCGAGCTTCAAAGCAAAGCACGAAGCCGAGCTTGTGATTTTTGAGGCGGCGCGGAGTACATTGCTTGCCATGCAGGGAGATGAAAAACTGCCGAGCTTGAAGACGCTCCAAGCGGAACAGCAGCGACTTCTTGAAGAGCAACAGCGGCTCTATGATGAACGTGCGAAGCTCAAAAAGGAAGCAAGGATCATCGACACCATGAAGGCAAACGTGGATGACTTCCTCAAGCCAGTTTCGGAAAGAGAACAAGAACAAAAACGAAATAATCAGATAGAATGAAAGAGAACGCCTGTGCCGAGCAAAGACGGCACAGGCGTTCTCTCTGATAATAACGAGTATCGCGCTTAAATGCTGAGTAATTCCTGCAAAACGGTCATATTCATCCGAAATATAAGAGACTCTATTGAATAGAAGCCCGACTTGTGCTACAATGTAAATTAAGTTTATTCTACATACTTTGCTGAGGTGAAAAGCATGAAAGCAAGCTACAAAAAATTGTGGAAGCTACTCGTTGACAAGGAAATGAGCAAGGGCGATCTTCATAAAGCATCAGGGCTTTCGTCCAGCACGATGACCAAGCTCAGAAAGGGCGAAGATGTGTCAATGGAAGCTCTGAGAAAAATCTGCATTTGTCTCGGCTGTAATATCGGTGACATCGTGGAATTTGTAGACGAAAGCAAGTAAGAGTCCGCTTTATGGGACAGCTAATATGATACAATAACAGTAAGCTTGGAAGACAAGTTCAGATGGAGAAACGCATGGAAAGATCCTTAATCTATAATGGAACGATCACGGCGGAACAGTTCCTCTTCTATGAAATCCGCATTGCATCGAAATATTACCTCGACGGGACATCCGTGGAGGACGCTATCGAAGAAATCAAAAAGAACAATCTGTTTCAATACCCGACCGAGCGGCTTGTTGCCCGTATGGTGCGAAGCTGCTATAAGCGGCTGGACGCATTAGACGATGAACAGCTTCGGCAGGAATTATCATCGGCTCCGCCTGAGATTGCAAAGCAGATCAACCTCTATGCCATGATGCGCTACAACCGCATTGTCTGGGACTTCATGGTCGGTGTGATCGGAGAAAAGTTCCGGAGTCAAGACTTCGAGTTTTCGCGGAAAGACCTGAATGTCTTCTTCTCCCACTTGCAGGAGCAGAACGACGATATTGCCGGATGGAGCGAGTCAACGGTCAATAAGATCAAGCAAGTGCTGACGAAAATTTTGGTTGAGGTTGAGATCCTTGACACCTTCAAATCGACGCGGCTCAATCCGCTGTTCCTCTGCGAAGAGCTGGAAGAAGGCATCCGCAGAAATAACGATCTCGAAGCACTTGCAGCTTTTAACTGCTTTAGATAGGAGGCTCTGGCATGAGCGACATCAAGCAAGAGTTGGATAGAATCCGGGACAGAATATCCGACCCCAGTTTTCTTGCCAATAAAGGATTAAGCAACGAAGTCGGCATTCATGTGTTCTGCTATGATCCGGCAGACGAGTTGATCGTCAGAGACTTCGTTTCCCGGCTGAAAGCGGAAAATGGAACGCCATACCACATCAAAGAATGCGATCTCTATGAGATTTTTCTCAAGCTCCTGGAGGACAAGCGCGTTCTGAAATCCGTGGACGGACTGGAAGAAAAACGCGGGAAGGAATACCTTCTCAAGCAGCTTCAAAAGATTGCAACGCCGGAGGCACTTCTGGAATACATGAAGTATGAGCCGCATGAGTACGGTGATGTTCTCTTCCTGACCGGCGTGGGAAAAATCTTCCCGTTTATGCGCTCTCATAAAATGCTGGACAGTATGCAGCATCTCTTTGAGGACATCCCCATCGTGATGTTTTATCCGGGATCGTTCAACGGACAGGACCTCGGATTGTTTGGAAAGTTTCTGGACGGACACTACTACCGGGCATTCAACCTTTTGTAATTGGAGGAAAGCGGCATGAAAATACAAAGTATGTTCCAAAAGGACATTGACCGTCCTATCAACGGCGTTGTTAAGGTCATGCAGGATGACCAGCAGAGCTTAAAGGATGAACTGAGTGAATACATCATCACGAAGGAACTGCGGCGTCATTTTGCCACATTCTTTGATAACTACGTCAAGGCGATTGATACCCCGACCGATAAGATCGGTGTCTGGATTTCCGGCTTCTTTGGCAGTGGTAAATCTCACTTCCTGAAAATGCTTTCCTACCTTCTCTCCAACAAAGAGGTGGACGGCAAACACGCCTTTGATTACTTTGCGGACAAGTTTGACGATCCGATGATGTATGCGACGGTGCAGAAATGTGTCCGCATTCCCACGGAGTCCATCCTGTTCAACATCGACATCGAAGGACCAATCAACAAGGACAAGACCGCCGTACTGCGCGTCTTTGCGAAGGTGTTCTACAACCACTGCGGCTTCTATGGCGAAGACCTCAAGGTGGCGAAGCTGGAACGCTTCATTGACAAGCAGGGCAAGACGGAGGCGTTCCGCGCCGCCTTCAAGGAAGTCAACGGGGACGAGTGGGTCAACGCCCGCGATTCCGCAGCCTTCTTTGAAGACGATGTGGTTGAGGTTTTGCAGTCTGTTCTCGGCATGAGCGAGACGGCAGCCCGCAACTGGTTCAACGGCGAAGAGAACGCCGACATGAGCATCAAGCAGCTCGTCTCCGAGATCAAGGAGTATGTGGACAGCAAGGAAGGCAACTTCCGCCTTCTGTTCTGCGTGGATGAAGTCGGTCAGTACATCGGTGACGATGGCGATCTGATGATGAATCTGCAATCGCTGGTGGAAGAGATTGGTGACAAATGCCGGGGCAAGGTTTGGGTCATGGTCACAAGTCAGGAAGCGATTGATTCCGTTGTGAAAATCACCGGCAACGATTTTTCCAAGATTCAGGGGCGCTTCAACACCCGCCTGAGCCTGTCTTCCTCGTCCGTCGATGAGGTCATCAAAAAGCGTGTTCTGGCGAAGACAGAGGACGCAGATCACCTTCTGCAAATGGAGTATGAGAAAGAGGCTTCCGGCTTAAAGAGCCTGTTTGCCTTCGATAACCCTATCCTCGACATCAAGGGCTTTACCAGCGCAGCGGAGTTCAGCGCGACCTTCCCCTTTGTGCCGTATCAGTTCATCGTCATCCAGAAGGTTCTCGCAGAGATCCGCAAGCACGGAAACTCCGGCAAACACCTTTCGGGCGGTGAACGCTCCATGCTGTCCGGCTTCCAAGAGGCGGCGCAGAAAATTGAAAACAAGGATGAAAGCGCTCTTGTGCCGTTCTATCAGTTCTATGACACGGTACATACCTTCTTGGAGAGCGCCATCCGCCGGGTCATCGACCGCTGCCAGAATGCGGCGGATGCCAACGACGGCTTGGAGCAGCAGGACGTGAACGTCCTCAAGTTGCTCTACCTTGTCCGCTACATTGAAGATGTCAAGGCGAACATCGAGAACATCGCCATCCTGATGATCGACGATATTCACACGGACAAGATTGCTCTCCGCGCATCCATCACGGCTTCTCTGGAACGCCTTCTGTCTCAGAACTACATCTCCCGCAATGGCGATACCTACGCCTTCCTGACGGATGAGGAACAGGATATTGCCATCGACATCAAGAATACGCCGGTTGACAGCGCACAGATCGTCCAGAGTATTTCTCAGACTGTCTACGGCGAAATCTATCCGGCAAAGAAATATAAATACGGCAAGTATGACTTTGCCTACGATCAGTACGTTGACGAGACGCTGAACGGCGCGTCCACTGGCGGAATGCGGCTTCGCATCGTCACCGTGGCAAGCGACCTCTACGGCGTTGGAGACCAGCGGCTTATCATGGACTCGCAGGTCAACAACGAGGCAATCGTTGTTCTCTCGGCGGACACGCCCTACTTTGATGAGCTGGAACAGGCGATGAAGATCCGCAAGTATGTCAAGCAGCGGAATGTGTCGCAGATGCCGGAGAGCATCCAGCGGATCATCCGGGACCGCAACGACGAGGCGCGGAAACTGGAAAGCCACGCCCGCAGCCTGATCGAAAAAGCCATCGTTGAGGGCAAGTTCTATGTCCACGGCGAAATCCTTGACCTGAAATACGGCTCTGCGAAGGACAAGCTGGATGAGGCGATGAAGAGCCTTGTCGAGAGCGTCTATTCCAAGCTCAACATGGTCAATCAGTTTGTGGACAGCGACGCTGATATTCTCGCTATCCTTAATGGCGCTTATGAAGAGGTCGGCTTTACCGGACTGGGCGCGAACAACGAAGACGCGCTCAATGAGATCAGTCAGTGGTTGGAGCTGCAAAACCAGAAGATGCTCAAGACTTCGATGGGCGATGTGCAGCGCCGGTATCAGGCGATCCCCTACGGCTGGAAGGAAATCGACATCGCAGCCCTGATTGCCCGCCTGATTGTCCAGCAGAAAATCCAGATCAACTATGGCGGCGCAGTTGTTGGCAAGGAAGAGCGCCGTTTGGTGGACTTCCTGCGAAAGAAGACCGAGATCGACAAAGCCATCGTCGCACGGCGCATTGCCCCCTCCGAAGAGCTGATCCGCAAGAGCGTCAACTTCCTGCGGGACTATCTGGGCGCGATGGACATTCCCTCCGATGAGGATGGGCTGATCCGCTTCGTGCTGAACACTTTTGAAACCAAGCAGAGCCACTATCAGAAGCTCCTTGACGAGTTCTACTCCAAAGAGCGTTACCCCGAAAAGGAAACCGTCACTGCTGCCCGCGACCTGATGAACGATGTTCTGAGCCAGCGTAAGGACAATGTTGCCTTGCTCAAGCGAATGGTGCAGCGGCAGGATGATCTTCTCGATTCCGCCGAGGATATGGAAGGCGTGGAGATGTTCTTCAAGGCGCAGCGGACAGTGTTCGATGATGCCAAGAAGCGCCTTGCCAGCATCCTCAAGGAAAGAGACTACTTCGCGGCGGATGCAGACACGTTGAACGTCATCAGCACGATGTCTACGATCCTCGCTATGCCGAAACCCTACTCCCGTATTGGGGAGCTGCCGGAGCTTGTCCAGAAGGTCAAGACCGCCTACGACAGCTTGCTGGATATGAAGCGTGAGGAAGTTGCCGAGAACATCCGCCAGTGTATGCAGGATGTTCACCAGCTTGCCAGCGAAGCACGGGACGCTGGGGCGCTGCTCCGTCAGGCGGACGATCATTTTGCGAATAAGCGTGAAGCGGCAAAAACTGCGACATCCCTCACTGAACTGGATGCCATGATCACGCAGCTTCTCAACTATAAGGACACGATCTGCCGCCGCATGGAGGTCATGACTGCCTCCCGTCAGCAGGAAGCGCAGAAGCCCACGCCCGCAGCGACCGAAAAGCCCGGAACACCCGCGCCGAAGCCCCCGAAGATCATGACCGTGCGCCGGTATGACCTCTGCTCGGTCAAGCGTCTGCAAAGCAAGGAAGATATTGATAAGTACGTCGAGGCGATCCGCGAAAAGCTCATGAAGACGCTCGAAAGCTGCGACGGCGTGCAGATCAACTAAAGGAGAGCGTTTTCTGTGAATATCAACTTAGGTAGAGTTCAGGACGTAATAGATAGACAGTGGAAGCGGATAAATCCGTACTATGCCGACGAGTTTAACACACCTGAGTATGCCGCCACAAAAGACATCATTTCGATACTTGATGATTTTTATTCGGTAGTTTCAGACGTGCAGACAGATGAGTTTGTGAAGCCCATCAGTTCTTTCTTCGAGCAAGCTGCTGTACTAAGGGGGAGACGCGGGAAATGGGACGAAGAAGTCCAATTAGAGCCCCCGTCTATCGAGGTTGCAAAGGCAAACAATATAATCAACCGATGGAATCCCCCTGATAAGAGATTTCTTTATCTTGCCGTTGGAAATGCTGATGTAGCACAAGAAACCGTCCTTGCTGAGATGAGAGCAAAAGCTGGCGAGGAAATTACTATTGGTAGTTTTGCTTTACGGGAATATGCGATTGGCGGCAAAATCGTAAACCTTAACTTCGAAGGAATATCGCACGAAGAGATTTTCTCTGAACCTGAGAAAACGAAAAAGCAAATAGTCAGCGAAGTAATTAGAAATTTCAAGGCGTCCAAGCGTGTGCCATCGGAAGCGGCGATTAAACGAGCAATCGACTCTCACCACGGTCAAACAGAGAGTACCGTGAAGATATTCTGCGGTCGCTTGTTGCTCAAGGAAATTGGTGATGCGATTTTTGTCCCATTGGATTCCAGCGAGGATATAGATGCTGCCAAAAAAGACATTTGCTATAAGTCATTTCACGTCCTTGCTAACTACTTTGAAGAAAAAGGATACGCAGGAATTGCGTTCCCAAGCACGAGAATGAGACTCAAGGGAAAACATGGTGAAAACCTTGTTTTATTTGATGCAAATTGCTCCCATGCCAAAGAAGAAACGATGAGAACACTCATTGTATAATATGAGGGGTAGAATGATGAACAAGAACGCAATTCAGAAGTTTGCGATCTGGGCGCGGAACGAGCTGATCGCGCAGGTTTCCCAACGTGCCTATCAATATGGAATTGACGAGTCCGGCTTCGGTGACGCTTCTGCGGACACCCTCAATGGGCGGCTGCTGATGGCGGAGGAAAAGTCCCAGCGGCAGGAACTCATCAAGCAAATCAAGGAAAAGGGCTATCAGCAGGTCATG
>ENA-OWPP01001668-OWPP01001668.1-human-gut-metagenome-genome-assembly--contig:-NODE-1668-length-17835-cov-7.565298_pt1 | contig 17835 bp, 15 predicted proteins | sample MGYA00248265_ERZ651848 | MGnify/ENA primary metagenome ERZ651848 (study PRJEB26924, sample SAMEA4378233) | human gut metagenome | biome: human gut; feature: human-associated habitat; material: faeces...
GCCGGGGGACTTTATTGTCAAAAAAGGCCGTCGAGGGCCTTTTTTGACAGTCTCAAAGCTCCCCGTGAGGGGAGCTTTTTTATGTCCGGGTTCAGGCCACTGCGCGGTAGAGGAAGGTGACTATCTGCGCGCGGTTGCACTGCGTGTCGGGGCTGAACGTGGTCGCGCCGGTGCCGTCGGTTATGCCGTTGGCCACCGCCCACGCGACGGCGTCGGCGTAGTAGCTCGAGGCGGCGACGTCGGCAAAGCCGGCGGAGCCGTAGCTGCGGCCGTCGAGCGCGCGCATCAGGAAGGTCACGACCTGGGCGCGGGTGCAGACGCCGTTCGGGTCAAAGGTCGTGGCCGAGGTGCCGGAGGTTATGCCGTTTTCCAGCGCCCAGCGCACGGCCTTGGCGTAGTAGCTCGAGGCGTTCACGTCGGTGAAGGTTCCGGCGCTGCGCGGCTCGGGGCTGCCCATCGCGCGCCAGAGGAAGGTCACCACCTGCGCGCGGGTGCAGGGAGCGTCGGGCGAGAAGGTGTTCTCCGCCGTGCCGCCGGTTATCCCGTTCGCCACCGCCCAGGCCACCGCGTCGGCGTAGTATGCGTTCGCGGGCACGTCGGTGAAGGCGGGCGTCACCACGGTCTCGCCGTCCTCGCCGTCCTTGCCGTCGTAGACGTAGAAGCGCTCCACGTCGCCGTTGGTCATGGTGATCGTCACCACGGTGCACGGCTTGCCGTCGGGGTCGAAACCGGGTCTGGACGTGATGTCCTCAATGCTGTTGACCTCGTTGTCGAGGTAGAATTTCTGAGTCCTGCCGTCGCTCAGTGTGATAGTTATGACCGTGCACACCTCGCCCGTCTCCGGGTTAACGCCGGTGGAGGACGTGATGTTTTCTATGCCGGTCATCTCCTGCTCGGTGCCGGGGATGATCTCATAGTCCAGATCATACGCCTCGGCGTATGCCTGCATGTACGAGCCATCATACACGTGCAGCGTAAGCCGCGGGCAATTGTCAAAAGCCGACGCTCCGACCGTGTTTATAAAGTCACCGGTGGTCACGCTTGTAAGCGACGTGCAGCCATCAAAAGCGTTCGCGCCGATGCTCGTAACGGCGTCAGGGAGGGTTATGGTCTTGAGGGAGGAGCAGTTTTGGAAAGTAGCGCCCTCGATAGAAGACAAGCGCTTGCTGAGAGTAACGCTTTCAAGCGATGTGCAGCCGGAGAAAGCACTGCCAAGAGATGTGACGGTATCGGGTACATTTATATTTTTTAGTGACGTGCATCCAGAAAAAGCTTCATGTCCAATTACTTTTACTGTACTAGGTATTACTATTGACGTCAGTTGAGTTGCGCCTGAAAAAGCCCCATCAGGAATAGCCGAAATACCTTCAGAAAGCGAAACTGTTTCAATTTGTGACATGTATCCGTACCAAGGTATTCGTCCGTTCACAGTAGCAGTCAATTCGCCAGACCCATCTACGGTCAAGCTGCCTGTTTCTAGGTTTAAAACGTAGCTTATACCATCAAAGCTTCCAAAAGGCATGGCTGCGAGGAGATAGTCATTACCGTCACTTATTTCAACGTCTTCCCAATCTTCAATATCACCAGCGTATGATACACGCTCGAGCAATCTACATCCGCCAAAAGCATTAAGCCCTATGGTTTCCAGTGTGGACGGCAAATGTATTTCTCTCAAATTATAGCAACTCGAAAATGCCGAATAACCTATTGTTCTTGTCCCCTCATTGAGCGTGATGGTTTCAAAAGCTGTCAGGTTGCTTCCGGACGCGCTTGACATTGTTTCGATATTTTCGACTCCGGGTATGTCCAGAGCTTTTAAAGAAACACACCATCTGAAAGCATACGCTCCCAATTCCTCAAGGTTATCAGGTAAGTCCACTTCTTTTAGTGCCGCACAAGTTTGGAACGCTTCTTCACCAATGTAAGTTACCCCATCAGGTATCTTTACCTTTATCAGTGATGAACAACCACTAAATGCACCGAATTCTATCCTTGTGACACTGTCTGGTATATCTATGGTCTCCAGGCTATAGCATGAAGCAAACATTTCATCCTCTATTGTTGTAATATTGTCAGGCAGTTCGATGCTTCTCAAGTTCCTGCAAAATGCAAATGCTCCGTCACAGAAACCGGTTATATCGCCTTCAAACTTTACTGACTTTATGACATACCCTTCTCCATAACGGCCTGTCCATGGAGCCTCATTTATTATACCGTCACCCGTTATCGTAAGAACGCCATTGTTGTCCAATCTCCATGTTATTCCATTTGATAATTCTCCGTTTTTTGCTTGCGGTTTAACTCCAAGCAGAAACTCGTTCCCAGTTCCGATCACCACTTTATTCCACTGTTCGTTATCGCCAGCGTAGTTCACTGTTTTCAAGTTGGAATAAACAGAAAAATTATTATTTCCTATCTTCTCAAGAGTCACAGGCAACGTTACACTTGTCAAGTCAGGCCGAAAGCTAAAAGTGAACAAAAATACCCGATCGTCTATTTCAGTAATACCTTCAGAAACAACTATGCTTTCAACCTCACTCAAATCTATATGATATTCAGCTATTAGTTCGTCTGCATATTCCTCAACCGTCGTCCCTGTATTTCCTTCCGCCAGACCGATTGTCAGCTCTTTCTTGGCTGTATCATACGTCCATACAATGCCGTTTTCATCGGTCGCGCTTAATGTCTCGCCGCTTTCTGGCGCCGATGTGGCAGCCATCAATGTTACCGCCGCCAGGCAGAACACCAGCAGCAGGAGCAATTTCTTTTTCATCGCTTTTCCTCCTCAAGTTTATCTCTGGAATTTTAACTCTAAATTTGGTTATTACACATTATATAACAACTTGTAGTTGTTTTCAAGAACAACCAACAATTTATATCGGTTTCTATTAACCTCGTCAGGTTGTTAGGATATTCTTGAGGTGGTTAGCATGCTTGAAAATCTCAAGAAACTCAGGGCAGAATCAAAGACTTCTCAGGCGGTACTTGCCGAGGCCATCGGAGTGACACAGCAATCCATCAACAAGTATGAAAATCACAACGTCGAACCCGACATAGAATCACTGCGGCGCATGGCGGATTACTTTGGCACGACCATAGACTATATCGTCGGTCACTCCGAGCTCAGATACAAGGTCGAGGACATACAGAATTACGCCCTCAACGATGACGAAGCAGAATTCATCGCCGCTTACCGTCAACTTACGCCCAGCCAGCGGGAGGCGGTGGTTGGGGTGATGAGGGCGTTTCTTGCGCCGTGATGCAAAAAGTTAACTCAGGCGTCACAAATTAAATACTTCATTCACCACGCATTAACACCTCGTAAATATTTGACGGCTATACTTTGCTCATACCGGGCGACCGGAAAACGATGCAAAGGAGCTAACAACAATGAAGAAAGTCATCTCTGTTCTCGGAGCCGCCGCCGTCGTAGCGCTGGGCGCGCTGGGTGTCAAGAAGCTCGTGTCCGGCCGCCGCGCCGCATAAGGCTGGCTTTTCCGTCCCCGCTGTGGTAGAATGGTCGAAACTGCAGTGGAGGGACACGACATGATACGCAAGGCAACCGCCGCCGACATAGACGCCATTGAGGCCAGCTACAACGAGCTTTTCGAGCACGAGCGCCGCAACGGCTCGCTGACCCAGTGGATACAGAGGCTGTACCCCACCCGCGCCACCGCCGAGGGCGGCGTCGAGCGCGGCGAGATGTACGTCTATTACATCGATGACAAGCTTGCCGCCAGCATGATACTCAACTCTCACCAACCCGCCGAATACTACGACATCCCCTGGGTCTACGACGCCTCGGACGAGGAGGTCATGGTCATACACACGCTCTGCGTCCCGCCCAGCATGTCCGGCCGCGGCCTGGGCACGCTGATGGTCGGTTTCGCCACCGGCTTCGCGCTCGGCGCGGGCAAGCGCGTGATGCGCCTCGACACCAACATCCAGAACCTCCCCGCTCAGCGGCTCTACCAGAAGCTCGGCTACCGCCTGGCCGGCAGCCACCACAGCCTGCACGAGGGCGTCCTGGACACCACGCTGGTATATCTCGAATACCTGCTTTGACAGTGCAAAAGCGCCCGTCAGTAACTGACGGGCGCTTTTGCCGCTCACAATTATACATTTTATCACAGGCCGATTGCGCTTGCAAGAGCCGGGAGCCATAAATAACAATTTTCGTCAACTCGCCAAATTTGTGAAACAAGTACATTTGCTGTTGACATTTCTCCGGCGGCGTGGTATATTATGACCAGATGGTAAGAAAAAAGGCGAACGGCCATCGCCTTACTATATCGGACAGCCGCTTTGTAGGCGCGCCAAACTGAAATAATTACAAGCTTATCAATGATGAACCGAGGTTGCCAACGTAGCTTTGTTAGAGCAGGAGAAGATAGTAAAAAGAATTTTAGGCATACCAGTCGGAGTTCAGAAGTACAGTTTTAGGCACGCGCCAAAAGGCAGGCAGACCGAAATCCGTAGAAAGAGAGGTTAAATAGATGTTAGATATCAAGAATCAACGCATCTGACCCTCACTGTGCAGGAGAGGTGAGGGTCAGATGTTTTTTTATGCTTTTTTGCGGCTGTAAGGCCGCTTTTTTATTTTTTGCGCCCGAAGTGCCTGATTACGGGCAGGGACTTGCGCGCGCTGGATATGTACGCGCGGGCCAGCAGCTCCATGCTCTCGGTGAACAGCGCGCGCTCGGTCTCGTCGCTGAGCAGGTCGCGCGCGGCAGTCAGCGCGTTGCGCACGCGCTGCTCTGTCAAGTCCGTGAGCGTCTTTGCGCCGGTACTCTCCAGCGCGTCGAATACCGCGTTTATCAGGTCCTGCCGCTGCTGCAGGTCCAGCTTCTCCGCCCAGCCGCGTATGGCCTCGCGGTACACGCGGGTGCGCAGCGAGAACTTGTCGCAGCGCACGAACCGAGTCCCCAGCACCTGCCAGGTGAAGCCGTTGTGCGCCGCCGTGCCCGTCTCGTTGCTCTCGACGATCTCGTAGGGCGCGTCGTTGTGCAGCAGCACGCCGACAATGGAGTGCTGGGGCACGAACATGCGTATCTTCGGGCGTATCCGCTGATAGCCCGGGAAGTCCTGGACGCTCTCGCGGAAGCCCGGACCGTCAAAGTTGTAGACGTCCGTTATCCGCTCAGTCAGCTCCTCCGGCACGGTCATCGCCGCGAAGACCGAGAGGTTGCCGCCCTTGGAGTGTCCGCCCACGCGCAGCTTGCCGCCGAAGCGCCAGCCGGCTCGGTGCAGGTACTCCGCCGCGTCCAGCTGAGCGGGGACGGCGTCGTGCGCGCTCATGTTGAAGTCCTCGCGCCAGGCGGCGATTGTGTCGTCCGTGCCGCGGAACGCCACGTAGCGCGTGCCGTCCGGCAGCGAGGCCGTGAGCGCGCAGAACTGCTCGGCGTTGGAGTCGTCGACGTGGTTTATGTAGTCGTGTATGACCACGCCCTCAAAGCGCCGGCTTTGGAGCAGCTTCTTGACCATGGTCACCGTACCCGGGGCAAGCAGCACGCCCAGGCGCACGTCTTTGTCCCCGTACCGCTCAAAGTAGCACGCCGCCGCGTCGGCAAGCGCCATGCTGCCCTCGGCGGGGACTATGTCCGTGAAGTCCAGGCTGGTGAGCTTGCAGACGATAAGCGCGTCGACCTCGTTGAAGGGCGAGACGTCCATAGGTACGTCGCCGCGCCAGTCTAGGTAGTCTATCGCGTTGGACATTACAGGTTCTCTATGGCGTGGCGCATGTAGGGATTGTACTCCCTCTCGATGGACAGGCGGCTGCCCTCGGCGTGTCCGGGGAACACGTCGTAGTCGCCGGGCAGGTCGGCTATGCGCTTGAGGCTGGCCAGCTCCTGGTTCATGTCGCCGCCGGGGAAGTCCGTGCGGCCGCAGGAGAGGCGAAAGAGCGTGTCGCCGGTGAACAGCGCGTCCTCGCAGATAAGCGTCACTCCGCCGGCGGTGTGACCCGGCGTCTCCATCACGCGGAAGGTGAGCGAGCCGACGTGCACCTCGTCGCCCTCGCCGTAGAAGATGGCGCCCTCCGGCGCCTTGAAGCCGCCCACGCCGCCGATAATGCCCTTGCGCTCCTCCTTCTTGTTCACGTAGCACTTCGCGCCGGTCTCGGAGAGCACTTCCTTGAGCGCCCCGACGTGGTCGAAGTGCGCGTGCGTGAGCATGACGGCCACGCACTTGAGCTTGTTGTCCTCCAGGTAACCAAGTATCGTATTGCTCTCTGCGCCGGGGTCAATTACCGCGCACTCGAGCGTGTCCTCGTCGGTGACCACGTAGCAGTTGGTCTCCAGGTGGCCGACGGGCAGGGTCTTGATAAGCATGCGATTCTCCTCCGTTTATATCCCGGTCACCGCGCCCGCTCAAGCGGGCGCGGCGGGGATAGATTACAGTTCGTCGGTGTCTATCAGTATGGTCACGGGGCCGTCGTTGACGCTTTCCACCAGCATCTCGGCGCCGAACTGCCCGGTCTCGACCTTGAAGCCGCGGGAGCGGCACTCGGCGATCACGCGCTCATAGAGCGGCACGGCCGTATCGGGTCTCGCCGCGCGGGTGAAGCCGGGGCGGCGGGACTTGACGTCGGCGTACAGCGTGAACTGGCTGACTATCAGCAGCTCGGCGCCGGCGTCGGCGGGGTTGACGTTCATCTTCCCGGCCTCGTCTTCAAAGACGCGCAGGCCGCAGATCTTGTCGGCGACCTTGTCGGCCTGAGCCTCGGTGTCGTTGACGTTCACGCCCAGCAGCACCAGAAAGCCCTTGCCTATGCTGCCCGCCACCTCGCCGCCTATGGTGACGGATGCGGACTTTACTCTTGTCACTACCGCTCTCATGAGCTTGCCCTCCTTACTTCGGTCACGCCGCGCACTCCGGCGAGGCGGTTCATTATCCCGCGCAGCTCCACGAGGTCTCTGACCTCGACGCTGACCACGGCCACGCTCTCCTCGCCCATGTCCCGGGCGGACAGGCTGCGCACCTTGGCGTTCATGGCGTTGAGCACCGTGGCTATGTCCATGACGAAGCCGCCGCGAGCATGCGCGCTGATGTGCAGCGTGGTGGTGTACAGATCCGTTATGTGGTCCGCCCAGCCGACCTTTATCCAGCGCCCGTCGTTCTCGTTGAGCTCGCGCTGGCGCAGATAGTTCTGGCAGTCCGTGCGGTGTATGCTCACGCCGTTGCCGCGCGTGATGAAGCCGATTATCTCGTCCCCCGGCACGGGCGTGCAGCACTTGGAGAACTTGATGAGGCAGTTGTCCAGCCCCTCGACCAGTATGCCGTGCACGGCCTTCTGCGGGCGCGCGGTGCGCTTTTCCGCCTGCTCGGTTATCTTGTCGAGGACGGTCTTCTTCTCGGGCTTGCGTATGCGCGCAAGCTCGTCCTTGACGCGGTTGACGCTGCGCACGGCGGTCTGGCCGCCGTAGCCTATGGCGGCAAACAGCTCGTCAAGGCTGGGCACGGAGAGCTTTTTCAGTATCTGCGGCAGCACCTCGTCGTCGGTGACGTCCGACATGGTCAGGCCGCTGCGGCGCAGCTCGGCGTCGAACATGTCGCGGCCGCGCTGGATGTTCTCCTCGCGCCGCTCCTTCTTGAACCACTGCTTTATCTTGGTGCGCGCGCTGCTGCTCTTGGCCAGCTGCAGCCAGTCGCGGCTCGGTCCCGGGGCGCTCTTGCTTGTGCGCACCTCGACTATGTCGCCGTTTTGCAGCACGTGGTCAAAGGTGACTATCCTGCCGTTGACGCTCGCGCCGACCATGGAGTTGCCGACGCCGGAGTGTATGGCGTAGGCGAAGTCTATCGGCGTCGCGCCGGCGGGGAGGTTGATGACGTCGCCGCTGGGGGTGAACACGAACACCTCGTCGGCGAACATGTCTATCTTGAGGTCGTGCACGAACTCGGTCGCGTCCGTCTCCTGCTGCGCCTCAAGCAGGCGGCGTACCCAGGCGAACTTCTCCTCGTCGCCGTCCTTGACGCCCTGGTCGCCGCTCTTGTACTTCCAGTGCGCGGCGACGCCGTACTCGGCCGTGAGGTGCATGTCCCAGGTGCGTATCTGCACCTCGAAGGGTATGCCCTCGCTGCCTATGACCGTCGTGTGCACGCTCTGATAGCCGTTGGGCTTGGGCGTGGATACGTAGTCCTTGAACCTGCCCGGCACGGGCTTGTACATGTCGTGGATAAGTCCCAGCGCGTTGTAGCAGTCGGGTATGGTGTCGACTATGACGCGGAAGGCGCAGAGATCGAAGATGCCGTTTATGTCCAGCTGCTGGGCGAACATCTTGCGGTAAATGCTGTAGATGTGCTTTATGCGCCCGTAGACAGTGGCCTTTACGCCCTCCTCGACCATGCGGTCTTCGATCTGCTTTTCCACCTTGGCCATGAAGGTGCGCAGCGTGGGCATACGCGAGGAAAGAGCCTCGGTGATCTCGCGGTAGCCCTCGCGGTCGAGGTAATAGAGCGAGCGGTCTTCCAGCTCCCACTTTATCTTCTGCATGCCGAGCCGGTGCGCGATGGGCGCATATATCTCCATCGTCTCCGCGGACTTTATGAGCTGCTTTTCGCCGCTCTGGTAGTCCATGGTGCGCATGTTGTGCAGGCGGTCGGCTATTTTTATGAGGATGACACGGATGTCCTTGGCCATGGCCATGAGCATCTTGCGCAGGTTCTCGGCCTGCTCCTCCTCGTGGCTGGTCCACTGCACCCGCGTCAGCTTGGTGACGCCCTCGACTATGTCCGCGACCGAGGAGCCGAACAGGCGCTTCACGTCGTCGTGCGTGGCGGGCGTGTCCTCTATCACGTCGTGCAGCAGGGCGGCCACGACGCTGTCCTCGTCCAGCCCCTGCTCCGCTATTATCTCAGCCGTGGCTATGCAGTGCGTGACGTACGGCGAGCCGTCGCGCCGCTTCTGCGTCTCGTGCATCTTGGCCGCGTATTCGTAGGCCGCGCGCACGCGCTGCATGTTCATCGGCACGTTGCCGGAGGTCAGGCGCTTGGCCAGAGCCTCCCAGCCGGCCTCCGGGTCGAGAGGCGTGTGTTCGGTTTTGGCCGGTCCGCCCACGGGTATGGGCGCCCACTCTACGTCGTCGCCGACCGTCCTGGCCTCCTCCACCTCGCGCTTGACGTCGTCGCGCAGCAAGCTCGCCGCGGCCTGGCCGTGATCGGCGTCGTTCAACGTCTCGTGTATCACGCCCTCATCCAAAGCCTCGTCCGGCGGCGTGGTCATGGCCTCATCTCTCTTTTCAGTCATTTATGGCGCCTCCTTTCGCGGTACTGCTCGCAGCGGCGGCGCAGCTCCGTCATGACGGGGCTCGCCTCCAGATTTGCCTTTCCCTCTCTCTCGCATATGGACACCTTCAGCTCGCCGGGGGCGCAGTCCAGTCGGGCTATGCCCTCCTCGGACATGGCGCGCAGGCAGACGGCGGTCTTTGCGGGGCTCATCCCCGCAGGTCCCCAGGCCTCCAGCTCGTCCAGGCGTCCGGACACGGCTCCGCCGCGGGCGGTCAGCCAGCGCCAGACGTGCACAAAGTCGCGCCGGTTCGGGTAAAGCTCCTCGCACTCCCACGCGCCCGGCAGCGCGCCGGAGTCCAGTATATTCTCGCACTCGCGCTCGGTGTCCGCGCGGCGCACGTCGACCATCAGCAGCTGTACGCTGCGGCGGCCGTGGAACTCGTTTATCTGCGGATAGAACACGGCGTCCACCCACTCGCCCGCCTCGACGCCGAGCTGTTCGGCGCGCGTGCTGAACATGACGCAGTCAAACTCCGCGCCCGCCTTGCCCAGGCGGAGCTTGAGATGGTTGCCCCCGCCTATTGGCGTCACGCGCTCGAGCAGGACGTCGGTGATGCAGATGTTCGGCCTGGGGTTGCCGGTGCCGTACGGCTCCAGAAGCTCCAGCGACTCCACGCACTCCATGCTGAGCATCGCGGGGTCTTCTATCCTCAGCTCGCACTCCAGCGCTGGGTGCTCCGGCTCGGGGCAGGTTTTGTAATACGCCGTCAGCTCGGCGCGGAAGGCGTCCACTTTGTCACGGCGTATGGTCAGGCCGGCCGCCAGCGCGTGTCCGCCGTAGCCCTCCAGGCAGTCGGAGCACTCGCGCAGCGCGTCAAAGAGGTTGAAGCCGCCGTAGCTCCGGCAGGAGCCCTTGCCCATGCCGCCGTCGATGCAGATCATGACGCAGGGCAGGGCGAACTCCTCCGCCAGGCGCGACGCGGCGATGCCTATGACGCCCTGGTGCCAGCCCTCGCTGGCCAGCACGATAGGCCCGTCGGGCGGATTTCGGCGCAGCAGCTCGTGAGCCTGCTCCCAGATCTCGTGCTCCAGCTCCTGCCGCTCGCGGTTCATGCGGCACAGCTCCTGCGCCAGTGGCGCGGCCTCCGCCAGCGAGCGGCTGAGCAACAGCCTGGCCGCCAGCTCGGCGTTGCCCAGCCTTCCGGCGGCGTTGATGCGCGGGGCTATCGTAAAGCCGACGGTGGTGGCGTTCATGCGCTTGGCGCTGCCGCCGCACTCGTCCAGCAGCGCGGCCACGCCGGGTCTCGGCCGCTTATCCAGCTGCTCCAGCCCTCGCCGGACTATGTACCTGTTCTCGCCCGTGAGCGGCATGACGTCGGCCACGGTGCCGGCGGCTATCAGGTCGGCATAGCGCTCCAGCAGGCTCTCCGCGCCGCCCTCGACGGCGCACAGCAGCTTGAACGCCACGCCCACCCCGGCCAGACCCTTGTTGGCATAGGGGCAGTCGGGACGCTTGGGGTCTACCACGGCCAGCGCGTCGGGCAGCGAGCCTGCGGCGCACTCGTGGTGGTCGGTTATGATGAGGTCAAGGCCCAGCTCTTTTGCCCGGCCTGCCTCATTTACCGCTGTGATGCCGCAGTCCACGGTTATGACCAGCGTGGCGCCGCGGGATTTTATCGTATCCAGCGCAGCGCTGTTCAGGCCGTAGCCCTCCTCCAGCCGGTCGGGTATGTACGGGACGCAGGTGAGTCCCTGCTCGCGCAGCCAGCTGGTGACCAGGCAGGCGGCTGTTATTCCGTCCACGTCATAGTCGCCGTACACGGCGACGGTCTCGCGCTTGTCTATGGCCTCGCGGATTCGCGCCACTGCCTTGGGCATGTCCGCCATAGTCTCCGGCGGGTAGAGCAGCTCCTCCCCGCCGTATATGAACTCTCGCGCCGACTCAGGCTCGGTTATCCCCCGCCGCGCCAGCATGGCCGCGAGCAGGGGCGTGAACCCCGCCGACACCAGCGCCTGCGGAACCTCCGGCTCCGCACACGGTATTATCCAGTTGCAATACTTCATCTCAGGCACCCGTATCTCAAGCAAGCTTAATATTATATCAGTATATTATACCCACTGACGGCACCAATATCAAGTGGTTTTCTCCGCGCCGCGCCTTGACACGTCCGTCCGGGAATGGTAACATTACAGTGCCCATCTTGCCGGTGTGGTGGAACTGGCAGACACCTGGGACTTAAAATCCCATATCCGTAAAGGATGTACGGGTTCGAACCCCGTCACCGGCACCAGCGTCGGCGCAAAGTCCGCTCAACTTCGTTTCCGGCATAAGCCAAAGGCTTTTGCCGAAAACTGCGTTCGCTCCCTTGCGCCTCCTCTCAAATCCGAAGCCCACTGGCTTCGGATTTGGTTTTTCTTTTGCGCGCAAAGTCCGCTCGGCTTCGTTTCCGGCAACAGCCTACGGCTATTGCCGAAAACTGCGCTCACTACCTTGCGCCTCCTCTCAAATCCGAAGCCCGCTGGCTTCGGATTTGTTTTTTCTTTTGCGGCGGCCTATATGGGCATGGATGCTCAGCATGCGGAGGCTGCTAAATATTGCCTTCGCGTGTTGCATTTTGGCGAGTTGAGCGTCTATATATTATTGATATCATGTAAGCTTCGGGCATCTGAATACGGGTCACGTATTCAGATGCCCTTTTAAAACTGGCCGGGGGTGAGCCAATGAGGAAATACTTTAGGGCAGTTCGTGAGCAGGCGGTGCATTTGCTGCTGAGCAAGGGGGCGATGGCCACGTTCGCGCTGTTGCTCGCGCTCGTGCTTTTGAGCTTCGCCGACAACGTGAACGAGTTTCGAGGTTATGACAGAGTTGCGATGTATCACCCGATGAAAATGCTGCTGCTGAGCTATAACCGCACCTTCTACAACGCCAGCTTTACGCTTGTGCTTATTCAGCTTGTACCGCTGATCGTTTGCCTGCCGGCCGGACTGAGCCTCGTGACCGAGCAGCACAGCGGCGAAATGATCCTGGCTGTATCCAGGCTGGGGGCGAGAACTTACATATGGTCGAAGCTCATCGCGGCATTCATGACCACCTTTATAGTTTTCACCGCGCCTTTCCTGATCGAAATAGTCCTCAACTGCCTTTCGTTTCCCCTTGACGCCATCGGAGACTTTTCCAACCTGGACACTTACAGCCACAGCTTTGAGGATATGACGGCCGCTTATTCACTGTCCGGCCTGTACGGGATCTCACCGTATCTGTACGCCGTGGTGTGTACCTTTGGGCTGGGAGTGCTCGCCGGTCTGTTGGCCGCCGTCACTGTTGCTATCTCTGCCGTTATCAAGGTGAAGTATTCCGTCACATTGATCCTCCCGGCGTTCCTGCTGCTGGAGGCCACGGTGTATCTGGGACTTGGCGACGGCTGGTATGACTACATACTGTTTTTCAACAACGGGCACGGCAAAGTGTCAGATGCGCTCGTATTCGTACTGCCGGCCGCCGTTTTCACCGCGTTTGGAGCGGAATGCTTCGCCAGGAGGGACAGGCTGTGATGAAAAGGCTGCTGTTTCTACTGCTGGCCATACCCTTCGGCGTGTGGCTCTCGTTTTCGTACATAAACCCATACGGCGGCAGCATAACGCTCTCGGAGCTTGTATTGCAGCTGAGCGGCGCCCGGGGGACATTCGCCCTGGGTCTCAACCTGAACGAGCTGCTGGACTTCACGCTGCGGCTGGTACCTGTGCTGGTGTTCCAGGCTCTGGCCGGGACACTCATGTACCAATACTACTGTACGGCCAGCGTCTACGTCTTTTCGAGGATCGAGCGGAGGACGGCTTGGTACCGGCGCGAGCTGGGCGCACTGGCCGTCAAGGTGTTCGCATATCTGGCGCTCATGCTGCTCTCGGCGCTGATCACGGCGCTTGTCCGCTGGCACATCATATGGGACGCCGCCGGAGTCCGTCTGCTGCTATACCACTTCCTGATCTGGAGCCTGTGGACGCTCGTCGCGACGCTTGCAGTAAACCTGATAGCCATCTATCTGGGCAGCAGCACGGCCTTTGCCGTGGTCGCCGGATTCCAGGCGGTGTGCGTCGCCCTGCTGACGGTTGCGAATCAGTTCGAGGAAAGCCCGGACGTGTATATTACGGTGCTGCGTGCGAACCCTGTGACCTGTCTTGTGCTCTCCTGGCAGCAAAGTCGTTTTGAAGGCCAGGGTTACGGCATATATTTTGAAGATTCGCTTGCGGGCATAGTTGCAGCCGCGCTGTTGATAGCTGTCCTTGGCGCGGCAGTGGTTAAGAAGCACGACCTTCTGGTCAATAACGCAGAAAGCGCGGGTGGTTGATATGATCCTAAAAGCTGAACATGTGAGCAAGACGATTAAAAACGCGCAAATTCTCAGGGACATAAACCTGGAGCTGAGCGGCGGCACCGTGTACGGCTTCACCGGGCGCAACGGCAGCGGCAAGACCATGCTTTTCCGCGCGCTGTCGGGGCTGATGCGCTTGACGGAAGGCGCAGTCACGCTGGACGGCAAAACGCTGGGCAAAGACTTCTCCGTCCTCCCCAGTCTGGGGATAGTGCTTGAAAACGTGGGGTTGTTCGCCAACATGACCGGCAAGGAGAATCTCAAATACCTCGCCGGCCTCACCGGGCGCGTCGGCGGCAAGGAGATAACGCACGCGCTCGAGCGCGTCGGCCTCGACCCCGAGGACAAGCGGACTTACAGGAAGTACTCGCTTGGCATGAAGCAACGGCTGGCCATAGCTCAGGCCATAATGGAGTCGCCTGACGTCATAATGCTCGACGAACCCACTAACGGGCTGGATGACGGCGGCGTGGAGCTTATCCGCAAGCTGATAACTGAGGAGAAGCAGCGCGGAGCTATAGTGCTGCTGGCCAGCCACAACCGCGACGACATAAAGCTGCTGGCGGACAAGCTCTACCGCATAGAGTCCGGTGAGCTGACGGAGCTTGAGGCGATGACATGAGAAAGCGCGTTATTAAAATATACTGCTGCGTGATAGCCGTCGCAGTCATAGCTGCGGCCGCCTGGGGTATTTCGGCTAAAGGGACGCACACAGACTGGTCAGGCGAGGAGAACTACCTCGACAGCTTTGACGTAGCTGAAATGCTGGAAACCACATGTGTCCGCGCGTGTGAAAGTATGCGCGAGAATTTGGACGCTTCGCCTGTTATAGCCCAAGTGACATGTACCGGGGATGTAGAGCACTTGTTCTATGTAAGCCGGCAGCCGGTCACCGTTAGCAAGGTGTTTAAAGGTGAAGCTCTGAGCGAAGGTGATGAGATATATCTGACCAGCAGCAGCTGGTGTCTGCTAGTCAACAGCAGTTTTCGCGCTATTGAGCGCGGGTATGTAAATATAATGAAGCCTGGGGCGGAATATCTGGTATTTGTCACGGAACAAGTGGGAGAAAGCAACGACGTGCCTGTGTATTCGCTCAACAGCGTGAGTATAGTTGCCCCTGTTTTCTGCTATGAAGATAGTCAAAACGTGATTCTTCCCGTCCCTTCAGGAAATACCTATGTCCCCTATAAAGAAGTCCAAGACAATGAATTCTTCGTCACCTCGCAGGAGAGCCTCGATATGATACTTGCGTTGAAAGACGAGTTTATACGAAAATATCCGATGAGCGAGCAGCCGTAAACTGCGCTCTCTCCCTTGCTCCGCCCCTCAAATCCGAAGCCTGCCGGCTTCGGATTTGGTTTTTTAACAAAAAAGTGGACGGAGCGCAGGGCGCTTCGTCCACTTGAGTTATATTTGGGATCAGTCTTTGAGACCCATGGCCTCGCGTTCTTTGATGGCGTCCTTGCGGGAGAGGTTGACGCGGCCGCGGTCGTCGATCTCCATGACCTTGACCCAGGTCCAATCGCCGACGTTCAGCACGTCCTCGACCTTCTCGGTGCGCTTGAACTCGAGGTCCTTGATGTGGATCATGCCGTCCTTGCCCGGAGCCAGCTCGACGAAGGCGCCGATGGGGATGATGCGCACGACCTGGCCGTAGTACAGCTTGCCGACCTCAGGCTCGAACACGATGTTCTCGATGGTCTGACGCGCGGCGCGGCAGGCCTCGATGTCGGCGCTGGCGATGTAGATGTTGCCGGAGTCCTCGATGTCGATCTTGCAGCCGGTGTCGGCGCAGATCTTCTGGATGACCTTGCCGCCGGAGCCGATGACCTCGCGGATCTTGTCCGGGTTGATGGTCATCTTTATCATCTTCGGCGCGGTCTTGGCCAGCTCGTGGCGCGGCTCGTTGATGCAGGGAAGCATGATCTCGTCGAGGATCTGGTAACGGGCCTCGCGGGTCTTGGCGAGGGCGTCCTTGATGATGGCGTGGCTCAGACCGTCGTTCTTGAGGTCCATCTGGATGGCGGTGATGCCGTCCTTGGTGCCGGCGACCTTGAAGTCCATCTCGCCGTGGAAGTCCTCAACGCCCTGGATGTCGATGAAGGTGGTGAACTCGTCGCCGTCCTGGATGAGGCCGCAGCTGATGCCGGCCACGGGAGCCTTGATGGGCACGCCGGCGTCCATGAGGGCGAGGGTGCTGCCGCAGACGCTGCCCTGGCTGGTGGAGCCGTTGGAGGAGAGCACCTCGCTCACCACGCGGATGGCGTAGGGGAAGTCCTCAACGCTGGGGATTACCGGCTCGAGAGCCTTCTCGGCGAGGGCGCCGTGGCCGTACTCGCGGCGGCCGGTGGAGCGCTGGGGCTTGGCCTCGCCGGTGGAGTAGCCGGGGAAGTTGTAGTGGTGCATATAGCGCTTTTCTTCCTCCTCCCAGATGGTGTCGAGCTTCTGGGCGGCGGAGAGGGTGTTGAGCGTGGCGATGCTGAGCACCTGGGTCTGGCCGCGGGTAAAGAGGCCGCTGCCGTGGACGCGGGGGATGACGCCGACTTCGGCGGCCAGGGGACGGATCTCGTTCATGGCGCGGCCGTCGACGCGGTGGCCTTCAAGCAGCCACTTCTTGACTATCTTCTTCTGGAACTTGTAGGTTATCTCCTCGAGGTACTTGTCCATCTCGGGGTAGTCGGCCAGGAACAGCTCGTGCCAGTGCTCGATGAGCTTGTTCCAACGCTCCTCGCGGACGTTCTTGTCGTCGGTGTCCATGGCGGCCATGGCCTCGTCCATGGTGGTCTCGACTATCTTGTTGAACAGCTCCTCGTCAAAGTCGGCGTGCTCGTACTCGAACTTGGGCTTGCCGATCTCCTCGACCATCTTGTCGATGAGGTCGAGCACGGGCTGCACCTTCTCGTGCGCCTGCACGATGCCCTCGTACATGACGTCGTCGGGCACCTGGTCGGCGGCGGCCTCGATCATGACGACCTTCTTGTGGGTCGCGGCGACGGTGACGGTCATCTTGTTGGTCTCGCGCTCGGCCTTGGTGGGGTTAAAGAGGTACTTCTCACCGTCCCAGCCGAGGGAGATGCCGGCGATGGGGCCGTTCCAGGGGATGTCGCTGATGGCCACGGCGGCGCTGGCGCCGATCATGGCGGTTATCTCGGGGGAGCAGTCGCGGTCGACGCTGAGGACTTCGCACTGGATGGCGACGTCGTTGCGCAGGTCGCTGGGGAACAGCGGGCGCATCGGGCGGTCGATCAGGCGGCTGGCCAGCACTGCGGGCAGGCTGGGGCGGCCTTCGCGGCGCATGAAGCTGCCGGGGATGCGGCCCACGGCGTAGAGCTTCTCGTTGAAGTCCACGGAGAGCGGGAAGTAATCGATGCCGTCGCGCGGGCGCGGGGAGGCGGTCACGGCCACGAGCACGGTGGTCTCGCCGTACTGGGTCAGCACGGCGGCGTTGGCGAGCTCGCACATGCGGCCGATCTCCATACGCAGCGGGCGGCCGCAGTAGTCGATCTCATACACGCGCTTGTTGGGGAACTCCTTGTGCTTGATAATCATGAGTTTGGCTCCTTTCAGATGTCTGATTGTACAGGCGGAGCTTGGCCATAGCACTTGAGAAGGCGTACAGCGCGCTGTGCGTCTTATCAAATACTAAGGCGGCTCCGCGTTTGTGCAGAATAAAAATCAGGGGGACATATTAAATTGTCCCCCTGAAATAAACCTTCATTCCCTTCGGAAAATGCCCAAAGCGGGAAAGCGCGATTATTTGCGGATTCCGAGCTTGGCGATGAGAGCGCGGTAGCGCTCGATGTCCTTGCGCATCAGGTAGTCGAGCAGGCGGCGGCGCTTGCCGACCATCTTGTACATGCCGAGACGGCTGTGGTCGTCCTTCGGGTGCTGCTTCAGGTGCTCGGTGAGCTGACGGATGCGCTCGGTGAGGATGGCGACCTGAACCTCGGGGGAACCGGTGTCGCCCTCGTGGGTGGCGTTGGCGGAAATGACTGCGGTCTTCTGATCCTTGGTAATCATGCTGATCGTTCCTTTCTGGTTTTATCTGCCCAGGCGGCTGAGTCGCGGTAGGAAAGGTACTGCCAAGACCCGGCACGCGGGCGTGCTACGGTAGAATATCACAAATATGTGCGTTTGTCAATGTGAAAAGGGTTATTCCCGGGGGGATTCATGAGCGGCCACGCCCGGCGGTATCTCCTGAGGGATTTCTTTTTGTCTTGTCAAAAAGAAACCCCTCAGA
>ENA-OWPP01001670-OWPP01001670.1-human-gut-metagenome-genome-assembly--contig:-NODE-1670-length-17794-cov-5.926264_pt1 | contig 17794 bp, 20 predicted proteins | sample MGYA00248265_ERZ651848 | MGnify/ENA primary metagenome ERZ651848 (study PRJEB26924, sample SAMEA4378233) | human gut metagenome | biome: human gut; feature: human-associated habitat; material: faeces...
TTAACAGATACTTTGATGGAACATGGGTAATGTTGTGCTTCCCAATTTCTTTCAGCTTTGGAATGTTTGCAATGATAGGTTATTATCTGTTCTCGCCGGCATGGAAGGAAGTTATGAAAATGGCGGGAAAGAAACAAAATGAAGGTGAGAAGAATCTGGCGTAAGTAAGATTGCAGGCTTGCGAAAAGAGTGCAATAAGATTGATGAAAAAATTAAAGACCAGCAAATCATCAACATACAACTATATATAATAACTTTGATATAAAGAAGCAGAGCAAGTACTAAGGCAACGAAAACCTTTCAGTACTTGCTCTTATTTTATCACTAATGTTTACATAAAAATCATTAAGTAAAAATCATTACACAAAATAGAGTAAAGATTTTGTGAGCTGAATAAGAAAAAATGATTGACATAACAGAATAATCTGTCTATAATCGTTCTAAAAAGAACGATAATAAAAGAGGTAAGGATGTATTTCTGGGATAAGCATAAAACAATTACAAGCTATTATGAATTACTTTCAGGAGAAGTGTGCGACAGGTATGAATTAACACAGATGGAATATGATATACTTATGTTTCTTCATAATAATCCACAGCATAATACAGCAGCAGACATAGTAAAGATTAGAAAATCAACAAAATCCCACGTTTCAACATCACTAAAGAATCTTGAAAATAAAGGTCTTGTTGAACGAATACAAAGTAAGGATAATAAAAAGCATATTGAGATTGTTTTATTAGATAAGGCAGAGATAATTTTAAAAGCAGGAATAAACGCACAGAAACAGTTTGCTAAGGATGTTTTAAGTGGCTTAACAGAAGAAGAAAAGCATATGTGCATAGATGTGTTTGATAAGATCTGCAATAATGCGGAAAAATATTTGAAAGAGTATAAGGAGCAGAACTAGTAATGAAGCAGAACAATTATAAACCACAGCTTCCAGATGTTATGGAAGCAATATTTGATGCAGCATATCTGATTTTTGATCTTGTTGCTGCAATATTATTTTTTATATATTCAAATGGGAATATGTTATTTATTCTTTATGGAATATTAACATTAACACTTTGCGGAGGAGATGCATTTCATCTTGTGCCAAGAATTATCAGAGCAGTATGTGGAAGTAGTGATAAGATAAAGAAACAGCTAGGAATTGGATTACAGATATCATCTATTACAATGACAGTATTTTATATTATTTTGATGTATATCTGGAAATTTACATTTCCAGGGTTTACAATACCAGTAATAATTGAGGTAATAATATGGATATCAGCAATTGTTAGAATTGTAATATGTATGTTACCACAGAATAATTGGTGTACAGATGAGGGAAATATGAAATTATCCGTTATCAGAAATTCAGTCTTTGCAGTTACAGGTATAGGAGTAATTATTCTATATTTGATTTCAGGAAATGCTTATGGATATAATCTGACAAGGATGGCAGCAGCAATTATTATTTCATTTGGATGCTATATACCAGTAGCCTTATTCAGCAAAACTAAACCAAAGGTTGGACTTTTAATGATTCCTAAAACATGTGCATATATGTGGATTATAGCTATGGGACTTCAGCTTTTGTTTTAGAATTATGTGGAGCAGCTCCGAGGCATCACTAAGCGGTAGAATTTACGTTCATTGTTCATATTATTACAATTATAAATATAATAAAATATTATCATATGGAGGCATAACATTATGATGGAAATTAAAAAGTTTGTAGAGCTTATGACTGGAGAATTTGATAACAAAGAACAGTTTATGGAAATGAAGGAGGCTGGTAAAAGCTTTCCGTATGCACAACATATAAATACAGTCTGCAATGATAAAATAAAAAATATTCCAGAGGATTTTAACGGAATATTTGTTGTAGAGGAAAGTTATTATGAAACAGATGGAAAACGTCATGCGTCACCACATTTATTTCTGATTACAGATAGTAACGCTGGAGTTATACTTTCTTCTTATGAAATTCCTGCAGGAGAAGACAAGAATACATTTTCTTATAACTCAATGAAGAGTGTAGATTATAGTGAACTTAAAAAATCTGAGAAGTTTACGCCAGCATTATATAAGGAAAATAATGGAAGCTGGGAGGGAGGAAGCGTAAGCCAGTTTACTCCTGTTATGATATTCAGATTATGGGAGCGTTTTTCAGAAGCTTGTCTTGAGGTATCAGAAAGCATGGAGGTGAATGGAAAGAGAACCTTCGGATATGATGTTCCTATTATTTATAAGAGAGTATAGAACAATTGGACTGCCAGCCGGATTATCCTGCTGGCAATTAACTGGCAGTGGTGCAAGGTAGTGTGGAGTTATATAATAAGCATATTATTTTATATTAAGTGTACTACATATGAAACTAAAGCTTGGGTGCTTTCTGTTTCAAATGTAGTTATTCTGTAAGTTCTTTCATAAGTGAGTGTACAGTTGTAATTTCATTTATCCGGCCAACATTGTCACCACAGAAGATTAAGCCATTATCCACATCTCCCTTTACAGCATTTATAAGAGCTTTTGTAATACAATATGGAACCTTTGCAGGGTTACATTTTTCAAGACAATTGTAGCATTTGGAAATAGGAATTCTTGAATTGTCAAGTCGTTTGATAAATGCATTACGAAGTGCTCTTCCAGGCATTCCGACAGGACTTTGGATAATCTGAACATCTTCTTGTCGGGCATTGATATAAGCCTGTTTATAAGCAGGTGATGCATCACATTCTTTAGTAGCAACGAATCTGCTTGCTATCTGCACTCCATCAGCTCCAAGATTAATTGCATGAATAATATCCTGTTTATCGAATATTCCACCTGCAACAATAACAGGTATTTTTTGGGAGTATTTATCTTCATATTCTTTTTTACATTCTATAATATTAGTTATTTCATTATCGAAATCAAGTGAAGCTGTATCGTTCAGCTGTTCATTAGAAAATCCGAGGTGTCCGCCAGCCTTTGGACCCTCTATTACGATAAAATCAGCGGTTCGGTCATACTTATGTGACCACATTTTTAATATAAGCTGTGCAGCTCTTTTTGATGATACGATAGGAGCTATCTTAGTCTGACAGGCTTTGTCTACAAGTGCTGGTAAATCTATCGGAAGACCGGCACCGCTGATAATTACATCAGCACCTGCGGCAACAGCTGCTTTTACATGTTCTTTATAATGTTTAAGTGCAACCATAATATTTACACCAACAATTCCATTACCACTGGCAATTTCTTTAGCTTTACGAATATGTTTCTTTATTGCTGCTAAATTGCAGCCGGCCTGATCATATTCAAATGCATCATCATCATAACCAATCTGGGCAGTTGAAATAATTCCGACTCCGCCCTCTTTTGCTACGGCACCTGCAAGACCGCTTAAGCTCACACCAACACCCATACCACCTTGTATAATAGGAAGCCTTGCTGTTTTATTACCAATATGTAATTCAGGAAGCTTACATTTATTTGCACTAAGATTCATATTAAACCAATCCTCATTTCTATGTATATATTGTTGGAGCATACAAGAATTATTGAACAATTATCACAATGTTTTGATACTCAAACTATTGTGATAATAATACATCGTGGCAGAGATGTCAAGATTTTATTATCAACAATACTTCTTGATATAGTATTTAAAACTATGAAGATTAATAAAATTTACTATAAAGTATCAAAAATACCATTCAACTCCAAAATCCAACCGAATACCGAAGGATTATATATCTTTTAAATGGCTGGATTCCGATAGATAAAATACTCGCATTTACGATTATTTTTGTTGCTTTTTTTGTTATAATATGGTTATGTATCTATATACCAATAAGAATGAAAATAGCCAGGTCTAATAAAATATTTAGTAAGTAATGTATACACAGATATAAAATGCCTGGCACATAATAGAAGAAAGGAAGCCTGTTACAATTACATTATTATAATATATTTAGATATGTTGGATATATTAGATATGCGGATATATTGATATGTTGTATACATTAAAAGTGTTAGATATATTTGCTCGATTATATTAGTGATAATTAATAAGACAGGCTGTATAAAAGACTATGGACAAAGTTAAGAAGCATACAATACGTGTCAGGTATGTAATATTATCTGTGATAGGTTTTGTTCTTGCTGTGATAATAGGAATAGTTACGATTGCACTTGTAAGCTACAAAAAGCAGCCGAAGCTTACGGATAGTGATAAACAGGAATTAGATAACACGGATCTTTTAAAACGCCAGACTAGTCCTGAGAGAGCCAAGATAATAGAGGATAATAATGATGCGTTAAAAGAGCGTATAAGAATGATTAGCCAGGCAAAGGAAGAAATAATACTTTCAACCTTTGATTTCAGGTCTGATGATAGTGGAAAGCTTATATTAGGTGCACTTATTGATGCGGCAGACAGGGGAGTATCGGTTAATGTTATAGTTGATGGAGTGTCAGGTTTTCTTAGAATGAGGGGCAATGCGTATTTTGAGGCACTTGCGGCTATGCCAGAGGCAACAGTTAAGATATATAACAAGGTCAATCCGTTAAAGTCTTATAAGTCAATGGGAAGACTGCACGACAAATATATAGTTATAGACAGGCAGAATTATATTCTTGGTGGACGTAATACATTTAATTATTTCCTTGGAGATAATGAGGGACATAAGAATTATGACAGAGATGTGTTAGTATATTGTGCCAAGACAGATGAGAACAGTTCGGTCAACCAGCTTATAGACTATTATGACAGCGTGTGGAACTATAAGGAGAGCAAGACTCTTTTATCAAGCAGTAAGACTTCTTATAAAGAGAAGATAGCTGCAAAGGACAAGGTTAAGACAGCCAAAGATGAGCTTTTAGCAGGTTATGAGGCATATTGTGCTGATAATCAGGAGTTCGTAGACAATACAGATTATGCCAGTGAGACAGTGGAGGTCAACAGCATAGCACTTCTTAGCAATCCGATAGATTACAAGGTAAAGAAGCCGGTTGTGTGGTATCAGCTTGTAAGGCTTATGAAATCGGCAGATGCTAAGGTGAAGATACATACACCTTATATAATATGTAACGATTATATGTATGAAGGACTTACTGAGGTATGTGATAAGGTAGAAAATGTATCTTTGATGACTAATTCTATTGGTAATAATGGTAATCCATTTGGCTCGGCAGATTATTATGTTAATAAAGATAAAATACTTAATACCGGGCTTGAAGTATGGGAGTACGAGGGCGGATATTCGTATCATGGAAAGTCAATACTTATAGATGATAATATATCGGTCATTGGCTCATTTAATGTGGATATGCGAAGCGTCTATCTGGATACGGAGCTTATGCTTGTAATTGACAGCAGGGAGATTAACAGCCAGTTAAATGAAGCTATGGAGTCATATGAGCATATAGCAAGAAAGGCTGATGCAGATGGAAGTTACGATAATCCATATGATGTAGAACCTGTGGAGCTTACGCCATACAGGGAAAAGAGAATGAAGCTTATCAAGAACTTTATATTGTGGACGAGATATCTATTTTAAAATACAGACATATTTATAATGCAAGATATGGAGATTAACTATGAAGATGACAACTCTGTGTTATATTGAGAAAGATAACAACTATCTAATGTTACATAGAACCAAGAAAGAAAAGGATATCAATAAGGGTAAGTGGATTGGTGTTGGAGGTCACGCAGAGGGCTGTGAGACACCAGAGGAATGTCTTTTAAGGGAAGCGAAGGAAGAGACAGGACTTACACTTACAGCATATCGTTTCAGGGGGCTTATAACATTTATAAGTGATGAATGTGAGCCTGAGCTTATGTGTCTGTTTACCGCGAATGACTATGACGGTGAGGTAAGCATATGTGATGAAGGCGACCTTTGCTGGATTAGTAAAGATAAAATATTAGAGCTTCCAACGTGGGAGGGTGATGCTGTATTTTTAAAGCTTCTGCTTAGTGATGAACAGAGATTTTTTACAATAAAGTTAAGATATGAGGGTAATAAGCTCGTTGAAAAAAATGTACAGTTTTATTAAGAAAATGTATACATATGCCGATATACTTTAAGCTACGGAGAGCACATTTATTCAATGGATTGATTGCTGTTGGATAAGTGTGTTTTTTTATGCAGATTTATTTTACTTACCACTTGGACCGTACAGGAAAGTGGAGCGGCTGTGACTGACTGAACAGCGGCAGGAAGGAGAAAAATGGATATTAGTACACAAACATTCAGAGAAAGCTATACTGATTATTACAATCAGAAGATACTTGCTAATGAAAATGCTGATGAGAATGACTGGCGCAGTATGTCTGATAAGCAGTGGGACAAAATGCTTGACGGAATAGACGACTATGTTGATGATTTCAAGGAGAACTTAAAGAGGCTTAAGGAGATGCAGGATAAGGCAGCAAATAGAGCGGTGGCTGGTGCAAGGTCAGATATGAGGGCTAATGCGGCGGCAAGTGCGGCACTTAGGACAGCGGCATATGGTTTTGTGTCACAGACAGTAGCAGGTGATGATACATCTGATAAGGCTGATTATGAGCTTACAGATGGACTTTTTCCAAGTGACCCTGAAGAAACTAAGGCTGTGAATATGTCTAAGACACAGGAAGCACTTCTTACAGGTAATACAAGTGCGGGAATATCTGGTACAGAGAGTACAAGGGAAACTGCAAGCACAAGTGATGATGATGAAAATGTAACGTGGTATATAACAGTATTTTCAGAGCAGGGCATTTCCTGTGCTTCATTTGATAAAGACGGCAATAAGACAGAACTTTGGGATATTCCGTATAATAACAGCAGTGATTATAAGAAGGTATTAGATTTCTTAGACAGATTTGAGAAGGATGCTAACCTGAAATTTTCCAGTGATAAGCAGTTCTGGGTAGATTTTCTTGCTGGAAATATTGATGTGGACAAGATAGTTAAAGAATACAGCGGTGATTAATATGCTTGAGGTAAAGGAATTACAATATTTTGTCGTGTGTGCAGATCTTTCGTCTTTCAGCAGAGCGGCAGAAGTATTGTATACAACACAGCCCAATGTCAGTAAGGTTATAAGAAGTCTTGAGGAGAAGCTTGGCTTTGAAGTATTTGAAAGGGATAACAGGGGCATTAAACTTACAAGGCGTGGCAGACAGGCGTATGAATATGCTGGAAAGATATTAGAACAGGAACGCCAGCTTGCGCAGATTTATAAGATTGATGACAGGGAAGAATTCAGCATATCAAGCAATCCAAGTTCGTGGGTGGCGCGATGCTTTACGGATTATTACATCAAATATTCTGATGAGAATGTCAGATATAATATAATGGAGGGAAGTGTCAACAGCGTTATTAAGCGTGTTGGAACGGGGCTTGATGAATTAGGTTTTATATTCTTTATGGATAACCAGCTGCAGCAGATTGAGTATAAGCTTAAAAAGCATAATCTTCAATTTGTTAAGCTTAAGGATAATGAGGCTTATTTATATTATGGCAATAACGAAGCACCTAAGGATAAAGATGTTGAGAGTTATCTTAAAGATAAAATGCTTGTTCAGTGCTACGAAGATGAGTTTGCACTTAATCATTATTGGGATAATATAAGAAAAGATGATGAGGAATTTAACAAACACGTTGCTGTTATTACTAATAGTGATTATGTTATGAATTATATGCTGAAATATTCCAGGCTGTGTAATATAAGCAGCAGCCATTTCAGCAAACAGCCTAATTTTGATGGTATTCCATTATATGATGACACAAGGAAAGTGTTATTTGGATATATCAAAAAATGTGACGAAGCAGTAAGTAGGATTGGCAAGCAATTCTTAGCATTTGTAAGGGAGGAATTAAAGAAATAAATATCTGATAGTGAAGCTGTAATATATACAGCGTGATTATTTAAGTAGATTTAATTAATATAGGTATAACAGAATGGAATGACACGATTAAAAAATAATTGTGCCATTCCATTTTTATTGTTATACTAATCAGACAATATAAGACTATTAGAAAAGGTATTTATGAAGAAGTTTATAATAAAGCGTTTGGTACAGCTTATTCCTATTATTATAGGCATTACACTGCTGTCTTTTCTGCTTGTAAATGTAAGCAATACAGATGCAATAGATATGTTAGAGGCTAACAGGGGAACGGCTATATCAGAAGAACAGAAGAATGAATTAAGAGAAGAACTGGGGCTTGACCAGCCAGTCATTGTCAGATATGTTGTGTGGCTTAAGGGCGTTATTACAGGCAATATGGGTAATTCCTATATATCAGGAAAGCCCGTGTTTGCAACATTTATATCAAAGCTTCCAGCGACTATATATTTATGTGTGGTTTCAATATTATTGACACTTATAATATCATTGCCACTTGGAATTATTGCGGCAGTTAATAAGAACCGGTGTATCGATTATATTATCAGGTTATTAAGTTTCTTAGGCAATTCAATGCCTAATTTTTTTGCCGCCATAATGCTTATATACATATTTGCACTGAAGCTTAATTTACTGCCGGTTATGGGAATGAATGCAGGAATTAAAAGCGTGATACTGCCAGCAGTTACCCTCGCAATAGCAATGTCGTCAAGATATATAAGACAGATAAGGACGGCTGTGATTAATGAATTACAGAAGGATTATGTGCAGGGTGCTATAGCAAGAGGTGTTGGCAGATTAAAGATAATTACAGGAAGCGTACTTAAATCAAGCCTGCTTACAATCATAACACTGCTCGCATTATCAATAGGTTCACTGCTTGGTGGAACAGCTATTGTTGAGAGCATATTTATGTGGGACGGAGTAGGGAAAATGGCGATAGATGCAATTACGATGAGAGATTATCCGGTTATACAGGCATATGTGATATGGATGGCAATTATATATGTAGTTATTAATCTTATAACAGATATAGTATACCATTATCTCAATCCAAGGATACGTTTGGGAGATTGTTATGAAGATTAAGAAAAGAACAGAAAATGTCAATAATAACAGACAGCGGTTGATATTCAGGGGAAAAAATAATAAAAGCAATACAAGCTTAATTATATGGCTTATATTTGCATTATTAATAGTGCTTATAGCGGTATTGGCAGATGTAATAGTTCCATATGATCCTTATGAGCAGGATTTGTCAGCTGCACTTATGCCGCCAGATAGTCATCATCTGTTAGGAACTGACCAGTATGGGCGTGATATGTTATCACGCGTCATTAAAGGAGCAGGAATATCGTTGTCATCATCATTTGCACTTGTTGTGATTATAACGTTAACAGGCTGTATTGCCGGAATAATAAGTGGTTATTACGGTGGAATTATAGACAGTATTATAATGAGGCTGTCAGATATATTTCTTGCATTTCCGGGGCTGGTATTTGCAATTGCGGTTGCAAGCGTAATGTCAGGAGGCTTGGTAAGTGCCATTATTGCACTTGCACTAATATCGTGGCCAAAGTATGCAAGAATATCAAGGGCAGAGGTGTTTGCCATAAAGAATGAGCCATATATACAGGTGGCAAGGATGTCAGGACTTAATACTATAAGAATATTAATAAAGCATATTATACCTAATATTGCAGATATGATTATAGTAACAGCGGTTCTTGATATTGGAAATATGATGATGGAGATTGCTGGGTTGTCATTCTTAGGTCTTGGAGCAGAACCTCCGCTTGCAGAGTGGGGACTTATGGTAAGTCAAGGAAGAAGCTTTATGCAGACAGCACCGTGGGTTGTTATAGCACCGGGGATGGCAATATTTATTACTGTACTTGTGTTTAATATGTTAGGAGATACTTTAAGTGATATTACAGGCAGACAATAAGGAAAAATTGAATAAAAAGGACATAGATAGTGTTAACAGCACTCAGTTAAATATCAGTGGTTTATCTGTAAGCTATTCTGACAGCACAGTATTGGAAAATGTAACGTTACAGCTTAAAAAAGGTGAGATATTAGGGATTGCAGGCGAATCAGGAAGCGGAAAAAGCACACTTATTAAAGCCATAATAGGAATTCTTCCTAGGGAGGGGCATATAGACGGTGGTGTAATAGAATATAACGGAGTGGATATAACTGGTAATGAAAAGTGTCTGAAAAGCTTAAGAGGCAGTAACATAGGTATGATATTTCAGAATACCGAGAGAGCAATGTGTCCTGTAAGAACAATAAAGAGCCAGCTTTATGAGAGCATTTTCAGCAATGAAGCCGTAAAAGATAAAAGAAAGGCAAAGCATATAATTGATGAGAAAGCAGTTCATATGCTTGAACAGATGAATATTAAAAATGCTATCAAGGTTCTTAACAGTTATCCGTTTGAGTTATCAGGTGGAATGAACCAGAGAGTTGGAATTATGATGGCTATGCTTATGAAGCCTGATTTACTGCTTGCAGATGAGCCGACAAGTGCATTGGATGTTATAGCACAGAGACAGGTTGTGGATATCTTTAAAGACATAAAATGCAGTGGAGATACTTCAATGATTATCGTGTCGCACAATATAAATGTTGTTAGGGAGCTTGCTGATAAAATAATTGTTATGAAATCTGGCAGGATTGTAGAATACGAAGATACAGAGATAATTATGGATTATCCAAAGCAAGAATATACGAAACAGCTTATATCGGCTGTTCCAGTGTTAAGACGGGAGTGTGCTGATGAGTACAATATTAGAGCTTAATAATATTAAAAAGGCGTATGATGTGAAAATGGCTGTAGATATAGAAAAGCTGGTTATAGAAGAGGGTGACTGTGTAGGACTTGTTGGGGAAAGCGGTTGCGGAAAAAGCACGCTTGCTGGAATTATAACGAATACAGTTAAGCTATATAGTGGTTCAGTAATATTTAAAGGTGAAGATATAAGTAGATTCAATGCCCGTAAAATGAGGGATATTTATAAGAATATGCAGATGATTTATCAGTCACCTGTGGCTTCATTTGATCCTGAATATACATTAGGAAAAAGTGTTGCCGAAGCATTAAGAAATAATAAGAGTGATAATCTTGTGTCGGAATTGTTTATAAGTGTTGGACTTTCAGCGGAATATGTTAATAAATATCCAGGACAGGTGAGCGGTGGCGAGTGCCAGAGAGCGGCAATAGCGAGGGCATTGGCTGTGAAGCCGGAGTTTCTTATATGTGATGAAGCTACAAGTGCACTAGATGTTACAGTGCAGAGCCAGATAATTGCACTTATTAAGCAGTTGCAGCAAAGCAGGAAAATGACGGTATTATTCATAAGCCACGATATTGCACTGGTAAGCCAGATATGCAATAAGACAGCTGTTATGAAGGACGGGAAAATAATAGAGTATTCAGACACAGATAATATTATCAACAAGCCGGAAAAGGAATATACAAGGCTTCTTATAAAGTCGGTACTTTAAATATAAGAAATATATAAGATGAGGTATATGAATTATGAACAGATTAAAGATAAATAAAATGAAGAACAACAGGATATGCATATATAAATTAAAAGAAATTATAATGAAGAATAACAGAACCAGAATAGATAAATTAGGTGAAAGCAGAATGAATATAGATAGATTAAAGCAGAATATAATAAAATTAGCAGGAATTATACTTGTAATGGCAGCTGTATCAGGTATTGCCGGCTGTGGGAAAAGTACAGCTTCCACAGAGAAAGTATTCTACTATGGAGATACAACCTTTAACGCAGAAAATGATGAGACAGATGTCAACCCACATAACGGATATTCAGGCTGGGCGTGCATAAGATATGGCGTTGGAGAGACACTTTTTAAATATTCGGATACAATGGAATTAGAGCCATGGCTTGCTGAAAGCTATGAGAATGTAGATGAGCTTACTTGGAAGATTAATTTAAAAGATGGAATTACATTTACAAGTGGAAGAAAGCTTGATGGTGAGGCTGTTAAAGAATGTATAGAACATCTTGTTGCGGTGCATAAAAGAGCAGCAGGGGATTTGAATATAGAGAGGGTTGAGGCAGAAGCTGATACAGTCATAATAACAACAGCCAAGCCTGTGCCAGCACTTATTAATTATCTTTCTGACCCTTATGGCTGTATTATTGATATGCAGGCAGGAATTACAGATGAGGGTAATGTATCAGCGACAGGACCTTATATAGCCGAGGAGATTGTGACAGACTCAGGACTTACACTTGTTAAGAATCAGAATTACTGGAATGGAGAGCCTAGGCTTGATAAAATAATTGTTAAGACGATAAGTGATGGTGATACTCTTACAATGGCATTGCAGTCAGGTGAACTTAATGCGGCTTATGGTCTGCCATATTCAAGTCTTTCGCTGTTTAATAACAGCAATTATACAATATCATCAAGTGAAACTTCACGTTCGTTTTTTGCACAGATGAATTATGCTAATGTCAATTTGCAGGACAGTAATGTAAGAGCTGCAATTGCTATGGCAATTAATAAGAAAGATTTTACTAATGTATTATTAAAAGGTAATGGAACGTTGGCAGAAGGACCATTTCCAAAAGATTATACATTTGGTGACAGCTATGTTAAAGCCGCAGATTATAATATTGATAATGCCAGACATTTATTAGCACAGTCGGGCTGGAAGGATACAGATGGTGATGGATATGTTGAAAAAAATGGAGAAAAGCTTACATTAAGGTGGCTTACATATCCAAGCAGACAGGAGCTTCCTTTGCTTGCAGAAAATGTTCAGGCATCATTAAAGCAGATAGGAATAGAGGTTAAGATTAACTGTACGGCTAATCATCTTGATTATGTTAAAAAAGGTGAGTGGGATATATATGCCAGTGCCTTTGTATGTGCACCCACAGGTGATCCTGAATATTTCTTTACAACACACTGTCTTAAGAATTCGTCAAAGAACCGTGGTGGTTATTATAATGAACAGCTTGAACAGCTTGAAGAACAGCTAAGTACTACATTTGATATAGAAGGCAGGGAACAGCTTGGAATAAAGATGACACAGATAATACTGGACGACAATGCTTTTATATTTGCATCGCATCTTAAAATGTCAATTGTTTCAGGGAGAGGTGTGAGCGGTTTAACTGCACACCCATCAGATTATTATGAGATAACTGCAGAGCTGGATATGCAGTAATATGCCTATAAGAAATATGTAACGGATTATGAAAGAAAATAGATTATGATACAGGATAAAAATAATATAGAAGAAAAAGTTGTAGACTACTGGACTAAGCGTGTGGCAGATTTTTCAGATGTCAGGGAGAATGAGCTTGACAGTGGGTTAAGCCGTGAATGGGTTGATAACATTATGCAATATATAAGTCCGCTTATAGATAATGGACAGAATGTAAGGGTGCTTGATGTTGGAACAGGTGTTGGATATTTTGCGATACTTCTTTATGGCAAAGGACTTCAGGTTACGGGAATAGATTTAACACCGGATATGATAGAAAGGGCTGAAGTTCTGGCTGACAGGTATGGGGCAGATGTTAATTTCAAGGTTATGGATGCTATGAATCTGGAATATGAAGATGCAAGCTTCGATGTTGTTATAACGAGAAATCTTACATGGACACTCCCTGATGTGGATAAAGCCTATAAGGAATGGCACAGAGTGTTAAAAAAAGGCGGCGTGCTGTTAAATTATGATGCGAATTATGCCAATATGAAGAATCTGGATGCAACGCTTATTGATGATGATAAGAAAGAAGAACCATACGGACACCAGGGAATGACCTATGCACTTGAAGCAGAAAATGCGTATATCACGAAAGCAATGGATATAGGAAGACACCAAAGACCTGAGTATGATATAGCTTTATTAGAAAAAAATGGATTTAGTAATTGCAGTGCAGACAAAGCCATAGGTAAGAAATTATTGAAAGAAAAGGACATCAAAGAAGCACCAATGTTTCTTATAACTGCATATAGATAAATTATCTATTGCAATCTGCATAAGAATGAGGTATATAATTCATAAGTGAAATTTTTACAATTATTATATTAATATATCTGCTATGTTAATAGCGTCAACAGAATACAAGATTGACAAAGGCGTCTAATTCCAGTGAATTAGGCGCCTTTTCTGTATGTATTTTTTACTATGGCAATGGTGAAAGGAGAGAAAAGTTATGAAGAAGAAGTTATTATCGTTAATGGTTGTAATGTCACTTGTGGTTTCAATGACATTAGGAGTTACAGGTTGTGGAAGTAAGAGTTCCGATTCAGACAAGAAAGTATTGAAGGTAGCATTTGAATGTGCATATGCACCTTACAATTGGACACAGGAATCACCAGAGGTTGGTAATGGCAAGCAGGCAGTAAAGATTAAAAATGCAGATGGATATGCATATGGATATGAAGTTGAGCTTGCACAAAGAATTGCAGACGAACTTGGTTATGAATTAGAGGTATACAAGATTGAATGGAGTTCAATACTTATGGGACTTCAGGATGGATCATATGATGCAGTAATGACTGGTGTATGCTACAGTCATAAAAGAGATGAGACATATGATTTTTCAACACCTTATTATAAAAGACAGATTGTTGGTGTTGTAAGAGCAGATAGTGAATATGCTAATTATACTAAGCTTTCACAGTTTGCGGGTAAGAATACTAAGTTAACAACACAGATTGCAACTAACTATGTACCTTACAAGGACGAAGTACCTGGCGGTGTAATTGCAACAGACTATGAAACATCATCAGAATGTTTTCTTGCAGTACAGAATAAGACAGCCGATATGGTTATACTTGATTACACAACATCAATATCAGCACTTTCAACTATGAATAATTTAAAGATGCTCAATCTTGATTTCACAGAGCCAGAGGGTGCATCGAATGACTGCTGTATAGTATTCAGGGAAGGTGATCCAATGAGAGATACAGTTCAGGAAGCACTTGATAAGCTTAACTGGAATGACAAGGCTGAATTTGATAAGTTAATGGATGAAATGGTTAAGTTACAGCCATCATCTAACTAAATAAGACTAAAGTAATAGTTGATAATTAATCTGACAAAGTACTACATAATAGTTTAACCTTATAAAAATAATAAAAGTCCACAGACTTTCCTGTCAAAGGCGGCAGGACCTTACAGGGGAAGTCTGTGGCTTTTTTATGTAACAGGAAATTTCGATAGAATCCCCTATTACATAAAATGCACTATGTGCCTATAATGCACATTCCTTTTTATAATTAAATGTATGGGAGGTAAAGGTATGTATAGTTCAATAGTGGCATTAGCGGCCAATACGCCAGGTGCTGATGGAACACTGTTCCAATGGAGCTGGTTTATATTTAATAAATACTCAACACTATTTTTAAAAGCTACATGGGTAACACTTTATGTGTCACTTATAGGTACAATATTAGGATTTATTCTTGGTTTTGCAGTAGGAATAATCAATACAGTACAGATACATAAAGAAGACAATATAGTAAAGAAGATCCTGATAAGAATATTAAAGATAATTGTAGTTGTATATGTTGAAATATTCAGGGATACCCCAATGATTGTTCAGGGAATGGTTATTTACTATGGCTTAAGACAGAATGACATAATGATAACTTCAATTATTGCAGGTATTCTTGTTACAACACTTAATACCGGAGCTTATATGGGTGAAACAGTAAGAGCAGGTATTAAGTCAGTAGATGCAGGACAGGAAGAAGGAGCACTCGCTATGGGAATGTCACATTTCAAGGCAATGCTTTACATAATTGTTCCACAGGCATTAAAGAATGTAATACCTGAGATGTGTAATACATTTGTTAATAATTTGAAGATGACATCAGTATTAAACGTTATTGGTGTATCGGAGCTGTTCCTTATGGCAAAGACAGCAGGTGGTGCATATTACAAATATTTTGAATCATATATTGTAATTTCAATCATTTATTTTGTTTTATGTTTTGTATTTAACAGAATATTTGCAGTTGTTGAAAAGAAGTTACAGGGACGAAGCGATTATGAGCTTGCAACTGAATTCCTTGATAATGAGTGATAAGCAGGCAGGAATGGAGGTTATTATGGCAGAGTCAATTATTAAAGTAGAAAATCTTGTAAAGTCATTTGGTGACCACGAAGTATTAAAAAAAATAGATTTTGAAATATCAAAGGGTGAAGTCGTATGTATTATAGGTTCTTCAGATTCAGGCAAATCAACATTGCTACGTTGTATTAACCACCTTGAAACACCTACAGGCGGCAAAATATTATTTCATGGGGAAGAGGTTAAGAATACACAAAGTTCACTTTCCAAATACCGGTCACAGGTTGGAATGGTGTTCCAGTCATTTAACCTGTTTAATAATATGACGGTATTAAAGAACTGTATGTTTGGTGTACAGAAGATACTTCATCTTAGCAAGGAAGAAGCTAAACTTAGGGCTATAAAGCATTTAAGAGAGGTTGGAATGGCAGCATATATCAATGCCAAGCCGGCACAGTTATCAGGTGGACAGAAACAGAGAGTTGCCATTGCAAGAGGTCTTTGTATGAATCCAGAGGTACTTTTATTTGACGAACCTACCTCAGCACTTGACCCAGAGATGGTAGGAGAAGTCCTTAATGTTATGAAAGAGTTAGCAGATGAGGGACTCACAATGATAATTGTAACCCACGAGATGGAATTTGCGAAAAATGTATCAACAAGAACAATATTTATGGATAACGGATATGTTGTTGAGGACGAAAGTCCGGATATATTATTTACTAATCCTAAGAATGAACGAACAAGAACATTCTTAACAAGATATATGGAAAGCGGCGTAAAGAAGGGTGCTTAATAATTGAAATTTAAGTAACAGTGGAATATATGTAACAAAGTGAGCAGGCACTAACTTGATATGCACAGGAAATGCGTGCAGAAAAGAGGATTATTATGGATAATTTGGTTATTACAGTAGCAAGAGGCTTTGGCAGCTGTGGAAAAAGAATTGCCAAGCAGATAGCAGATGATTTGGGAATACATTGTTATGAGAACAGAATACTTATGCTCGCCTCTCAGATGAGTGGACTTGATGAGGAAGTATTTGCAGAGGTTAATGAGAAATTGAGAAGCCAGAATGTATTTTCGGCATTTCTTAAAGGGCTTCCAATGCAGCGTTCTCCTAAAGTAGAGGACAGGAAGTTTGTATCAGATGAGAAGTTATTTGAGTACCAGAAACAGATTATAGAACAGCTTGCCGATACAGAAAGTTGTGTGATTGTCGGAAAATGTGCTGACTGGATATTAAAGGACAGACCTAATGTTATAAGCCTTTATATTGAAGCACCACGAAGATTTACACTTAAAGAGATTATGGACAGAATGGGTGTTAATGAAGCCACAGCGGCAAGGTCAATTACACAGACAGATAAATACCGTGCAGAATATTATGAACATTATACAGGAGGCAACTACTGGACTAACCCAGTGAACTATGATCTTACTATAAATACGGAAAGAGTGGGATTTGAGGGTGCTGTAAAGCTTGTTGAAGATTATATACAGATAAAATATCCAGATTTTAATATAAAATGCACTAATACAGGAAGCACACAGGAAGCTTAATAAAAAGCCTGAAGTTAAGTGCACATAAGAAAGAAGGTGTTACTATGCAGGTTAAGACTTATCTTATATCAGAAGGTGTTAAATATACAGAGACCATAATAGAAGATGGTTATATTAATAAGATATATAAAGTTGATAATTGCAGGAAAGATATATATGCAATTCCAGAGACGAAAAGTCAAGGACTTTTTTATCAAATTCAAAAAGAAGTCACATTTTGCGGACTTCCTCACGGAGCAGACGCTTGATTTTGTCCTCCATCGTCTC
>ENA-OWPP01001677-OWPP01001677.1-human-gut-metagenome-genome-assembly--contig:-NODE-1677-length-17653-cov-2.841346_pt1 | contig 17653 bp, 10 predicted proteins | sample MGYA00248265_ERZ651848 | MGnify/ENA primary metagenome ERZ651848 (study PRJEB26924, sample SAMEA4378233) | human gut metagenome | biome: human gut; feature: human-associated habitat; material: faeces...
GGCAGGTGGATCGGGATGACGTGGATGCGGTAGTAGAAGTCGCGGCGCATGGCCCCTTCATTGACGCGTTCGAGGAGATCCCGGTTCGTGGCCGCGATGATGCGCACATCCGGGCGGTGGATCTGGGCGCCGCCGACAGGCGTAAAACCCCCGTGCTCGATGGCGCGGAGCAGCTTCACCTGCCCCATGAGGCTGATTTCACCCAGTTCGTCGAGGAAAAGCGTGCCCCCGTCGGCCTGATCCAGATACCCTTTCTTGTCGGCCGTCGCACCGGTGAACGCACCCTTCTTGTAACCGAACAGCTCGCTTTCAAAGAGGCTTTCCGGGATGGCCCCGCAGTTGACCGCCACAAAGGGCTGCTGATACCGGGAGCTGCCGTCGTGGATGGCCCGGGCCGCCAGCTCCTTGCCTGTCCCCGATTCGCCGTAAACGACCACGTTGTCGTCCACGGCCGCCGCTTTGGCGATGAGATCGAAGACGGCGGTGATCTGCGGCGAATTGCCCACGATGTCGCCTGAACATCGGGCTTTGAGGCGCTCGCGCAGCTCCTTGTTTTCCTGCCGGATCGTGTTGTCCTGCTTCTGCTTTTCGGTCACGTCGTTGATGAAGCCCTCCACAAGGAGGGGGGCCTGTTCCCCCGCGCCTCCGGCATGGACGCCCGCGCCTTGCTCCCAGACCCATTTTTCCTCATTCCATGAGGTGATGATCCGGTAGGTCAGTTCGAACGGCTCTTTCTTCCTGAGCGCGTTTTCCAGCGTTTCCGAGACGTGCGCCCTGTCGTCCGGGTGGACGAGGGCAAGCAGCCCCATGCCGTCCGGCCCCATGAAATGCTCCGGCGTATACCCGGTAAGGCGGGTGACCCCCTGGCTGACAAAGCGGACCTTCCGATCCGGCGAGTGCTCGCCCTGATAGGCGAGGCCGGGAAGGTTGTTCATCAGGGTTTCAAGCTGGCGGCTTTTCTCGTGCAGCTCCATCCCGATGAGCATGTTGTGGCTTTCGAGTTCCTCCCGGAGGCGCTTGTTGGTGATGTGGGTGCGGACGCGGGCCAGCACTTCGTCGGCATGGAAAGGTTTGGTCACATAGTCGACGCCGCCGACTTCGAACCCCCGGTGCTTCTGGCCGGGCGATTCCATCACGGACAGGAAGATCACCGGGATGCCCTCGGTTTCTTTGTCCGCCTTGAGGCGCTGGCAGACTTCGAAGCCGTCCATCTCGGGCATGAGGATGTCCAGCAGGATGAGATCGGGGTGATGGCTGAAGGCCAAATCCAGCGCGCGCTTTCCGTTCTTGGCGATGATGAGGAAATAGTCCTGTTCGAGGGTCTGGACCAGGATGTCCAGATTGACGGGATCGTCATCCACGACCAGAACGACAGGTTTATTGGGCTGCATCGGAAGGCTCCGTACTTGGGGCGCTGCTCGAGAACAGGGAAGGGCGGATCCTTTCCAAAACGGTCAGAGCAGCTTCATAGTCATAATTGTCCACATGCATTTTCAGGGTGTGGAGTAAGGGATATTCGTCCGCATTGCAAATCACCAGCAGGCTGCCCAGGGCAATGCGGATGCGCCCGGGCGCGGCCTGGAGGAGGGCCTCGACCAGATCATTATAATAGGTGCCCAGTTTGGCGATGTCGAGTTTGGGTTTGGAGGCAATGGCCGAGGGGCCGTCCGCGGGTTTCGTTTCCTTGTCGGACGGGCACAGCTTCGCGGCGGCCTCAAGGACCTCGCCGAGGGCCTCTTCCAGTTCGGGCAGCAGTGCGGCGAGCGGCCTGCCCTGGAGCGTGGACAAGGCGGCATTGGGGTAGCCCTTGTCCAGTTGCGATTGCGCTTCCAGTTCCAGCGTGCGCGCCATATCCCGCAAATGCAGCGCTCCCAGATTGGCCGAAGCCCCCTTGAGGGCGTGCGCCCGTTCGCGGAGGGATTCCCAGTCATGGGTGCGGACGGCATGGCGGAAGAGGGCGGCATCCTGCGCGTGGTTTCTGGCGAAACTTTGCAGGATGGAGGGGTACTGCTGCGGCGACAGGCCTGTCTGGATCACGGTCTCGAGCGAGAAGCAGGGGGGCAGAAACGCCCATGATTCCGCATCGGGCACGGAAGGCCGCGCCGGACTTTCGGCCTGCGCTTCCGGAACCCGGTAGTACTCGGGGAGCAGGCTATGGATGGTGTCGAAGAGCAGCGCCTGTTTGAACGGTTTGGAAAGGTACGCGTCCATCCCCGCATCCAGACAGCGCTGCTTGTCGGATTGCATGGCATGGGCCGTGAGCGCGACGACGGGCAGGACATAGCCGCGTTCCCGCATGATCTTGATGGTTTCGTAGCCGTCCATGTCCGGCATCTGGATATCGAGGAACATGAGGTCGAAAGCCTCGCGTTCCAGAAGGGCAAGGGCTTCGATGCCGTTGCCGGCCATCTTGAGCTGGGCGCGGGTTTCTTCGAGCAGTACGGACATGATCTCCTGATTGACGGGGTTGTCCTCGGCTACGAGGATGCGCACGGACGACAGATCCGGCGTGACCGGCGACTGCGCCGGGCGCGGCCCCCTGAAGCCCGCTTTTTTCCGATCAAACAGCTTGCGGAGGGTGGAGCGGACGCAGCGCACGGTGATGGCCGGGATGACCTCGACGGGATAGGGCTTGTCCTTGAATTCGGAGATGGCGAGGCCTTCCCTCGGGCCGCCCACAAGCACAAGCGGGACCGGGGCGGCGCAGCGCAGCTGCAGCTCCGCCGCAAGGCGCAGGGCCGGGGGGCAGTCCCCATCGCCGAGCAGGCGATCGATGATGATGAGATCCGGCCTGAGCGGCTCTTTCCCCAGCGAGGCGAGGACGGAAAGCGGGCCCACCCTGCTGGCGATGTGGCTCTGGCACTGGATGCCGAGTGCCTCCAGCGTGCGGCGCATGACCCTGACGCCCGTATCCGACGAGCTGACCACGACCGCCTGCAGATCCATGAAGGTATTGCCGCCGAGCACTTCCACCTGTTCCTGAAGCGCCAGCCGTATGGAGAACGCGAACGTGCTTCCCTGCCCGACTTCCGATTCGACCCAGATTTCCCCGCCCATGTTTTCGACCATATACCGGGCGATGCTCAGGCCGAGGCCCGTGCCGCCGTGCCGCCGGGTCAGCGAGGAGTCGGCCTGTTTGAACGGCTGGAACAGCTGCGGCAGCTGATCCGGGGCGATGCCGACGCCGGTGTCGTGCACGAAGAACAGGAATTGCGCCTTATTCTGGTTTTCGGAAAGGTGGAGGTTGCCGCCGTGCCGGACCTGCAGGTGGATGCGCCCGCCCGGAGGCGTGAATTTGACGGCGTTGCCCATCAGGTTGGTCAGGATCTGCTGCAAGCGCCCCGCATCGCCGAGAAGCGCCAAAGGCGTGGAGGGATCGATATCGATCAGGCATTCCAGCTCACGCGCCATGCTGCCGCGCATGGTCATATCGCAAACGCGCAGGATCACTTCATCAAGCATGAACGGGGCGGTGTCCGTGTCCATTTCGCCCGCTTCGATCTTGGAGAAGTCCAGCGTGTCGTTGACGATGTCGAGCAGGGCGTAGGACAGGTCCAGAATCGTGCGCTGATGGTTGCGCGGCAGCGGGTTGTTTTTCAGGTAGGCTAATTCGGTAAAGGAAATGATGCCGTGCAGCGGCGTGCGGATTTCATGGCTGATGTTGGCGAGAAAACGGCTTTTGGCTTCCGTGGCGGCGTCGGCCGCCTTCATGGCCTGCTGGAGCTCGGTGTTGAGGCGCTGGAGATCCTCGGCCTTGGCGCTTTTTTCCAGTTCGGCGGCCAGCCGCTTGGTACGTTCCTCAACCTTGCGCCGGAGCTGGAAATTCCAGAAAATGATCAGCAGCAGGACGGACAGGACGACTTCAATGCCGAGCAGGCTGGTCCAGAATGTGCGCGGGGGAAGGTGGAGCGACGGCTGGCGGCTGAGCCAGCGGTTGTTGATGAGTTCCCGCTCGGGAGGCTGGATCTGGTACAGGGCTTTGGAGAGGATGCTGTGCAGCTCGGGCCAGTCCGAGCGCACGCCGATGGACAGGCCGCTCTGGGCGGGGATGGTCGAGGTCGCCTGAAGCCGCAGATGCGTGTTGTCTTCCAGCTTGGGCAGGACGCTGGCCTTGTAGTCGACCAGCGCGTCGGAATGCCCGGACATGACCCGGAACAGCCCCTGCAGGGGATTGCTGACAGGGTCCAGGATGATGTCGGGATAACGGCTTTCAAGGTAATTGTGCCAGTAATGCCTGTATACGACGGAAACCCGTTTCCCGGCGAGCTCCTTGAGGCTGGTGGCGTGCTGCGCGTTTTCATGGATCACGATGATGCCTGGGAGGGAAATATGGGGCCGGGTAAGGAGCAGGTTTGCGTCGACGGCAAGCGTCGGTTCCACCATGGCGAACAAATCCGTCCGCCACTGCTTGGCGTCTTCGAGCGCCGTTGTCCAGTTGGATTGCGGCTCTATGCGGAACTGGATCCCGATGATGCGGGAAAGAAGCCGCAGATAGTCAAGGCTGATGCCCGCATAGGCGTTGAGCTGCTTGGAATCGGACAAAGGGATGAAGGCTGGGGTCATGCTTACGGTAATGACGGGGTGTTCATCTATCCATGTCTGTTCTTTGGGGGTGAACAGCTGAGGCATGGCGGTCATGGGCGAGAGCATACTGATGGACGATTCCAGCGACGGGAGATAGCTGTCGTCCGGCGCGTCCTTCGTGACCAGCAGCACATGCCCTGTAAACAGGATGAATATGACGAGTATGGTGCCGAGGAAAACAAAAATACGCATAAACGTCTCGCAGAGAAAACGGCTCAGGAAGGAACACCAGTATGGCAGAGATGCGCTGTAAGGTCGAGAGGGCATCTTGTCGTTGCGCCTTCGGTTGACTATGGTGGCGGGGGAGCGTGTTTTCCCGAAGCCCGGCATAGCTATGAGAAGGATGAGACAATGCGTATTGATGAAGTGAAGAGACAGCTTGAGGCTTTTGGCGTTCTTGATGGATACCGCGAGTTCGCCACGTCCAGCGCCACTGTTGAACTGGCGGCCGCCGCAGCCGGATGCGAACCCGGACGCATCGCCAAGACGTTGTCGTTCAAGACGGCTGAAGGGCCTATTGTTATTGTGGTGATGGGTACGGCACGGATCGACAACCGGAAATTTAAGGATCAGTTTAAGGAAAAGGCGAAATTCCCGCAGGGAGAAGAAGTGGAATCGCTCATCGGGCACCCCATCGGCGGTGTTTGCCCCTTTGCCGTAAACGAAGGTGTCCGGGTTTTCCTTGACCTCAGCCTTAAGGCCTTCGATCCCGTCTATCCGGCAGCGGGGGCCCCGAACAATGCGGTATGCCTTTCGCTCGCCGATTTGGAACGTGTAACCGGCGGAACATGGGTTGACGTCTGTAAGCAAGAGGCCGAGTAGGCGGCGTTGTTGGCAGGCCCTGCACACGAGAAAAGCCAATCCGTATGGATTGGCTTTTCTCGTGTGCAGGGTTGGGGCTTATTCGGTAAGCGTTTTGGGATCAATATTGTACTTGCGGATTTTGGACCACAGGGTGCTTGTGTTCAACCCAAGCAAGTTTGCGGCCCCGTCAGGCCCGGCAATTTTCCCGTTGGCCTTTGCGATGGCCATCTTGATATGGTCTATGATGATCGTGTCAAGCGTGGGGAAGGCATCTCCGCTTGATGAAAGCTCACATTTCTCTTTGATGTTCTTGTTCGCTGAGGGATGCCTTTCCGCAATAAAAGAGTGCTTCAGCGCATTCATGTCGTTATAGAGGAGAATACTGTTGAAGGTATCTATAAGCATCGGCTGTATGAAAGAACAGATATCGATGTCTTCTTGTGAATATCTGTTCTTTCCGATGCTGTATATGGACATGTAAATATGGATGCCTTCAAGGACATGATGTTTGAGAGGAATATAGATGCTGGAAGACTCTTCGTTGTTGAAAATACTGTTCCTGAATTCAGAAAATACGCAGGTTTCTTCACCCGTAAAGTTTTTTATGGAATGAACGTCTCCGGTAAAGAAATTATCTTCTATATACATGCGCCTGAGAGTGTCTTCCGGTATGGTAATTTGATCTGGGAAGGAGTTCTTTGAATAGTCAGCATACTCAGCTACTTTGAAGATGGTATCTTTCTCAAAAAAAGAAATATATACGGCGGATACAGGCATGTATCGCTTAAAGAAGGAGGCCATTTTCTGCGTAAAGTCCGATATGCAGGAGGATTCAAAAACGGTCGAAAAGAAAACGGAAAAGAGTTCCTCAGACGTATGGTTCATGGTCGCCTCTTTGTCTTTTTATACTGTAGATGTATAAACTCGTATCTTAATAAAACGAAAAGAAAATTGCTTTTCAAATCTTTTTTGTATTCAATGAAGTGATTCCAGAAGTCTTTTTATATTAAACAAGGGAAAAGGATTGTCAAAACGTTAAATAAAACATATATAGAACTGTGATTCTATATAAAGTGTCTTGTTGAAAATCGTATTGTTCTTATTGTATCTCTGTATAAGTATTGACGAAATGCGTATTTTTTAAAGGATGTCAATGATGATTGCCTCATCAAAGATGAAGGGCAAAACACAATGACAACTCTTTTAATTGAGTAATATCTGTCCATAAGATCATTTTTCTAAAAATTGTTTTTTGATGACGGATCAGGATTGTTCGTTTTGAATAGGAGAACATGGCATGTTAGCGATTCCATTTGTATAGAAAAAGATTCTATATAGTAAACAGAGCACACAAATGTAGATGGTATAGTTGCAGTAAAAAATTATTAATATTACAGATTTATTGTTATATGTTAAGCAATAAAAAATTTGCTTTTAAATAATTCTTCTATTTTATAGATAACAATGTTGAATTTAAATCATAAAATCTAATAACGGTATTTTGTATGCTAAAAATAGTACTCTTTGTTTTTAAAAATTATATTTAGCCTATCTACGTTGTAAATAAAAAATCATATTGTATTTCACCATGAAAAAAATGTAATGAATAGGAAAAAGTGTTGGACAGAGATGCAAATTGGGGATGCGTGAGAGGAATGATAAATGTAACGCCACGCGGCGCCGGTTCATGCGCAAAGAAGCATCACAGCCCTTTGGTGGGAGCCCGAGGAAATCACAAGAGCGGCCTGACAAGAAGGAGACAGGAGAAGATCTGATTCTGGGGGGCTAAAACGGAGTGAGTCACATTGTTTTTTATGGAATTATTTCACTGTTCAAGAAAAAACATACGGCAATGCTTGCCCCGTTAGCACAGTGATCTCATGCCGGGAGTGCTTCATTTTATTCGGGCAACGTGCAGTAGGTCCTCTCCAATTTCTTTCAGTGTTGTGTTTTATATTAATATATTGATATTACAAGTAAAACAGATACTGTTGACGGAAAAACAGGATGTGATATCCTCTTAAAAATAAGCGAACTTTAGGGAAACGTTTCGTCACCGGTGTGGCGCCCAGTCTTCAAAACTGGTGGACGGTCGAAAGGTCGTTGGTAGGTTCGACTCCTATACGTTTCCGCCAAAAAGAATCTCAAAAAGCCCCGCAAAGCCTCAAAAGCCTTGCGGGGCTTTTTATCCAAGTTTCATACTCTCCAAGAGTCTCACTTGGTATATGGATATACCGTTATTTTGTCGGTATTTCTGACGGTATTCTTATATGCTGGTGCCGTTCGCCATACGGAACACGGGGAGCCGTTGAGATGGCCTACCGGCTTGGTCAGCTTGCCGGGCAGGTGTGCCGGTAGCCCCTCCGTGGGATATACGAGATATGACGCAGCCGCGGTTTCAAATGAAGCGTTGCTTCCCTTGAATCCGCCGGGAACCGCCGCGCCGGGGGGCCGTCCTTGTTTGTGAGGCTGCTGCGGCTGGCAGTTGCGGTGCGCTCATCATGATAATCGGCCCAATGTGAACTGTCGGGAACAGAAAAGAGGAAGCCCCCAACCGTGAGGAAGGGGGCTTTGTTGTGTGGGAGGTCGGAAAATTCTAGAACTTCCATTCCACAGCGAGGTTTCCGTAAACGGATGTTGCATCACGGCGGAAAAGTTCGCTCCCGGCGTTTAAGGAGAAAGAGACGTGCTTGTCCGTGTTGAAACGCACGCCCGCGCCGAGGCCAAGGCTGTCGCGGCCCGGGACCTTCACAGTGTTGGAGAAGCCCGCGTTGGCCGCTTCCACGAATGAGGCGTGCATCGTGCCCGCCTTGTCGAGCAGTTCGTGGTTCCACGCGGCGGAGGCGTGAGCCTTCCAGGTGGCGTGTTCGCCGAGCTGCCTTTCATTCGTGCTCATGCGGACACCGAGGCTGGAGCGCAGCGAGTGGAAGGTTTCGGAATCCAGATGGAGTCGGCTGCCCATGCCGTTGTCTTCCGTCAGGGACGGGCGTGACGAGAAGGCGTAGTCCAGCGCGGCGAAGGGCCCGGCCTTGATCGTACCCCAGTCGGCCTCATAGCCGCCGCCCGCACGGACCGAGCCCGAGAACCCGGTCCAGTCCTTGTTGTTTTCGCGGTTGTAGCCGTTGAAGGAAACGGCCCGCTTCATGCGCCAGTTCTCCACGCCCAGACGTCCGATGCCGAAGACGTTCCAACCATCCCAGTCCGCCGGGGCGTACAGGCCCTGCGCGCCGAGATACAGTCCTTCGCCGCGCAGCTTTCCATTGGCATCGCCGGTCATGGATTGGTGGTTGAACACGACGTGCCCGCCGACGGTCAGCCCGCCGGGCGTCCTCCGTTCCGCACCTCCGATCAGGCCGACGTTCGTGGCGTCGTAGCCGCCCATGTCGCTGCGTCCCGGCTGGTCGAACGTCCCTGCGTAGGGCTGTGCGAAAACATGCCATTCCCCGTCCTTTTGCGGAGCGCGGGAGAATGTGCCGGGAAGAATCAAATCGGAAAGCATACGGTGCATATCGAAACTCGCCAGCGCCGCATTGCCGTAGGCGTCGGGCGAAAGCTGGGAAAGGGCGTCGCGGACGGTGCTCCCGTCAGCCGCGGAGAAGTCCAGCGCCGCGTAGAGGTTCCGCATGTCGTCCCGTACCCCGTCAGCAGAGGAGAGCGCCCGGCCTACGTTGGCGGCGTTGCCGTTCGCGGCGTATCGGCTGTAGGCGTCGGCGGCGCGGGAGGAGAGGATTGTGGCCGTCCCGCCTTGAGGTGTGGCGATCATTTCCAGCGTGGGCGAGTCCAAAAGAAGGTTTGTGGCATAACCTTCCGTCAGGTTTCCGGAAGCCGTGATCGGCGCGAGGGAGAGGCTTCCCGCGTAATAGCCGGGCAGGGGAGCAAGATACAGGGTGCCGTTTACAACAGCGTTCCCGTTGACGGCGAGTCTGTCGGACGTGCCCGAAGCATCGAATTCTGTGAGCAGGCGTCCGGTCGCGGTCTGGTGATAGTCGCCGTTGATCGTAATGGTACCGATGCTATTGCCGGGGGCGACGGTACCCGCGTTGGTGAAGGTGCCGTCTACGGAGACGTAGCCGTTGTCGAGGGCGTTCAGGGTGTACTCGGCATTGCCGCTCAGGGTCGCGCCCTCCCTTACGTTCACATCCAGCACCTCGGCCCGCCCATTGAAGGACAGCGCGCCGCCGCCTACGGACATCCTGATGCTGTGTCTGCCGAGTATGTTGCCGTCGTAGCGCAGGCGGAAGTCCGGATCGGGCGCGTCCGTCGCCGATCCGTCGCCCGCCGCCAGACGGCCGAAACTCAGGCTGGTGAGCAGATCGTCGCCGTTGGCGGCCGCTTGATCTTGCTGCACGTCCGAGTTGCCGGGGTTCCAGTCCGAAATGATGTCCCCGCTCAGCGCCGCCCCGTTTACGATGTTGATGTTTTTTACCCAGGCATTGCGGGAAATGTATATGGCGGCCGCATTCCCGGACAGGGGGCCGCTTACGTCGAAACGCTCCGCAAGCGGGCCTTTCAGTTCGTCGAGCAGCTCGTACCGTTCATAAAGCTGGGTGACGATGTTGCCGGACTCATCCTCTGCGGCTTCCGTCCGGCTTCGGATGTATGAGCCGCGGTATTCGGCGGTCAGGCCGGAGTCCAGGCCGAGCAGGCTGCCGCCGAAGTCGAAGCGCGCACCCGCGCCGCCGGTCCCTGTAGCCCGGATTTCTCCCCGGCTGACGACGTTCTGGCCTTTGCCGTAAGCTAGAAGCAGCCCCGTGCCATAGGCTCCGTCGGCGGACACGGGCACTCCGGGGGCGATGCGCAGGGTGTTGGCCTCGCCGTCCACGCGGATTCCGGTTCCGGCTGTGCCGCAGGCCAGCAGATCCGCGGCCTGGGTGATGTCGTTGCCGCTGCCGTAGATATGCAGACCCACGCCGTAGGCCGCGGTGTTGGGCTGCCCGGGCAGATACGCCGTGCCGTCGGCGTTGCGGGCAAAATACCCCTGTCCGTTGCTGAGCGTCAGGTTGTCCCCGTAAACGGAAAAACCGTAAAAATTTTTGCGGTCAATCGTGTACCCGATATCCTGAAGCGCTGCGAGTTCGGCTTCCATGAAAACCTGATAGTTGCGGTAGTCCTGATGGCTCATGAGGCTGCGGTCCAGCTCGATGTGCGACAGATCCAGGCTATCCCCTTCAAAGCCTTCTATCGGCAGCCCGCCGTTCAGCGCGCCCGCCAGCACCTCGCTCACATGTGTTCCTTTGAAGAGGACGCCGCTTTCCGTCATCTCGCCGACCGTGAACACGGGGTCGGCCCCCGGCGCGGTTTCTGGTTCTGACCGGACGACTTCCATGTCGGTTGTGGGGGTGACGCCGTATCGATCGACCAAGTGGCGATCCCAAGGAGAGATCTCCGTATCGAATCCATACACGGGGTTACCGTCATCGTCTTCCCCCACGAGGGCCAAGGAGGAAATGCCCAGGGCATGGCCCATTTCATGGTACAGGGTTCCGACCAGATCTATGCCGTTGCCCGTGGGCAGGGGCGACGGGATGTCCGGAATGCTGAAATTCATTTTGCCGATCCGTATCTGGGCCGGAGGATTCATGCTTTGATCGCCGATGAGTGCGCCCGCCAACCCGCTGGATCCCTCCCAGGGAGTCCCATGCCACGTCGGATTCGCAACGCTTATCGCATCGGCGTTTACCTCGTTCATGGTGCCCACGTTGATGGCGGCGGGTACGGCGTTGTTCGCTCCGGGACCGAGAATGTCCGCCCAGAGTTCCACGGCCTGGGTAACGGCGTCTTTCTGCGCGGCGCTCAACTGCCAGGTGGAGACTTCTCCTTCCGTCTCAGAAAGGGCGTTGCCGTACTCTTCCCCCTGATCAAAAAAGCGCAGTTGGAACAGGGGGGTGTTTGCATGGTCGGTTACGACGCGCGTTTCATAGGCCGACGCCTGCGTTTCCCAGAGCAGGAAAAACGCGGCGGCCAGCGTCAGGCAGTGGAAAAAACGGTTCCGGGGCATACATCTCTCCTTTTTACGAGGCCTTCTTGTTTGTACGTAGACCATATTCCTCTAGCATTCAATGGAGGCTCTTCATTATGTCGAAACATGTTCGGAGTGCGCTTTTTTATGTCTTGCGCCGTTGTGGGGACATATGTGTGAAGAGGGGGAAGAAAGGAGGGAGGGGGGGACTGAAATCCCCTTTACGGCCTGCCCCGTCGAAATGGCGGCGGTGATTCCATTGACAGAAACAGTTTTGTGTTAGAGCTTGAAAAGCGCTTTTCAGAGAGCCGGTTTTTCATGGAGACTAGACCGAACTATATGGGCGGAGGCTCCGGTCTGTTCACCTTTTTCTCTGCCTGATAGGGGCTGTTGCCCTGTTTGATGCCTGCGAAGAGAGGCATGTTCCGAGCGTTTCAGCTGAAAAAGACTGGGAGGGGATTATGTCGGGTCATCCTCGCACTCATCAGAATGCGATCTTGAGAACCTATGCCGGGCTTCTGTTGATTTCCATTTGCGTCTATACGCTGATGTATGCTCCGCAACCCATGTTCAACTCGGTGAGCAGGGATTTCGGTGTGGACAAAGGCTCCACGGGGCTGCTCGTCAGCGTGTTCATGCTGTCGCTCGCCGTCTCGCCTCTCTGCGTGGGGATGCTGCTCAGCCGTATCGGCGTGCGGCGTGCCATTCTGGGGGCTTCCCTCCTGCTCGGTATAAGCGGCGTGGGGATTTGGTTTGCCCCGTCCTTTCTTGTCCTTCTCGGCATCCGCGCTTTACAGGCGTTGCTGGTTCCGGTGGTGCTCACAGCCGTCATGTCCGGCATTGCCGTCATGTTCCGCCACCTGGATCTCAACCGTGCGCTTGCGGGCTATGTGACCTCCAATCTTGTCGGTTCGCTGTGCGGTCGAATTATCGGAGGCTGGGCTGCGCAGATGTTCGGGTGGCGTGCCACGCTCGCCGTTATCTGTTTTTTCTTTTTCCTTGTCCTCCTCTTCATCCGAAGCATTCCGGAAATGCGCAACGCCAGTGCGCGCCTCCACAGCCCACGTGAATACCTCGCCGTTTTCAAGGGCAGGGGGGTCCCCAGTCTCTTTTTCGCCGAAGCCTGCGGTATCTTTGTCTTCGCCGCCATCGGCAACCTTATCCCTTTCCGTATGGCGGAACTCGGGCAGGGCCACTCCGAGGGGCTCATCGGACTCATGTATTTCGGGTATTCCGTCGGCCTTGTCGCTTCGTTGTCCCTTGCGCCGCTCATGCGCGTGTTTAAGACGCCAACAAGGCTTATTCTTTTCGCGTCCGCCGTCTATGTCGCCTCCTGTCTCACGCTTGCGGTCCCTTCCCTTTGGGCCTTGTTCGGCGGGCTATGGCTCATAGCCTTTGGGGAGTTTGTCGTCCATTCCATCAGCCCCGGCCTTATCAACCATCAGGCCATGCTCTCCGGTCATGGCGACCGCGGTATGGTCAATGGGCTTTTTCTTTCCTGTTATTATTTCGGCGGGCTTCTCGGCTCCTACATCCCCGGAGCTCTCTATTCGGGGTTCGGCTGGTTTGCCTGCTACCTCTGTATTCAACTCGTCCAGGTTGCCGCGTTTTTCGTTCTGTTCAGACTGCACCGGACGGCACCTGACTTGCGGTAGAACGGCCTGCCCGGCTTGCGTTTCGGCTTCGGGATGTCATGCCCCGTCCGCCTTCACAGTCTTTTGGGGCTCCTGCGGGGCTGTTGACATGCCCGGGGGCTTGGGCTTCCCTCCCCAATAGGACCGCCTTTTTGCGGGAACGGGGCTTCTGTCCTGCGGAAGAGGAGAGAAACGATGAGCAGCGTGTATCGTATCGAAAATGAAGAAGGAATGGGCCCGTTGGGCCGGCGCGGTATCGAATTGACCCACGAGATCATGTATCGGCATTATCGGCGTGACGAGGACTTCGTTTACGCGCAGATGGCAGAGGGCGTCACGTGGATCGGGCCTTCACGCGCCCAGTACACCACCGGCGTGGACAAGCTCAGGGAACTCTTGCAGATCGAGCAGCTTGTCACCTTCACGATGGAGCAGGAAACCTATCAGGTCGCCTATGAGGATGAGCACTCCTGTCTCATCTTCGGTTGCTGTACGGTTACTTCCGATGAGGAAACCGGCCTGTTCATACGGACTCTGCAACGGGTATCCTTCTTTTATCGGTTGATTGGCGACCGACTCCATGTCGTGCACATGCATCTGTCCCACCCTTACGAAGTCGTGGATTCGGACGAAGTGTTCCCGTTCCGGTATGGAAAGGATGCCTTCGACTATATCCAGCAGACGCACCAGATGGCCTTTACGGACAGCCTGACCGAACTCGGCAACCGCAACGCCTACGAGACGAGCTGCGTGAGGATGGCCCATGATTTCGACTCGGTGCGTTCCCTATGCCTCATCCTGTTCGATCTCAACGGCATGAAACGGGTCAACGACACATGGGGGCACCTCGCCGGGGATCGGCTCCTTAGGGATTTCGCCTCGCTCCTACGGGAAACCATGCCTCCCACCGCCAAATTGTACCGCTACGGCGGGGACGAATTCATTGCCGCCTTGCACGAGGTTTCGCTTTCCGATGTGAAAAAGTGCCAGCAAAAGTTGGAACAACGTATCGCGCGCTACAACGAGGAAAACGAAATACATCTGAGTGCCGCTTGGGGACATGCCTTTTTCAATCCGGAAACGGATCACGGCCTTTCGGAAATCGTCAAGCGGGCGGATGGCATGCTCTACGCCATGAAGCGGGCCATGAAACAGGCCGCCGAGAACGCAAGCTGACGGGCCCTTGGTCCCCTTGTGTCCTTACGGGGTCGTGTTCCTCTTGGGCCGCGTGATGGAGTTTCAGGCCGACATCAAGAGGGCTTCCATAAAAGAGGCAAGGGAAAACCTTCAAAATTGAGGCATGACGCCAGAAGCCCCGGCAGGAGAAAGTCCGCCGGGGCTTTTCGTTTATGTGGTGCGGCGGGCGGTTTCGTCCATCCGGCGGAGTTCGTGTTTTGTGGCCTGCCCCATGAAGAGGAAGGGCAGGATGTCACGGGTGAGGACGGAGGAGCGTTGCCGGTTCCCGGCGGCATCGGTACGGGCGTCCGGGGAAGGCCGTAGCCGCAAAGCCCGGTGGGAGGATAGGGCGGGGCTATGCATCGCAGGCGAGGTTCAGTCTGTGGCGAAGGGGCGGGGCCTCTCTCGGTTTTTCTTTTTAACAGATTTAAATACTGAAAGATAAACCACAAAGAGAAACATGAGTATCGTGCAAAAGTTTTGCGAAGTACAGAATATGTTCATCCATATGCTCTCTTCAGGTATTATGGCCTCTGTCGGTTGTGATAGGTAGTAGCTGTATTGGCCGTGTGTAAACGGTAGGAAAACGAGCATACCGTACGTAATGAACAGGATATTGATAACATACTTTAACGTTATCCATCTGAATTTAAAGAATCCCCAATTCCCATATAAAGAGTAGATGAGCCCTGTGGCTAGACATCCGCCGGCTCCGGGGCCGACTATGATAAAATCTATATAAAACAAAATCTTGCTGAATGTGATCTGTTCATGTGCGGTACTGGGATGAAAGAGGCAAAACAAGAGTACCATCGTTGTTGCCCCGCCACCCCAGAGGGCGGCAAAAAACAGATGGGCAAATTTTAAATATCTTTTTTGTTGGATAGTCAGCTGTCTTTCTGGCATGTTTTATCCTTATAAATGGTATTTTGATTCCCCCTTGGGTATAGTTTACTTTACGTGTTTGTACAATTTTGCAATAATATATTGATATGGTTGTTTTTTAAAGGTGGGCGAGATGGCACGCGTTCCCTTTCTTGTCTCCTTGAACGTATGCCGCTTCTCCCCTTCCCACCGTAACAGGCCAGGTACCACTGACGCCGGGGCCATCGCCACTGGCGGATGCTACCTGTCGGGGCGAGACGCTTACCGGGCGGGAGGGCCTGCCCGCAGGCAAGGCCGGGACCCTTTGCGGCTCAAGGGATGGAGACGGCACAATGAACGGCGGCGGGGCATCCAGCTTGCCCGCGAAGGAGGCGCCTTTTCCGTATGTCCGGCCCGGCTAGCTTCCCACACTGCGTGTTCGGTAATTATAACTATCGGCGTAAAAGATGGAAAAAGGGAAAAGCCCCACACCCGCAGGAAGCCGAGGGGATTTCCTTGCCCGGCATCTTGACTTTGCAGGCATGGTATGGTCTGGGAGGCAACAAGGAGTGGCTATGAGACTATTAGGTAATATCCTTTGGCATTTTCCCTGCTTTGGTTTTGTGACGTCTTTGTTTTCTTTTTTGGCGGGGATCCTTTTGACCGTTACCGTTGTCGGTGCCCCCATCGGGCTTGGTTTGATTCAATATGCCAAGTTCGCTCTCGCTCCGTACAGCTATGCCATGATAGACAAGCGGGAATTGCATCCCAATAAGAGCGGAAACATCCTGTACGCCATTCTTTGCCTCATTGTCCGGATCCTGTACTTTCCCTTGGGCGTGATTTTCTTCTTATGGGGCATTGCCCAGGTCGTTGTCATGTGCTGTACGATTGTCCTGCTGCCGATGGCGATTCCCTATGCAAAGTCGCTGTCCACGTTCTTCAATCCGGTGGGCAAGGTCTGCGTTCCCGTTGCCGTCATGGATGAGCTTGAACGGCGCAAGGCTGAAAAGGAAGTGGATACCTATCTGAACAAGTGACCGCTTTCACGTTTTGGCGGGAGATGTTTCGTACTGGGCTGACGGGCCGATCAAATCGATAGGCGGTCAGGGCGTTTCCTGCTGGGCTGACGGACAAATGAAATCCATCGGAAAGGAGTTTCCGGAAAGGTGCTTGCCATAGGGATGGTTTGGAATGTTCCTGACTGTCTTGTAAAGAAAGCCCCCAACCGTGAGGAAGGGGGCTTTTCTGTAATCTTTCCTCTCCGCAGGATGAAGAATCCTGAGGGGTGGGGCGGCTCTCGTCTGGACCGTTTCACGCCCCAGCGGGGCGCATAGGGGGGGAGGCTCCTTCCAAAGCACAGCGCAACGCTTCGGGGAGGAAGGGCAGCAGTTCCGCGATCTGCGTCGCGGGGGTCGGGTTCGCAAGCAGCCCGGTAATCCGGCTGGTCCGCGCGGCGGTCAGGCAGGCTTGGGACATTTCCATGCCGCCGGCGAGCAGGCCCGTCACAAGGCCGGTGACGAGATCGCCCGTGCCTCCGATGGGCTCCAGAGCGGCAACCTGCGGTTCGGATACGTCGCCGAGGAACCGCCCGCCTTCCACAAGGAGATCGACCTTCCCTTTGATGAGCAGGAAGCGCGCGGCGTTTCCGTGCTGATAGGCACGTTCGACGAGGCTTGGGATATCCTTATCCGCGGCCAGCAGAAAACCTCTGGTGTAAAAAGGGTGCGGCGCCTTTTCATCGGCAAGGAAGGCCAGTTCCCCGGCATCGGGGGTGAACAGATCGTAGGCGTCGGCGTAGCCGCTCATCTTGGCGACATACATGAAACCGGCATCGGCGACGAGCAGGGGCTTCGGGTCCGTTTCTTCCAGAGCCATCAGGACGCGGTTGTGCCCGTCAAGGTCGGGGAACAGGTAATGAAACGTGATGCCCCGCACCCCGGACAGGCTGGGGGAGGCCGCAAGGCGGCTGTAGAGCTTCCGGCTCCCGTCGCCATTCCCGATGTCCCCGGCGAGCAGTGCCGTGGGAGGCTCCACCCCAAGCGTTTCGCACGTCAGCAATGCGGTTCCGAGCAGGGCGGGTGTCCCGCGCTGTACGGAAAGCGGGGCGATGCCCCCGCCCTCCGCATGGAGAAAGCCGCCATCCAGACGCCAGCGCCCCCCCGTCAGGGGAAAAGACGCATCCGGCACCGTACCGCAGATCATCCACGCCATAGCCGCCTCGCCTCCTCAAATGCGCGTTGCAGCGAATAGGAACACAGCGTCTGCCCCTTGACCCGCGGCTCCTCGGCCTCGCCGATGCATTGCCCCGTCAGCAACGCCGCCAGATACGGCACATCGGGGCATCCGCCTCCGGACACGTTGACGATTTTCCCCGTGGCGCGTTCCACGGTGATTTTCATGTTCGCGGCCCGCACCATGAACCAGTCGCCGTAATCCTGCACATGGAACAGCGATACGGGTTCGAGCAGGGTATCGCGCATGGGGACGGACTGGATCGGCTCAAGGCGGGCGGCTCCCAGCGCGTTGCGGATAAGCGGCTCCTGCATCAGGTCAAAGACGATGATCATGTCGCATCCCGTACGCAGTTCGGAGGGAGGCCCTTTGACCTCCACGGCAAACCCCGCTTCCC
>ENA-OWPP01001678-OWPP01001678.1-human-gut-metagenome-genome-assembly--contig:-NODE-1678-length-17650-cov-2.607388_pt1 | contig 17650 bp, 8 predicted proteins | sample MGYA00248265_ERZ651848 | MGnify/ENA primary metagenome ERZ651848 (study PRJEB26924, sample SAMEA4378233) | human gut metagenome | biome: human gut; feature: human-associated habitat; material: faeces...
AAACTCAGAGCATCCTGGGGACGTGTAGGTAATGACAAGGGAGTAGACTCACGCTTTATGTACATGCCTGCCGTATGGGGATCATCAGGCAGTTACAGCTTCGGTGTGGACAATCCGATTTCCCAATCGGCAGCAGCCATCTCACGTATGGGTAATCCGGCAGTAACCTGGGAAACAGCCGACAAGCAGAACTACGGTATTGATCTTAAGTTCTTCAACAGCCGCCTGTCCGCTACCTTCGACTACTTTATCGAACACCGCACAGGTATTCTGATCTCTCCGGAATCGACTCCAAGCATCATCGCAACCGCACTGCCTAACCTGAACATTGGTAAGGTAGACAACCACGGTTACGAAGTTTCTCTTGGCTGGCGCGATAAGATCGGAAAGGATTTCACCTATAATGTGGATGCCAACGTCTCTTTCGCACGCAACAAAATCCTCTATATGGACGAAGTGCCCAAGCAATTCTCTTATATGAACCAGACCGGTGGCTCTACCGGACGCCAGACCGGAGTATATAACTACATCCGTCTCTATCAGTACAGCGACTTCATCACCGGAGCCGACGGCGAACTGACCTTAAAGCCGGAACTGCCTCAGCCTTATCAGAAGGTATATCCGGGTGACGCCATGTACGCCGACCTCAATGGAGACCACATCGTGGACGGTAATGACAAGAGCGTAGCAGGTTATGCTACCCGTCCGGAATACGTTTTCGGTATGAATATGGGATTCGACTGGAAAGGATTCAACTTCACCATGCAATGGGTAGGTTCCAAGAACGTTAACAGAATGTATGACATCGAATACCGTATCCCCTATACGAATGCCGGAAAGCGTGGTTTGCTGACCTACTTCTACGACGGTTGCTGGACTCCGGAAAACCAACTGGGAGCTACTTATCCGCGCCCGTCGGAAGAATCGGAAAGCTGGAACTCCGAACCTTCTACCCTCTGGTTGGTAGATGCTTCCTATCTCCGCTTGAAGAGTCTGAGCTTCGGTTATACCATCACCGGAAAGAAATTCCTGAAGAAACTGGGCCTCAGCTCACTCGGATTAAACTTCAGCGGCTACAACCTGCTGACCTTCTCACCGCTTAAATATCTTGATCCGGAAAGTGATCCTAACCGATTCGGAGATTATCCGCTGATCAAAGTATATAGCTTCGGTTTAAATCTTAACTTCTAAAAAACGACTGTATGAATAGAATAATAAAAGGACTCGGAATAGCATTAGGTTGCGTACTGATAGCCTCCTCCTGTTCTGAAATCAGCTTCGGGGATAAATTTCTGGGCGACCAGCCTGAGAGTTCCGGAGCGACTACCGAAGAAATGTTCTCTTCGAAAATAAATGCCGAAAAGGTGCTGACCAAAGCATATACCGGATTACCTTATGGGCTACCGACCGGCTCTGACTACAAATTGGGTGTGAACATACTTGAATCAATCACAGACTTATGTTACAGTTTCCGTGACAATATCAGTGATGGGCCTGTCAAGCTCTATTACAACGGAGCACTCAGTGCCAACAACGTCCCAAAGAATTCTGCTTACCGTTATGGAAGCAAGTCTGACTGGACCACCATCCGTTACGCTTGGTTATATATCGAGAACGTAGAAAAAGTGCCCGACATGACAGCCAGCGAGAAAAGTGAACGGATCGCGGAAGCCAAAGTTTTGATCTCCCTCTGCTATTTCGAAATGCTGAGATATGTAGGCGGTGTGACATGGCTGGACCACTATGTAGACGTAAACGAGACAATGAATTTCCCCCGTATCACTTTTGCCGAAACGGTAGAGAAGATCGTAGGATTGCTCAACGAAGCCATCAACTCCAATCTGGCCTGGAAAGCCGAGAAAGCAGATGACGGACGTATGACCCTCGCAGGTGCGATGGCATTAAAGTTCAAGGTACTGCAATGGGCAGCCAGTCCGACTTTCAACTCCAACACCAAATGGCATCCGGAAGCAGACGAATATACCTGCTACGGAAATTACAGTGACCAGCGTTGGAAAGATGCCGCAGAAGCAGGCGCAGCCTTTTTCACAGAATTACAGAAACGGCACGAATACGAACTGATTCAACCTACGGAAGAGACGCATCGGGCAAGACGTCTGGCCTATCGTCAGGCCTATTACAACCGTGGCGGAACAGAAATACTAATCTCCACCCGCAAGGGATACGGTTCCGGTGTTCACGAGAGTTTTATTGGTCAACGTTATTACAGCGGCCCTACATTGAACTATGTAGATATGTTTCCGTGGGAAGACGGAACTGATTTTCCGGCAAATTTCGACTGGAAATCCCCCTCCAAGCAACCGTTCTTTACAAAAGGCGAAATGGTGCCCACCCGCGACCCGCGTCTGTATGAAAATGTAGCTTGTCCCGGAGACACCTACTGCAACGGAACAACCGCTCCTGTTTATATCAACCACGCCGACTACAAAGACGGTAGCGGATTCCTGATCATGAAGTACATCTTACAGGAAAACAACGATCGCGAAGGTCCGGTACAATGGTCACACACCCGTCTGGCGGAAATCATGCTGGGATATGCGGAAGTACTCAACGAAGTCAACGGACGCCCTACCGACGAAGCTTACAAAATGGTAAACGATGTACGAAAGAGAGTAGGTCTGCCGGAACTTTCCAAGACGATGAATCACGATCAGTTCCTCGAAGCCGTACTGAGAGAAAGAGCACTCGAATTAGGATTTGAAGAAGTACGCTGGTTCGACCTCGTTCGCAGAGACCGTCAGAGCGACTTCAAGAAGAAGTTGTACGGACTCAGAAGCAGAGGTAACGACCTGAACAATCCGACTGAGTTCACCTTCGAGAAGATCGAACTGGGAGACCATTACTGGGCTACCAACTGGGATACCAAATGGTATCTGGCTCCGATTCCTCAGGAGGAAATCAACAAGCAATATGGAATGACCCAAAACCCGGGCTGGTAAATGACACGTTAACTAATATCGTTTGAACAATGAATAAAATAAATTATATATTAATCACTCTGCTCCTGGGAGGTTCGGTATCCCTGAATGCACAGACATCGAAAGCTGCTTCGGAAATGCAGCTGGCAGATACACTGAGCATCGGCTACCAGATGAACGTATCTTCCCGGACCAGCAGTTACTCTATCAACGGAGTCAATGCTTCCGCATTCGAAAAATCCCCGTACATAGATATCAGCAAAGCTTTGTATGGAAAAGTGGCAGGTCTGAATGTATATCAGGGTACAGGCTCGTCAGCCGATAACGTATCCACCCTCTCTATACACGGAAATGCCCCGCTAGTATTAATTGATGGTTTCCCACGTGATATCAGTGACATCACTTCGATGGAAATCGAATCATGCTACGTTCTGAAAGATGCGGCGGCAGCTGCTCTTTATGGTATGCGTGGTGCGAACGGAGTGGTACTGATCACGACTAAACGCGGAATAAGCAATGGCCTGAAGGTAAATGTGGACTATAATTTCGGTGTCAATACCCAATTCCGTTCTCCGGACTTCGCAGATGCCTATACGTATGCGAACGCTCTTAACACCGCATTAAGCGGAGACGGTCTGCCTGCACGCTACAATGCACAGGAACTGGATGCTTTCCGGACAGGAATCTATCCGTATGATTATCCGAATGTAGACTGGTGGAATGAAACGCTGAATAACACAGGATTCACCCACAACCTGAAAATGTCTTTCAGCGGAGGTAGTGACAAGTTCCGTTTTTACACGGTAGTTGACTATTACCGGGATCGCTCCATGTTGAAGAAAAACACGGAAGATACACGTTTCGACACTACACCTACAGACACACGTCTGACCGTACGTACCAATCTGGACGTAAAAGTGACGGAAAGCACATTGCTGAAAGCCGGCATTGTAGGCAGACTGAAAGAATTCAGAGGTACCCGCTATGGACGCAGCGCTATTTTCAACAAAATCTATGGCATTCCATCCGCTGCATTCCCCATTCGTTATGAGAATGGCATTTATGGAGGTAGTTCTGTGTACGGAACCGGTAATCCGGTAGCTCTGTTGAAAGACTACGGACACATCCGTAACGTATACGGAACACTACTCGCCGACCTGAGCATCCGTCAGGATCTAAGTGCGTTGACCAAAGGGCTGGCAGCCGAAGCATCCGTCTCTTTCGATAATATCGGAGGAATGAATGAAACCACCAATAAAGAGTATCGTTACATGAACAGCAATGCAAGTATCACCAGTGATGGTACACTGGTGACAACTCCTGCCATTTATGGTACAGACTCCGAAACACTGGGACATACACAGCCTTTCGAAAGACTGATGCTACGCAGCGATTTCCAGGCAAAGGTGGATTATAACCGCACTTTTGGCAAACATCAGGTGGGAGGAGCATTGATTTATGATATGCAGTCTGTTGTCAGAAACGGCAGAAACAACTCTCAGAAGAATCAGTCTGTGCTGGTGAACGCCACATATACTTACGACAACCGTTACAGCCTCAATGCCGTATTTAACCGTTCGGGATCAGCTTACCTGCCCGACGGAGACAAATACTCGAACTATCCTGCCGTTTCTGCTGCATGGATCGTTTCCAACGAAGCATTTATGGAAAAGGGGACACCGATCAATCTCTTCAAGATTCGCGCCTCTTACGGTCTGTCCGGATGGGACGGCAATCTGAGCCACGAACTATGGCGTCAGTCTTATGGCAGCGGCGGTGCCGGTTATAACTTCGGAGTGAATGCCGGAGGACAGTCCGGTGGCAGCGAAGGCGATTTGCCGGTTATCGGTCTGGTAGCGGAAAAATCACAGAAAGCGACTTTCGGATTTGATCTCGCCGCTTTTGATAATCGTTTGAATGCAACAGTAGAAGGTTTCTACGAAAAACGTTCGGATATACTTGTGTCAGGTGCCAATTCTACTTCCGGTATTATCGGTATCACAGTAGGTCAGGTGAACGAAGGAATCTATAAATACAAAGGACTGGATGCTTCTTTGAGTTGGAATGACAAGATCGGTGATTTCCATTATGGTATTGGTGCTAGCATGTCATATCTGAATACAGAGGTAGTCAATGTAAACCAGGCATATCAGGAATACGACTACCTGTATACCAAGGGCAACCGTATCGGACAGATGTACGGTCTGGAAGCTATCGGCTTCTTCAACAGCCAGCAGGAAATCAACAACAGTCCGCAACAAACCTTCTCGGACGTAGCTCCCGGTGACGTGAAATACAAAGATCAGAACGGTGACAACCGCATCGACGAGAAAGACATTGTGAAAATGTTCGGTTCATCTGTTCCACGCTTCTATTTCGGATTCAACCTGAACTTCTCGTACAAGAGATTTGAACTTTCCGCTGACTTCCAAGGAATGACAGGAGTCACTGTGTCATTGCTCAACAGTCCGCTTTATAGTCCACTTGTAAGCAATGGCAACATTTCAAATACATTCCTGAATGAAGAAATAAGCTGGACACCGGAGAATAAAGCCAATGCAACCATGCCGAGACTGACTACTCAAGAAAACTTGAATAACTATCGCGCCAGCTCACTGTGGTACCGTGACGGTTCATTCCTGAAACTGCGTAACCTATTGGTAGCTTATACTTTCCCGAAATCGCAGACTCGTTTTGCCGACCTGAAAGTATTCGTACAAGGCACCAATCTGTTCTCATTAGACAATCTCCATTTTGCCGACCCGGAACAACTTGGCATCGCTTATCCGTCGACAAGAAGTTATTGGGCAGGTATCAAACTTAATTTTTAATGCAAAGTAACAAATGAACATTATGAGAACCAAATACATACTCTTAACCATTTTGTCTTCGTTGGTCTTTGCTTCGTGCAACTACCTTGACTTTGATGAAACGAACAACCTGAAGACAAAAGAAGACATGTACAAGTATTTCGGTACAAGCAAATCAATGCTTACCCACGTATACTCATACATGCCACAAGGCTACCAACTGTTTGCGACCTCCGGCGGACTCTTCACCGAAGACAGATATTCCATGCGCGACTGTGCCAGTGATGACGGCGAATTCGGAGCCTATGCAGATAATATCCAGAATACCAATAACGGTAACTGGTCGCCTATTAAAACTTATGACGATTCATGGACCCTGTATCGTGGTATACGTGCTGCCAACAGCTTTATAGCAGAGATTGCCCAAGTGGACTTCACACGCTATGAGCACGACGGACAATATACAAACTGGATGAAGCAGCTGAAATATTTCCCTTACGAAGCCAGAGTGCTGCGGGCACACTACTTCTTTGAACTGGCACGCCGCTACGGTGACATCGCCATGCCATTGGAAGTACTGACTGAAGAGGAAGCCAACACAATCGGCAAGACACCATTCAGCGAAGTTATCAGCTTCATTGTCAGTGAATGCGACGACGCTGCCAATAACTTGCCGGACAGCTATGTAAACGAACCGGGAGCGGAAATCGGCAGAGTGACCAAAGGCTTTGCAATGGCAGTAAAGTCAAAAGCACTGCTATATGCTGCCAGTAAGCTACATAATCCTTCTATGGATACCGAATTGTGGAAAAAGTCTGCCAAAGCAGCAATAGATATTATCAACACAGGGCTTTACTCTCTCGACCCCCAGGAGAGTGCCAACAACCTCGACTCAAAAGAAGTTGTACTGATGAGGATCAATGGTGATGATTCGGACTTCGAAATGTTTAATCTCCCGCTTCGCATGACTGCGGGAACACGCACTTCCAGTCTTATCCCATACAGCAATTACCCATCACAAAACCTTGTGGACGCATTCGAGACAGTCAACGGTTACAAAGTAACCCTAGAAAACACAGGATGGGTTTGCGAAGACCCTGCATTTGACCCGCAATCACCTTATGAGAATCGTGACAAACGTTTCTACCGCGCTATTCTTGCCAACGGAATGTCGTTTAAAGACTACACCATTGAAACCTTCAAAGGTGGCGCCGACGACGGAATCGTATCACAAGGCGGTTCACCGACAGGATACTTCCTGCGCAAGTACATTCAGGAAGCTACCAGCTTTGAACCGGGTAAAGAAGCTGTCAGCAAGCATCATTGGGTGATTTACCGCTATGCGGAAACATTACTAACGTATGCGGAATCTATGGTCAACGCTTTCAATGATGTCAATTACACAGATGAGACTTATAAGTATTCTGCTCTGTGGGCTATCAATGAAGTGAGAAAGAATGCCGATATGCCATTGATTCCTTCCATGGGAAAAGAAGATTTCCTTGAACGCCTGTACAATGAATGGCGTGTAGAGTTTGCTTTCGAAGATCATCGTTTCTGGGATGTACGGAGATGGAAGATTGCCGATACTACCCAGCGGGAACTATACGGAGTAAAGATCGAGAAGCAGGCGGACGGTACGTTCAACTTCTACAAGAACCTTTACGAAACCCGTAACTGGAGAGATTGCATGTATCTGTATCCGATCCCTCAAAGCGAACTATACAAGAATACAAACTTAAATCCTCAAAACACAGGATGGTAATTAATTGTCTAATCTAATATTTAAAAGATATATGAAAAAGTTATATAGCAACACGTTAATGCAACTGATTCTTGCACTGTGCACATTCAGTTTTGTAGCATGCCAGGAGTTTGACATCGACTCACAGCCGGAAGGTCCTCTCAATATCCAGATAGATGCTTTGGAGTCTTATACTGCTTTGGCAACTTCTCCAAGCAATGTAGTGTTCAACATCAGCTCCAACACTCCCTGGACGATTGAAAGCGACCAGCAGTGGTGCAAGCCGACTCCTTCGATGAGTGCAGCCAGTTCATTGGTGTCGGAGATTGTGGTGACAATGGAAAACAATACAGGAAAGAAAGCACGTACAGCCAAACTGACTATCAAGGCAGAAGGCGTTGAAGGCACCAAGGTAGTTACTATCAAGCAGGCTTCGAAAGAAGATTTAGTAGTAATTCCTTACGACCAGATTGTGCCGACAGTAGGTGGAACCATCTCTTTCAATATTGTGTCAAACAAGCCATTCCAAATAATTCCTTCCACACAGTTTGTAGAACAAATCTCTCCGGCTTCGGGCGATGGTAATGAAGATGGCAACAAAATTCCCATAACCATCACAATACCAGAAAATACAGGAGGTGTAAGAACAGCTGAAATCACTGTCAAGACAGAGTTTCAGGAGAAATCATTCACCATTACACAAGACGGTATCATCATCGAGCCCAAGAATGAAGAAGAAAAAACCAACCAACTGAATGGCATGGGCGGAGAGAAAAACATCGAAATCAACTCCAGCGTAGAGTGGAAAGTAGAGGTTCCTGCCGAATTTAAGGAATGGCTAAGTGCCGAAGCTGATGGTAATAATCTGACGCTTAAAGCAGGATACAACAATTTGTTTATTACAAGAGTGGGACATGTGTTGCTTTATCCCAAGAGCAATGTTCCGGGATTTGAAGGTGTACCCGTTGAAGTGAGACAGCCTAGAAATATGTGGGCAGACGGAGCCGAAGATATTGACCCGGAAACAGGATATGCAACCATACGAAGCAATGCGCAAAATAGATATGTGCCCAACTTCTCTTATGGAAAGGGGAAAATCGTTTGGAACTTTGAAAGCGTCAATATGCCTGCCGGAACGGATGGATTCCTTTACCTGAATGGTGACACATGGCACTGGAATGGTGCAGCAAACGGTGCAGGTTGGATACAAATCAGAATTTATCCGCAAGATTCAACAACAAAATCCAGTTTTAAACTTCACTACGACTGGACAGCTGAAGAATTTACGCTGGAAGAAAGCATGAACGACATCAAAACCATTGAGTTAGATACCAAAGTTGATCCGGAAGACGCGACAAAAGTAAACGTAACATTCTCTATCAACGGAAAAGTATACTATTCCGGTAAGAAACACAATGCCTTTGACTTGGATGGACATAAAGGCGTAATATTCTATTCCGGATTCAGCGGTCCATTCTCACCGGAATGTACCATCGTCTTTAAGTCGTTAGACTATGAAGTTTATGAATAAATGTGTAAACAATAACTTGAAGTGTTTATGAAATCTGATAAATTACATAAAATAGCCTTCTTAGGACTTTTCACACTACTGGCAGCAGTTCCTGTGTTGCAAAGCTGTGATGACGATGAGAAGCAAAAGGCTGTCGACCTGCGCTACCGTGTAGAAGACTCATATCTACTACCCGCCGACGGCACAACCGATGAACTGAGCGTCACTTTCCAGGTGAAATCAACCGATCCATGGGAAATATTCGGAGAAAACAAAGGTGACTGGTATGCCATTTCACCAGCCACGGGTGATAACCCGGAAAAGACATACGATGTAACCATCAAATGTGAGGAAAATACCAGCTTGGACGATCGTACTGAGGTCATTAACATCAAGAGCGATTATTGGACCGGTAAAAAATTCACACTGACTCAAAAAGGTACTGCCTACTTAGAGTACGAAGGAGTGGATATGATTGAAAAAAACGGAAATGTGCCCGAAGTGTTCAGTGTGCTTAGCAATCAAAAGTGGACAGCCAAGGTGACTGATGGAGAAGAGTGGCTTTCCATCAGTCAAGGAGCTTCCGGAATGGAAAACGGTACAGTGGAACTGAAAGCAACCCCCAATACCGGTGCCATGCGTTACGGAGTGGTAACTTTATATGACCGCAATGGTGACAAACAACAGGAAGTGAACATCACCCAAGATGGTGTACAGATTGAACCCGCACAGCCCGAAAACGGCAAGTGGTATGAAGTGGAAGCTGTGGGCGGAAAGCTGACTATTCACGTAGTAGCCAATTCACGCTGGGGAGTTACGAAAGAGATTCCGTCAGACGAAACATGGTATGAATTTGAGCAAACCGAATTTAATGGAAGTGCCGATTTGGTTATCAATGTAGCAGAATACAGCACTAGCTCTTCGGTACGCAACGGAACCATCATTCTCTCTTCCCTCAGTGATGAAGAAGGAATAGAACCGGTGACTACTACCATACGAATCAAACAAGCCAGTTCAGAATCATCAAGAACTACCGTGAACGAAGAAAACAGAGAGGTGAGCGGAGATTATTACTTTGGCAGCCAACTGATGCCTGGACGATATAATATCTACATCGGACCGTTCAACGGCAACATGAATATGTTCTTCATGATTAATGCCACTCCGTGGACCGAATTCCGTTGGCACGTGGCAGGCGGAAAGAGTGACCTCAGCACTACTCCATGGAGCCAGAAAGTATTTAGCGGTGCAGCCGGAACGGTGAAAACACTGGATACGAATGCTGACAATAAGTTGGGATGGAATATCCTGCAAGAAGAAAATGAAACCGGTACATGGATTAGGGTAGAATGGTACCTCAACGATGAGTTTATCATTTCCACTATCTCCGATGGTACCCAGGACTGGAAAGTACCAGGAAATATTCTTGTTGAGAAAGGTGGACAGATCATGGTGCGCTGCAACGATGGCACACTGCCGCTACGCAAATGGGAATACATCGAACCGCTGAAGTGGGGCGAATAGCCAACGTAACATTGACAAAGAAAAAGTACCTGCCTGTACAAACTGGCAGGTACTTTACTACCAACGTAAAATAATGAACGAACCAAAAAAGTTATGATGAAAAGAAAAATATTACTTATACTGAACATGGCAATCATCGGATTTTCCACTGCTGCCTGTTCGGATGATGAGACCAATTACATCACTCCGGAAAAGAAATATCCGCTCACTGCTTTTGCCGTAGCAGTAAATAATGTGTCAGCGAATACGACTTCCTATTATCATGGGAAGATAGACCAGACAACCCACAGAGTGGAAATCGGTACGATCGAGGATGCCAATACCATCACCGGCGTAGACTATACGCTAATGAGCGATGGAGCCACCATCTCACCGGACCCGGCAACATTTGTACACAACTGGAAAAAAGAGCAGACAGTGACCGTCACCACCGAAGACAATCAAACAACGACCTATACTATCGTACTGACCAAGTTTGACGACACCATGAAGGACGTTCTCTTCATGGACGAGTTCGATGTAGACGGCAATCCGGACCCGACCAAATGGGTACTCTGCCAGAAAGCAGGCTCCGACTGGAACGACGAAATGTCCGAAAGTTATGACCAGGCTTACGTAAAAGACGGCAGACTTATACTGAAAGCCGAAAAAATAGGTGATGAATACAAAGCCGGCGGTATCGAAACGCAAGGTAAGTTTGACTTCACCTTCGGACGGGTGGAAGTAAAAGCCAAAATCACCAGTTACCCCAATGGCGCATTCCCCGCTATCTGGATGATGCCGAAGAAATATATCTATGACGGATGGCCGAATTGCGGAGAAATCGATATCATGGAACATGTGAAACAGGAATCCGCGATCCATCATACGATACATACTCACTACACGTATGATTTGAACATCAAAGATCCGTCCAACACCGCACAAGTAACTTGCAATTATCAGGACTGGAACATCTACGCTTTAGAATGGAGCGAAGACAAACTGACTTTCTTCGTCAATGGACAGGAGACTTTCTCTTATTCAAACCTGAAACTGGAGAATGAAGCAGAAATGAAGCAATGGCCGTTCACAAAAGATTCTTCATTCTATCTCATCCTGAACATGGGATTAGGAGGAGACAGACCGGGCTCATGGGCAGGTCCTATCGATGATGCCAACTTACCTGCCATCATGGAAATTGACTGGGTAAAAATAACCAAGTTAGATAAATAGGTTTTAAGGTAGGAGCCAAGGTTTTTAGGAACTTCTAAAGAAGGAGGAATGGAAGTATAGAGACTATTCAAAACTTTCATTCCTCTATTTGTTTTCGGGTATTAAATCTTTTTTACTTATTAAACATGAAACATTTATTATACGCATTATTAACGGCTGTAAGCATTTTATTCACTAGTTGCGGACCCTCTTCCAATACCAACACCCCACAGGAGCCCAATGTGCCTCAACCGCAGCCTCAGCCCCAACCGGAAGTCACCCAGAAAGTAGTTATCGGCTACCTTGCGCTTGACGACTGGGAGTTTGAAAGTTTATTTCCTACGATAGAATGGAAATATCTGACGCATATCAATGCCAGCTTTGCAAGAGTAAAAGCAGACGGCACACTCAACATCGAGCCTGTCCGGAAGAGAATTGAAAGTGTACGTGAAACGGCTCACAAGCATAATGTCAAGATTCTGATATCTTTGGCTAAGAACAGTCCGGGAGAATTCACTACCGCCATCAATGATCCGAAAGCCAGAAAAGAACTGATACAGCAGATTATTGCATTCACTAAAGAATATAAACTGGACGGCTTCGACATCGATTATGAGGAATATGACAACTGGGATAAGAATTTCCCCTCATTATTGGTTTTTGCCAGAGGTTTATACCTGGCAAAAGAGAAAAATATGCTGATGACCTGTGCCGTCAACAGCCGCTGGCTTAATTACGGAACCGAATGGGAGCAATACTTCGACTATATCAACCTGATGAGTTATGACCGGGGAGCGTTTACCGATAAACCGGTCCAGCATGCTTCATACGATGACTTTGTGAAAGACCTCAAATACTGGAATGAACAATGCCGTGCAGCCAAAAGTAAAATAGTGGGAGGACTTCCTTTTTATGGATATTCCTGGGAGGAAAGTCTGCAAGGCGCAGTGGATGCCGTTCGTGGAATCCGCTATAGCGGCATACTCAAACATCTTGGAAATGAAGCAGCGGACAAGGATAATATAGGCAAGACTTATTATAACGGCCGCCCTACTATAGCCAACAAATGTAAGTTCATCAAAGAAAACGACTATGCCGGCGTGATGATCTGGCAATTATTTCAAGATGCCCACAATGATAACTATGACTTAAAGCTCATAAACGTTGTAGGCAGAGAAATGATGGAATAGACGGGATATACCGCTTTCTCTTATGCAGAAGACCCTATCCTGTCGTACTTTTCACCTATTGTTATCAGATTTTTAATAGGAGATCTTCATCGTTCCACTCGAGTGATCTGATCTCATCACTAGAGTGAACAGATTTCTCCACTCTAGTGGCAAGATCGTTTCACCCGGGTGGAACGATGAAGATGTCGGTAAGAAAACATAAGTATATAGGCTTGATATGGCAAAGATATAAGGTATCCGAGCTACAAAGTACCTGTTATTTGAAACTGATATATGAGATATTAACCCTCAAAGGGTAGTCTGTTTACCTACTTACGCAAGGAAAGGGAATGAGAGATAAGCAAAAAAGGATGAGAGATAAGCCTAATTAAAGCCATTTTGCGTAGAAAACAATGAGAGATACCTTGCAAAAGAAGTATCTCTCATTACATATCGTTCTGATTATATGATATTTACCTCATACAGAATGAGAGCATGAGACTAATATTTATTTTTTTATTTCTAGTATACGTTCCTAAGTCCAAGTTATCAATGCGATTTACTTATCCTGTTTTCTATAAGCGGAAGGAATCTCTCCTTTTATAGACTTGAAAACCTTACTGAAATAACGCAAAGAAGAGAAGCCGACCACTTCGGAGATTTCAGTAATGTTCATGGTAGTAGTAGTAAGCAACACGATTGACTGCTCAATGCGCTGCTTATTCACATAGTCTACAATCCCCATACCCGTGATGGCCTTCACTTTATTGAATAATAACGAACGACTGATGCACATATTAGTAGCAAGGAATGCAACATCCAGATCCGGATTACTCATATTATCCGCAATCAATGTATTCAATTTCAGCAGGAAAGTCTCATCCGCATTACTAAAGCTCACTTCCTTATGCGTCAAGAGCTTATCATCTTTATATCTTGCCCGTATCTGTTCGCGCTGCCTCAACTGATTATGAATCAATGCCAGCAATCCGTCTATTTCGAAAGGTTTCGGCAAAAAGGCGTCCGCTCCAGTCTTATAACCGGTATACATATTCTGAGAATTATGATAGGCGGTCAATAAGACAAAAGGAATATGGCTGATATCCAGATTAGTCTTCACTTCCCGGCAAAGTTCAAACCCATTCATCCGGGGCATCATGACATCACTGATGATAATATCCGGCAATCGGTCTTTGATCTGTTCTAATCCCTCTTTCCCATCCTTGGCAACATATACACGGGCAAAATAATTACTCAGCGTTTCTTTCAGATAACTTCGCAGTTCGGGAGTATCTTCGACCACCATCACTGAATATTTTTTCAGGAAGGTATAATCGATTCTATCCGGTTCATTCACTTCCACGCCTGTAGCTGCTTCCACAGAAGCCGGTTCCAGCTGTCCGCAAGTATCCGTGAATAAGGGTAGTTCAAAATAAAAGATTGCCCCTTTTCCCGCTGCATTCGAAGCGCCCACTCTTCCTTTATGGTGTGTGATGAGACTCTTCGCATAGGATAATCCGATGCCGCTTCCTCCTTTTTCATGTCCCCCCTGATAGAAACTGGAGAAAAGAGAGTCTGTGTCTACCATATTCAGTCCCATCCCTTCATCCCTGACAGAGATCCGAACCCAGTCTTTCTCTTGTGACAAGGTGGTAATCAGTGTAGTAGTGGTACCCGATTCGCTAAACTTCAACGCATTCATCAGGAAGTTGGAAAGAACGAACTCGCACTTATTCTGATCGAATGGTACCTCTTTTATCTGTTCGTCCAACTCATATTCGAGTCTGATACCTTTCACATGAAACTCATTGATGAACTTATCTCCCACAGAGCACACCCACTCATTCAAAGGATGCGGCAATATATGCAGCATATCTTTTCCTTCTTCCAGTTTCCTTACATCGAGTACCATATCGATGATACTCTTCATCTGGTATGCCTGCTTATAGATCGGGACCAACAACTTTTCCACATCCTGCTTGTCCGACTCCTTATTGATAATACGCTTCAATGGTGCACAAATCAGTGTAAGAGGAGTGCGAAGTTCATGACTGATGTTCGTCAGGAAATTAATCTTTTCTTCATACATCTTATTTTTCAGACGCATAATCTCCCGCTTCTGTTTGGCTTTCTTCTTGCGATAGAAGTAGTAGACAATGCTATAAGCCACTGCTCCCAACAATATATATAATCCCACATAGAACCAACCGGTCTTCCACCAAGGCGGAGTAACCACAACATGCAGAATGGGTTGTTTCATACTCCACCCTCCGTCACGGGTATAATAAGAAGCGGTAATCGTATACTCCCCTATCGGCAGATAATTGATAACCAAAGAGTTTGAATTGGAACTCGCCAATTCCTGATCGAGCCCCTCTATATTGAAACGAAAGAAATTCTTGCGGAACACATCGCTTTCATTCAGCAGAACTTTCAGTTGCAGGGAAGAAAAGTTCCAGGGAATCTGAATTGTTTCAGCCGCTTCCTGCGGCTCTTCGGATAACGAGACAGGCAGACCGTTTAATAATACATCCAGCAGTTCGACCGTATAATCCTCATCTGTATCAAAATGAACGGCAGAGTTTATCACCGTCATGCCTGTAGTTCCACCGACAAAAACATCTCCGTTTTTGGCCAAAAGAGTAGCATGAAAGATGTATTCGTTAGGCAAGACTCCATCTACCTCCTCCAAGGTAGTAAAATTATGGGTACGGGAAGAATAAACAAATAAATGACGTCTCGTTCCTATCCAGATTCGATATTGATTATCGGCAACAACAGAAGCTACATCCTGAAACAGGCTTGTATTTATCAGTTCACTCTTCCCTGTCCGTGGATCATAACGTACCAAACCTTCGGTAGAAGCCAGCCAAAAAATACCATCCTGATCCATAGAGGCGTCATTGATAGTGTATTGTCCTTGATAAATCGTCCGGAAAGTCCCTTCCGAAGAATCATACTCACAAATATTCTTCAGATCGGAAAGGTATGTCTTTGCACCTTTCGTAGCTATTATCAGTGGAGAATGACGCTCGTACTCTTTTCCCATAGTAGCCACTATATCAAATTTACGGGTGACCATATCATATATAAAAATATGCTGGGCACTGAAAAGAATTTTAGTCTTCGTTATCCGCTGGATATTAACAGAAAAACCATTGATACAGGTCTGATCATTCATTTCCTTGTCAATCAGCACAAAGGGACGTATCTGCCCCGTTTGCTTATGAAAGATAAAGAGTCCTTTATTAAAGGAGAAGAACAACAGTTCGTCAGGAGTATATTCCACAATGGAGACAACTTTCTCATATTTGGTGGCAGGATAATGTTTGAAGGTACCCGATACCGGATCAAACCGGTTGATACCTCCCCCATCGGTCCCCACCCAGACTATTCCGTCACTATCCTGAAAGAAACTATTAATAGTCTGGTTGCTTAATCCGTACAGATTGCCAAAAGGAACGTTCTGATAAGAACAGGCATACACATTCTTTATACCAATCAACCCTCTTCTGATACTGCCTGCCCACATATTATTGGCCGGGTCCAGATAGAGGCGGTATATAGTATTGGCTGGAAAGGAATGAACATCATCCTGTTTTTGTTGAATATTAGTAAATGAGAAATCATCTAAAGAGATTATATTGATTCCACCACCATCAGTGGCTACCCAAAGCTGATTATCTCTCTCCATGATATCATGAATGACATCATACGTCAAAGGAGAATTTGACGCCGTAAAGTGTTTTATCAACTGGTCTCCCTGATAGCAATACAGTCCGTTACCATAAACACTTACCCACAGACGCTTGTAGGAGTCCAGATAGATACTGGTATAGTTATTTTCTGTAAACGACTCTATTTTCTTCACTTCATACGTCTTCATATTGAAGGAATATATGCCGTGCCAACGTGAATTGAGCAGGATATTCTCTTCATCATAACGTATCATCTGCCAAAAGGGATTGTAATAAACAGGGTCTTGCGCATAATACAAAGGTTCCAGCTTATTAGTGGCATAGACATATTTGTATATAGCTCCTGATCCTCCCAGTAAGATTCCTCCTTCAACCAATAAATAGGAAGCAACATAGATCGGTTTACCATTATTCGATAAAGTTCTGAAACTATCACTCCCTCTGTCGTAAAGGCAAATGCCATTCATCGTAGCTACCCATAGATTGCATAAAGAGTCCTCGGCGATAAAAGTGATATTGTTGGAAGGCAGTGTTCTTTCATCTCCCGGCCGATGCAGATATTGCTTCAGATGGTCACGGTCATAACAATTCAAACCGGATTCCGTACCAATCCAAAGATACCCCCGATGATCATTCAGAACACATTGTACTTTCGACTGTGAGAGTCCTTCCTTTATTCCGAGTTGTTTGTAATAATAATAAGGAGACTGGCTCAGTATAGGTTGTGCAATACCTACAAAGAAAAACAATAGATATATTTTAAATAGAATCTTTCTCATAAATAGCCACATAATACTGTACAAAGGTGTAAATATAGGAAATTCTATTTAAATAAAACTGTTTTATATTAATTTCCCCTTAATTATAGAACATTTCTTTAATAATACTTGCACATACAAAAGAAATGCAGATTTACTCAAAACCTATTTTTTTCCAAAAAAATATTAGTTTCTCCTTATATTATAAGGTAGGGCGAATCTTTTTTTTTACTTTTGCCCCGAAATATTATGGTACAAGCCATTATAAAAGAAAGAATTATGCAGAAAAACCTTGTCATTGTCG
>ENA-OWPP01001681-OWPP01001681.1-human-gut-metagenome-genome-assembly--contig:-NODE-1681-length-17631-cov-148.378926_pt1 | contig 17631 bp, 10 predicted proteins | sample MGYA00248265_ERZ651848 | MGnify/ENA primary metagenome ERZ651848 (study PRJEB26924, sample SAMEA4378233) | human gut metagenome | biome: human gut; feature: human-associated habitat; material...
CCAATCTGATGCCTGGCAAGGAATCTGATTTGGAGTGCAATGGCAAGCAGTACAGTGGTGACTATCTGATGAAGGTCGGCTTGAATGTATTCAGCCAGACAGATGGAACGAGTCATGTATTGGTATTAGAATAAAGTATCTCTGTAAGAATCAGATAATAAAGAAGTTAATCAAGACTGGTTTAATCTTATGCATAAACCAGTCTTGATTTTATTTGTTTTATAGTATGTCATCTGCCCGTTATCGCATGGCTGGGGCAATAATACATTCTGGTATTTCTAAAAAGTTTAGACTTTTATGGATTCAATTCCTTAAAAGTTATGCTTTTTATGGAATTATTCCATAAAAGTGTTGTTTTGTTTGGATTTCCCAACGAAAGTATGTACTTTTGCACCATCTTAACAATGAAAAAAAAAAATGATTAATAGATATTTAGAGTCAATTATAGGAGGTAGAATGGGACAAGGCAAGGCAATAGTCTTATTTGGAGCACGTCAAGTAGGCAAGACTACTATGCTGAAAAACTTGCTGGCAAGGCGTGACGACGTGCTGTGGCTTAATGGCGATGAGCAGGATGTGCGCAACTTGTTTGAGAACGTTTCATCTACAATGCTAAAGACGATAATAGGCAAGAAGTCTGTGGTGGTGATAGATGAAAGGATTCACTAATTTCTTGTTGCCTAGTTTCATGCGCCATTACATATTTTATGTAACAACTTTTTTGTAATGGCAAAGATACGGCTTTTTTCTGAATAGAACAAATAAAAAGCCCAGAAAGTATATACTGGGCTAAGAAATGATATAAACTTCTCTATGTTTGTCTGATGTTCCCTTGGCGATTTTATATCTTATTTGTCAGGATGCGCCATGAGGTACAACTCCTTTTGTCGCTCTATCTCTCTTCTTAGGTCTTCCTTATTTGGCAAGTAGAGCTTGTATTGTATGCTCGGCATGAGCATTGTCTAATGGGTGCAAGTCCCTAGTAAGCCCTAATAGCGGGAATTACCTAGCCAAAGGCAAGGGTGTCTTTCTGTTGTTTCACTTCGGGAGTTATCGTAATTTCAAGCATTATTATCTCTCATTTATAAAGCTTGTATTGAAGAAAGAGTTTCCAACAGCTGTATCATACAATCGCTTTGTGGAGTTGGAAGGAAGAGTTTTCTTCCAGATGATGTTCTTCCTGAACTTGCAGGCTTTTGGAAGATGAACTGGGGTAAAAACTAAACATGAAGAGTATATTAAGACGAAAAGGGAAGGCTTATGAGTTCAAGCCTTCCCTTCCTTCCACTAAGAAAAACATTATTGATTGAATAGATGACAGATTTCTTGATTTACTTTTCTTACTCTATCTTCTTCCACCTTGATCACTTTACGGTCGTATGTCATTAAGCCATTCACTTCTCCTTCCACATCCGTGGTCTGGGTATAGACGGCAGCAGAAAAACCTGTGTGAGCCAATTTCTTAAGCTTTTCGGCATACTTCACGTACTCGTCGGTAACTTCCTTTGCATTCTTGAACTGAACATATCCCCAGTTCTTGTCTGCTTGCCAAAGATGCCCTTTGATAGGTAAGCCAATGCCTCCATATTCTCCTAGAACTGTAGGCCTTTCTCCATCGGCTAGATACATTTCAGGACCTGGGTAGTTGTGAAGGTCGAGCATGTCTCCTGTATGATAGAAATTGCCACCACTGGCAGGGTTCACCAAGCGAGAAGTATCATATTTCTTGGTCCATTCTGCTATTTCGACCGTCTTGAACTGTCCCCATGCTTCATTGAATGGAACCCATGTAACAATGGAAGGATAAGAACGCAGGCAATCCATGATTTCTTTCCATTCCTTCTTGTAGTTGGCTTCGGATTCTGCAGAACGTATTACTTCTGAGCCATTGAAATACTGGTGATTCTGCCATTGAGGTGATTTGTCTCCACTAGGCATGTCTTGCCAAACCAAGATTCCTAATTGGTCGCAATAGGTGTACCAGCGTGCTGGTTCTACCTTCACATGCTTGCGAATCATATTGAAACCGAAGTCTTTGGCTTTTTGTATGTCATAGCGGAGTGCCTCATCCGTAGGCGCTGTATATAAACCGTCAGGCCACCATCCTTGATCCAATGGACCAAACTGGAAATAATCCTTGTTGTTCAGCTGTAAACGAACGATGCCATTACCATCTCTTTGGGTTGAGATCTTTCGCATGGCAGCATAACTCTTTATTTTGTCTTGCAATTTTCCGCCACTGAATAGTTTTACCTCCACATCATATAGCGAAGGAGATTCTGGCGACCATAGCTTAGGATTCTCAATGGCGATATCTACAGGTTGACCTACAGCACCTTTGGCATTGGCAACAACAGTGTTTCCGTCTTTGACCTGAATGTCAACAAGGTCTCCCCAAGTAGTTCCTTTCGTAGCAACATGAACGGTCAACTTTTGAGAGTCAATGTCTGGAGTTGATTCGATATGGGTGATATGCTTGTTGTTGACAGGCTCCATCCATACGGTTTGCCAGATACCAGTAACAGGGGTGTACCAGATGCCATTAGGATTTGCATTTTGCTTTCCTACAGGTTGGTAACCATCCGTTGTCGGGTCCCACACTTTTACCACCAGCTTCTGATTTCCCGGTTTGAGATAATGTGTGATGTCGAAACAGAATGGAGTATATCCACCCGTATGTGAGCCGATTTTAATGTCATTCAGATAGACCTCAGTCTTCCAATCGACTGCTCCAAAATGCAGCAATACCGTCTTGCCCTTCCAAGATGATGGAACCGTAAACGTGCGCTTATACCAGAGTTCCTTGTCTTTGCCAACTTGCTTTTGTACACTAGATAGACTTGATTCCACGGCAAAAGGGACTAAAATCTTGCCCTCAAAGGCTTGTGGCTCTTTTTGTCCGATTGGTTGGATGGCGTATTCCCAAAGTCCATTTAAGTTGGCCCAGTTGGAGCGTTCCATGATAGGGCGGGGATATTCGGGCAACACATGGTTGGGATCCAAGGTCTCAGCCCATTTTGTCTTGATCTTGTCTCCTGCAGGTTTCCACGGAGAGTTGGGAGCTTTGGCAGTGGCGGTCAAGCTCATCAAAGCTAAAAATAGCCAGGTTAATGCGTTCTTTTTCATTTGCCTTTACTTTTTAAAATAGGGTTTGTTACTTTCTATGGATGTTATGTTGCCAGCCACTTGCGGCCAGTCGTTGATCCATTCCACCTTGTCCATGAAGAGTAGGCGGCCCCCGTCTGGGTCGGATCTTAAGAATCCATGATAGATCATCCAGTCTTGTTGTTTGTCATCGGTGATAAACTCAGCATTGTGTCCTGGACCTGCAACCAAGTTGCTGCCATGTAGCAGTACATCGTAAGCTCCATCAAGCATATTCTTTCCTTCTTTCGTTGTGTAAGGACCAAAGAGGTTCTTGGAACGTCCATAGATGACTTGATAGGTGCTGTTGACTCCCTCGCAGCAAGTACCTGCCGAGCCAAAGAGATAATAGTAGTCACCATGTTTATGGATATAGGTGGCTTCCATCTGGTTGCCTGCAACTTGTACAGGTTTTGTGCCTGGCTTGAGGGCGAGTCCATCTTCCGTTAATTCTGCACCAAAGATGCCATGGAAGGAGCCCCCAAACAAGTATTTCTTTCCATGATCCTCTATATAGAAAGGATCTATGCAGTTCTGTATGCCAATGTCTTGACTGATGAACAAGGCTCCATGGTCGATGAAAGGACCTTGAGGAGAGGTGGCGGAGGCGATGCCAATACCGCAAGTCCATTCTCCTCCCCATTCTGATTTGGAGTAATAGAGCATGTAGCGTCCATTCACGACATTGACGTCTGGGGCCCAAATACCACCTTGCGGATTCCATTGTGGGCGTGAGCTATCTGTGAAAACAGTGCCTACATAGTTCCAGTTGACCAAGTCTTTGGAGCGATAGATAGGGAGATTGCGTATATTCTCCGTGGCATACAAATAGAAATAGCCATCGTCCGCCTTCGTCACTGTTGGGTCTGGGAGCGAACTCGAAACGATGGGATTATGGTATTTAGCAACTTTTGGCTGTTCGGGAGTTGGTGATTGCTCGATGTCATTCGACACCGAGCAATTTGTGGTAGTAAGACCGAACACAATACATAAACCTAAACAACTTATCATGTTTTTATTCATTATCTGTTCAGGAATTCTTGATTACAATTACCAACCTGGGTTCTGGGTCAGGTTAGGATTACGCTCTATCTCTGATTGTGGGATGGCAAACACTTTGGCATGCTCACCCATATATCCGTTGGTATAGCGCTTGGTTCCCCAAATCTCAGTCATACCATTGGCACCATTCAACTGGGCAGGATCGCTGACAGTCGTACGGTTGGTACCGATCTTACGGTCCATCCAAGTATCCCAACGAATCTGTTTCCAGTAGAGCTGTCCTTCTCCGCAGAGCTCCCATCCGTATTCATTGCGAATGCGTTCTCTCAGGTCGTCTTGTCCTGACACTTGGGTCCATTCGTTGCTGTTCAGTAAGGCCAAACCTGGGATACGTTCTCTAACCCTGTTAACGTATTTGATGGCTTCTTGAGTCTGTCCTGTCTCATTCAAAGCTTCTGCCAATGACAAAAGTGCTCCTGCATAACGGAAAATAGGGGTGTCGATGTCGCTGTTCAAGGCATTCTTCATCTCTCTTCCTTCTGGTACGTACTTACGCCAGAGATAGTAGAAACGGTCGTTGGTATCGGTACGCAAGTCGTAAGGAGCGGCATTGTCTGAGCCGATATAAGGCCAACGGAGGGTATAGTCCCAGCAGTCGGCGGTAGCACCACCTTTATAAGTTGAGTAAGGAGTGATGAAGTTCATCAACATACGAGGGTCTCTGTCCTTGTAAATCTTGAGAATTCTCTCCTCATTGCCATTCTTGTCATACTTGCTCATGTCTGATCCGTATGTCACCATTTGTTCATAAGCGGCTTTCAACTTGGCGTCACTTGAGTTAGGGTCAAGTCCATTGCGGAGGAAATATACGGAACGTTCCTTTGGTGTCATGCTAGAGTAACCAGGAATAGCCTCGTCGATTTTGAAAGGCTTACCGTTGGCATACTCGTATGAGTCAACGAAGTATGGGTTCGGAATCAAGTTGTTCCAGCAGCCAGATCCATCAGCGGTATAAGTGACACGGTTACCCTGTGTACGTGCCAACAAGGATCCCATGCCATCTTCTTCAGAATACTGATACTGGAAGATGTACTCATCGTTTCGCTCGTTAGCTGCCTTGAACATGTTCTTATAGTCTGGGAACAACTTAAAGCCCATGGTAGTGATAGCCTTGAAGTCGGCAACAGCTTTGTCCCATTGCTTCAGCCACATATATACTTGGCCACGCAGATAGTAGGCGCAAGCTTTCGTTACACGGCCATAGTTGGAATCGGATGTAGAATACTTGTTAGGCAAGTTAGGCTCTTCGATGGCATCGGTGCAGTCTTTGATGACTTGCTCCCATACTTCTGCCTCCGTGTTGCGACCTTTGGTGTCTTGGCCATATTCTACAGGCTCTGTATAGATAGGTACGCCACGCCAGAACACGTTGGCACGATAATATGCCCAAGCTCTCAAGAACTTGCATTCTGCGATGTCTCTGGCACGCTCTTCTTTCGACATGCTAGTACATTTATCGAGGTTGCAGACAACGTTGTTCGTACGATAGATTTCCTCATACAATCTCTTCCATAAGCTGCTAAACCCCCAATAAGTGGAGTTGCAACGTCCGCGGCACCAATCATAACCTCCCCAGTTGGCATCAAGGTCGCAAACATCGGTTGCGGCATCGAAGTCCTGCCAGTCTGGTGTCTCATATCCATTCTCATAATAGAAACGCTCGTATGCTCCGTTTACTACAGCATTGGCCATGTTGTATGTGCTCCAAACAAGGTCGGTACCTACACGGTCGGTTGGCTGGGTGTCTAGGAAGTCGGATGAGCAAGCTGTAAAAGCAGTTCCAGCAGCAACCATCAATAGGCCACCTAATATATGTTTCTTCATATTCGTTTTCATATTGCTGATATTTTATAATTTAGAATGTTACGTTAAGTCCAAAAGAAATCTGGCGCATGGTTGCATAACCTTCTCCAGAACGAGTCTCTGGGTCGAGGCCAGGGAAGTCTGTGATCGTCCAGAGGTTCTCACCTGAGAAGTAGATGCGAAGGTTCTCTGCATAGATACGCTTCGAGATGTTCTTTGGAAGTGTATAACCAATGGTGAGGTTACGCAACTTGATGAAATCGCAATTATAGAGATGGAAGGTGTTGTCAAGTGCGTCACTCATACTTGGGTTCTCCAAAGACATACGTGGGTTCTTGGAAGTGAGGTTGGTACGAGGGTCGGTTGGATTCTCTGGATCGTAGAAATAGTGATCGCTGGCAATCCACTGAGGAACAGATAAACCGAATACGACGTTGGTTGAGTTTTGACCAATCTCTCTCCAGTAAGTAGAGAAACCTGTAGCACCACCCCAGTTCATGGAGAGGTCAAAGCCATTCCATTCTGCGTGCATCTGGATACCAAAGTTGAACTTAGGAACCATAGACTTGCCAGTGAACTTCTGGTCGTAGTTGCCACCATATACCTTATCTCCGTTGGTATCAGCATAGATATACTCACCATACCAGATGGCATTCTTGGAAACATTATGCTGAGGCTCGAAACTATAGCCAGCTGCAATCATGTCTTGCACCCATTTCAAGTCTTTCTCTGTGCGTATCATACCGTCTTTAGGACCACCGTTAGGATCGACAGCACCACTGGCATCGTAATAATTGCCTTTACCAGAATAGATAGGATATACATAGAACTCGTTCATCATGTGCCCTTCCAACAAGCGCTGATTACCTCCTGATGACACCTCACCGAGATTAGAGTAATAAGCATCTGGGTCGTTAGGGTTTGCACCCCAACCCTGAACGAGCTTTCCCTTATACTTGGTGACGCGGTTCTTGTTCCATGAGCCGTTTACTGCAACACCGTAAGTTACTTTGCCCACCTTGTCTTCCCAACGGAGTGTAGCCTCGAAACCTTGGTTGCTTACACTGGCAAGGTTTTGCAACGGCGCTTGCTTGTCACCAAATACGAGACCGATGGTAGGACGATAGAGAATACCTGTGGTACGCTTGTCATAGTAATCAAGTACTCCCGACAGACGACCATTCAGTGTGGCGAAATCCAAACCCAAGTTGAAGGTCTTGGTCGTTTCCCATGTCACATCCATGTTAGGCAAGTTCAGTAGATAGAAACGTGGAACCTTTTTGCCACCCATGATTGTGTAACCGGTCTCATACCAAGATTGGTATGCATAGTTGTCAACTGAAGAGTTACCCAACTTACCATATGATACTCTGAGCTTCAAGTTGTCAAATGCACTGAGGAAAGAATTCTTGGCAAAGTTTTCCTCACTGATACGCCATCCAGCTGATGCTGAAGGGAAGAAACCCCAGCGGTTGTCTGGAGAGAAGCGAGATGAACCATCATAGCGGGCATTGGCCTCAAAGAGGTAACGAGAATCGTAGGCATAGTTCAGACGTCCAAACCATGAACGATAAGTATATCCAGTGAAAGAACCTCTGATGTATTCTGCTGAAGTCAGGGTGTTCAGGTCGCTGATGGTTTGGTCTATCATACCCATCTTCTTTACATCAGTATTACCATTGCTATTCTTGCCTTCCTCAAAACCGACGAGTGCACCTACGTCATGTTTTTGGGCGAAAGTGTGGTTCCAGTTGAGGGTGTTGGTCCACTTCCAGTTGTAGTAGTGGTTGTAATACATGTATCCAGCCAAAGTCTCCAATGAAGTGGCAGAGCTAACCACTTCGTTTCTGCTGAAACTGAAGCTCTCATTGCTACCTTCTGTCAGTTTATGGCGTGTATTGTAGAAATCATATCCAAAGTTGGTCTTAAACGTAAAGTCCTTGAGGAACTTGATTTGTGCATACGCAGTGGAGTAGGCATGTGTCGTCTTCTTGTAGCTATCGCCTTGGCCATTGAGAAATAATAATGGGTTGTGAGCGGCTCCATCTTCCATGGAAGTCTCGATGCCACCATATTTGCCATCGTAATAAGGATAAATGCCAGGTACGGTCTTCAAGAAATCCCAGCTGCTTAATGCATCTACGTTGTTTCTATCTTTATCGGAATGAGAACCCCATACTTGAGCACCAACTTGGAGCCAGTTGGTAACGTCTGAAATCAACTTCAAGTTGATGGAGTACCTCTTCATGCCTGAGCGTACAATCATACCAGGGTTGTCATGATAAGTCAAGCCCAAGTTATAGCGAGTGCGTGTGTCTTTTCCTGACAAAGAGATGGAATGCTCCTGCATCACCTTGGTCTGATAGATCTCGTCATACCAATCTGTGTTTGGGTATGCCACGTAGTTAGGATAGCCCGACTCTGCCAATCCGTTTGGATTTGCTTCTGCGTCACGCCATTGCTGGATCACAGATTCTGGATATTTGCCAGCAGTGCCAATGTTCTCACAAGCCTCATTGACGATAGACATGTAGTCGGCATAGTTGGACATGAAACGAATGAGTTTGGAAGGTGAGTTGATGGATAAACGACCAGAATAGCTGAGGTTGATCTTACCTTCTGTTCCGCTCTTGGTGGTAACCAAGATGACACCATTGGCACCTCTGTTACCATAGATGGCACAAGAGGCAGCATCTTTCAATACAGAGATACTCTCAATATCCATTGGGTTTACCTCAGAGAGGCTCATTTCCATACCATCCACCAATACCAATGGGCTGGCATCATTCATGGTTCCCACACCACGTATGTTGACAGAGAAGTTTTCTTCACCAGGTTTTCCTGAGCCTTGGATGATATCGAGACCGGCAGCCATACCTTGCAGAGCCTGCGCTGCGGTGGTGACAGGACGGGAGTTGGTTTCTTTGGCAAGATCTACTGATACAACAGATCCTGTAAGGTTTACTTTCTTTTGGGTGCCATAACCTACAACCACGACTTCATTCAGAGCATTCTGCTCTTCTTTCATGGTAACAGTTAGGTTGTTGGCAGCAGGCAACTTGACATCCGTGAATCCAATATACGAGAACTTAAGCATCGCATTGCTTTTCGTCATGTTGAGAGAGAAACTGCCATCTAGTCCTGTTACAGTTCCATTTTGTGTTCCCTCTTCCATGATGGTTACGCCGATGAGAGGCTCTCCATTGGTGTCGAGAACTTTTCCACTTGCCGTTGCTTTCTGCTGAAGAATGGCTGCAGAATGTGTAAAATACTTGTTTGGCGTCGATGCTCCTTCTGCCATTGCGGATGCAATAGACATGAGAGCAATGCTTGTTAGTAACAAATTCTTTTTCATATTCTCTTTTTGTATTTGGTAGTGACTGCCTTTTGAGCAGGTCTTAAACGTTAGATAATTCATACATGATGGACTTCCTCTTATTTTTTGAGGAAGTTGTCAGTACGGTTTGGTGAGTACATTTCCCACAGTGATGCTACTGTCCAGCCTGGGGCGAAGTAATTGTTGTAGAATCCCTTGCCGTTCATACCGTAGTCCCAAGTTGTGTGCTGTACCACCTCTGGATAGAAGCCTGGTACGGCAATGCCACAGTTGCGCTCCTTGGTAGGCATCAATTGTGAGAGTGAGGTGAAGATGACATCGTAGATCTGCTGGAATCTTGGCTCGTTCACTTGCTTGCTCAACCATTTGACGATGTGAGGCAGCTCAAAGACGAATACATCGATGTGGTTGTTTTCTACAGATACGTTACCCCATCCACGGGTCTTGAGACCTAAGTCGCCGTGCATTTGACCTTGCGCAAAAGGTACATCCCATAGGTAGTACCATGACAGGGCGAAGTAGGCTGCTTTCTGGCAAAGGTCGATGTAGCGTTGACGTTCCTTACCCTTGGTCACGGATGCCATGTAGTAGTTGGCAGTGACGGCAGATATGGCAGCTTCTTTGTCCTCGCAGTTGGCATCGAGGGTTGAGGAGAAATAGTCACTCTTTGAAATGATGTTTTTCTCCAGATAGTCGATGGTTCGGCGAGCTGCCTCAAGGTATTGCTTCTTGCCAAAGTAACGATAGCCCATCACCAAGGCTGATGTGGCAGAAGGAGTGCTTCCACCTGAGGCGTCTATATCGGAACCGTCGTCGTGGAACTTTCTGGCAAAGTTGCCGTCCTTCTTCTGTAGCTTGATGAAACCATCCAGGATCTTCTTGATGTGATTCTCCCATTCTGTATGCTTGCGTCCTTGGCTCTTCTCGTATTTCAGGTACAAGAGGATGGCATATACTGCTTCTGACTGTTGACGAATGGAGTGAACAACTTTCTCTTCGGTAGGGAAACCCTTGTTGAAGTTCACATCGTCATAGAAGTAGCCTGCACTGGTGAAACCATGTTGTAGGAAACTCTCAAGAATTTCATTTCCCATGTTCACCAAGTCTTTCTCCTGATGTTGCTCTCCATATTCTATTGCGTTGAAGGCATTGAGCAATACTCTTCCGCAGAAACCAATCTGCATGGCAGGATATGGCTTGCAATCATAAGTGAGCAATGTATGTCCTGAATGATATTTCAATGGATAACGGTCTATGTAAGAGCGTCTGAAATAGTTGCATAATCCTTTTTTCATTTCGTCTGGTCCGAAGAGCGGAGTCAGAGGTTGTGGATTGTAGATGTCAAAGCATTTCTTCCACATGTTGGTTACATGTTCTCCATAATTGTTGGCAGAGCCATCGATAATTCTCCAAGAGATGGTCTTGCTCTTTCCTTTTTCTAGCTTTGCGTATGTGAAGATTGGAGCGATAAGTGTTAGTTTTCGGATATAGCGCTTTGGGGTCTCTATATAAGGATAACCAAAGGTAAGGGCAACGTCGTTGTGCTCGCTGTCGAAACCGAGATATCCCAAGGAGGTTTCTCCACTGAGGATGACTTCCCCGCTTGTATGGGTGGTCAGGGTCTCACTGGAACTGTCAAGGCAGCGCATGACGGCTATGGATTTCTTCTCACTCTCATTGAAGGCGCTGGTCATCGGGGATGATAGGCGATCTTCTCTGAAATTCCAACTCTTCGAGGTGTGGAAGGCTGGCGCCTCCTTAGGAGAGCGAAGGTTTAGGTGATACCAGAAACCAGGCAAGTAGAACTCGCTGCCATTGGAAGGCAAACCCGTGTTGAGGCTGGCTTCGAAGTTGTAGAAGGCTGTTTGTCGTGCCGTCAGCGTAACCTGGTAGATTTGGTCTTTGCCGTCATTGGTTACTTGTTGCTTGATTTCGATAGGCAAGGCAGAGCCATTTGCTGATACCAATTGTCCGGCATCCTCCTTCAGTGAATAGGTGACGGCAGGATTGCCTGGCTGCTTGATGCTAATCTTCGTCTTGACATCAAGAGCATTGGAACATAGTGTGACAACTGTGAGTGCCACTGTAAGTAATGTTCGTCTGTACATAGTTGTATAATAATTAGAGTTATTTCTTATATAAATAGGTGAACGTATTCTCTTCGATGGTAAAACTACCATTCTTGAAGTTCAATCCTACGAGAGCGGTCTTGCGAGGAGCTACCTCCGTGAAGCTTTGGTGCGTGTGGAATACGTACTTCCACTTGCCTGCATCATCTAGAAAAGCATCTCCATGTCCTGTTCCGTAATACCCGATGTTAGTTCGTGAGATGATAGGTGCATTCTGCTTGGTCCATGGTCCGTATGGATTATCGGCTGTGGCTATGCCCACTGCATAATCAATGTTACGAAAGTCGTTGGCGGAATAGAACATATAATAGGTGTCGCCGATATGCAAAACCGTTGGGCCTTCTGTCACTTTCCATGCCACTTGTTCGGTATCTTCCCATGGCAAGCTGGCGCTGATGCATTCCTTGGCGGTTTCTTCCTTGATGGAGCTAAGGTCGTCTGTCATCTCGGCTACATAGATGCGATTGCCGTTTTGAAGTCTTACATGATAAAGATACACCTTTCCGTCGTTGTCAAACAATACGTAGGGGTCAATGGTCTTGCAAGGTGCTTGAATCATCTGCTTGTTGGGTTGACTGAATGGTCCCAATGGAGATGGGGCTGTGGCTACAGCAATTTGCTCATTGGCTGTATAGAACATATAGTAGGTGTCGCCTCGTTTGGCTACTTGTGGCGCCCAAAAACCTGTGGTTCCGAACGAAGTGTTGCTCGTGAGGCAAAAGCCGTTTTCCTTGCCAACAGGTCCAGACCATTCCTTGAGATCCTTCGACTGATAGACATAGAAGCCTTTGTCGGATTGAGCTCCTGTGCCATATAAATAATAGGTGCCATCGGTGTCTCTGAAGATGGTAGGGTCGGCTTCTGTCAAGATAGTCTTTTTCTCCTTATTATTATCTTTATTGTTGATCTCAGGATATTGTGGCTCGTTTGAACTACAAGATGGTATCATGAATAGGGAGGCCATGCATGTAGAGAGTAGCCGTGCTGAAAGGATGGTTGTTCTTTTGTACATCGTTATAAATAATTAGATTGTTAATTTCGATTGCAAAAGTACATAATATTTTAAGCCATCATGGGTAATATCGTCTTGGATATAGGTAATTCTGTCTAGTCTGGTCAAAAATACTTGTAAAAAGTGCAGGATTACCAATAAAAAAGGTTATATTTGCACTTGAAATAAAAGTAACATAGATGAAACAAATACTCTTGACATTAGTTTTTTCTGTAGTCAATACATGGTCAGCATGGGCCTTGGACTTCGGCTTTCGATATCTCAATACCTCTAATGGCTTGCCTAATCAACAAGTGGAAGCCATCGTGCAAGATGCCGATGGATATATCTGGATTGGTACCCGAAATGGGTTGGCCAAGTTTGATGGTTATAATGTGCAGACTTATTACCATCAAGAAGGAATGGCACATTCGTTGATACATAATTTCGTTCATGGAATGTTTTTGGATTCCAAGAAGAACTTGTGGGTTGCTACCGAAAATGGTGTGAGCCGTTATCGCTCCAAAACGGACGACTTCCAAAATTATGGTAATGTCAAGGGGTATTGCACAAGTTTCGTGGAAACGAAAGATGGTCGAATCCTAACGGGCCATGACAAGCTCTTTGTCTATGACAAGAAAACGGATGCCTTCTCCGTTTATCCGTCTCTCAACTATGGAGCCATCGCCTCCATGGCAAGGGACGGTAAGGGTAATATCTTTGTATCTACCAACAAGGCTGTCTTTTCTTTTAATGCAACGCTATCCAAGATAAATCTTCACAAATTGGATGGTTTGGGAAATTCGAGCATAGAGCAAAACACCATCAAGCCACTTTATGTGGATTCTCGTCAACGCTTGTGGATTGGATGTGACAATGGGGGATTGGCATGCGTCACTCTTGCCACTGGTAAGGAAGTGAAGTATGAAGCGAAATGGCTTACGGGAGGAATTGTGCGAACCATCACCGAGGACAAGCGCCATAACATCTGGCTAGGCACGGAGATGGGTATTGCCGTGATTGCTCCTGATGGGCATATAGAGAGAATCAAAAAAGAGCCTAATAAGTCGAACAGTTTGACGGATAATGCTATCTATAGTATCTTGTCGGACAAGGAGGATAATATCTGGATTGGCTCCTATTTCGGAGGCGTGGATTACTTGGTCAAGCGCAACTCTTGGTTTATGCATGATTATGCCAATGGCAAACCTGGGGCATTCAATGCACGTATTCCTCGCTCAATAGTTGAGGCGGAGGGCGGATTGGTTTGGATTGCTACTGAGGATAATGGTGTCTTCATCTATGATATGCAGAACCATGTCTTTACTCCTTTTACGAGCATCCCAACGCTAGGTTCCAATGTGCATAGTCTTTATTATGACCCTGTGTCTCGTGACATGTGGATAGGCTCACGCTTCAATGGATTGTTCCGTTATCAATTAGGAACACATCAATATTCGCAATATTATTATACGAATGGCATCACATCGGCGGGAATCTTTGATGTCTGTAAGACTTCGAATGGTAGGATTTGGGTCGCTACCATGGATGGTCTACGCTATTATGATGCCAAGTACAATGTCTTCCGCAAGATAGGTCATCAACTTCTTGACCATGTGTTCATCTATTCGCTTTTTGAGGATAGCAAGCATCGCTTGTGGGCGTCAACTACTTCTTATGGCCTTTTCTGCATAGACCATGGCAAGGTGATACGCTACAGTAAGGAAAGCCATTGTGGGTTGACGGATAATTATATTATCGTCGTATTTGAAGATTCTCAAAAGAGAATTTGGATTGGCACCAACAACTGCGGAATGTTTTATCTAAATGTTAACGACAAGCAGAAGATAAAGCATGCTTCTTGTGGACTTCCGCAGGAATGCACGATTTGCAGCATTGTCGAGGATGCCAATCATTGTTTGTGGATTGGTACGGATCGCGGTCTCTATCGCTATCATCTCGTGGATGGAAGCACGCGTTGCTTTTCTGCGAATGCAGAGCTACCAGTCAATCAGTTTAACTTTACCTCATCTTATTACTCTCCACGGGGCTTTATGATGATGGGTACCTTTGATGGACTGCTAACTTTCTATCCTCAAAAGATAGTGGATAAGGCCATTCATTATCAAATACATTTCAAGCAGCTTTACATCAACAACAAGCTCATGAGTGTGGCAAGTGAAGACTCCCCACTCAAGACTCGTCTAGACTGTACCGACGAGATCGTCTTGAGCTATGACCAGGCAAAGTCGTTCTCCATAGAATATGGTGTCGTCATGCCAGGCTGTATGGAGAATGTGAGGTATCAGATTAAGGTGGATGGCATAGACAAGGATTGGCGAGATGTGGGTACGGAGCACCGATTTAATGGTTATCTGCTTCAGCCAGGCAACTATCGCCTCCATGTAAGGGCCAACAATGGCATCATGAAAGAAGACAACATGAGTGAGCGGGTCTTGGATATTGTTGTTGAGGCTCCGTTCTATCGCTCCAATCTAGCGATATTCATCTATTTGCTTCTTCTGTGTGGTGTAGCTATTGGAGCTATCGCTTTCTATAATATGCGAATGAAGGAAAAGGCGGAAATCAAGTATGTGAGTTTGGAGAAGGAAAAGGTGAAGGAGGTGGATAAGATGAAGTCCAACTTCTTTACGATGGTCTCTCATGAGTTGAAGACGCCGTTGGCACTGATTAAAGCCCCTTTGAAGACGATTGCCGTCTCACAACTCAGTGATGAGGCTAAGACTTCGCTCGATATGGCGATACGTAATGCTACCAAGATGGAGCACATGATCAATGAGTTGGTGACATTCAACAAGATAGAGTCCGACAACTTCCCATTTTATGTACAACAAGGCAATCCTGTGGAATTTGTAGCCATGGTGGCTGCCAATTTCAAGGAGGTGGTTTCCGCAAAACAGCTCAAACTGGAGATTCATACCATTGATAATGGTGAGGATGGATGGTTCTCACCTTCTTATATAGAGCATATCCTCAACAATTTGATGTCGAATGCGATGAAGTTTACTTCCACTGGTGATGTCATTACCATTGGGGCGGAGATGGTGCGGAAGCTAGAGTCTCCCGACTTGTTCCTGAAGATGGAAGTTGCCGACACGGGCATTGGCATCATGAAAGAAGAAATCGCTAATATCTTTGAGCGATATTATCAAACCAAGCGTGGCTTTAATGCCAATAGTAAAGGCTGGGGTATCGGCTTGTCTTTGGTTCGTCGCTTGGCAGAGATTCATAAGGGTAGTGTTGCTGTGGATAGTGAATTGGGAAAGGGTAGTACTTTCACGGTATGGATTGATGTGGCAGAAGACGCATTTACTGAAAAAGACAAGATCTCATCTGACAAAGAATTGGTTACCGTGAAGGATTATGTCAGCAAGGCAGAGCCTTTGAGTGTAGATTCCCAAGATGGTGTTGTGACACAGCTTTCAAAAGAAAAAGAAGTTGGCGAAGGCATGCATACCTTATTGGTTGTGGAGGATAATGCGGACATGTTGAAGTTCTTGGCTGATTTGTTGGGCAAGGAATATCATGTCGTTACGGCGAAAGACGGACAGGAGGCTTGGAATATTGCCATCTCTCGACAGGACATTGAAATGGTGGTATCAGACGTGATGATGCCTAGGATGACAGGTAATGAACTTTGCAACATGCTGAAAGGTAATATGGCTACATCGCATATTCCTGTCATTCTGTTGACTGCCAAGAGCGACCCTGATGACATCAAGAGCGGTTACAAGGATGGTGCGGATGTGTATATCTCCAAGCCATTTGACCCTGTTGCCCTATGTTATCAGATTGGTAATATCCTTCGATTGGTGCGTAATCGCCAAGAGAAGATCGTTGAGGGAGGCAAGGAGGCCATTGAAGCCAACAATACATTGACACAACTGGACAAGGACTTTGTCAAGAGCATTAGCGATATGGTGGAAGTAAACTTGGAAAATGCTAATTTCTCCATAGACGACATCACTTCTAGTATGGGCATTTCCAGGAGTCTCTTATATACCAAGATGAAGAGCCTCATGAATATCTCTATGGGTGACTATATCCGTCATAAGCGTATAGAACGTGCTTGCCACATGCTTTTCGAGGGTTATAATGTGTCGGAGACAGCATACGCTTGTGGCTTCTCTGACCCTAATTATTTCTCAAAGGTGTTTAAGAAGATGAAAGGGATGGCACCATCCGATTACTCGTGACAAGCCTCTATGTCAGATAAAAGGGCAAGGCCCCAAATATAGATTTATATTTGAGGTCTTGGAGCAAACTCTGTATGTAGGGTCTCCATCGGATGCTCCTTCAGGTCGATGAGGATATTGGGCACATTGCCATTGGCGATGATCACCTTGATGCCGGCATTAGCGACATCCTGTGCGGTCTTCAACTTGGAAATCATGCCGCCTCTGCCATGGCTACTTTTCTCGTCGCTCACATACTCGCTCACGTCTCGGTCGTAATATACCGAAGGGATGATGCGGGAGGTCGGCAACGATGGGTCGCCATTATAGATGCCATCCACATTTGAAAGTAAAACTAAGGCATCGGCATTCAGCATCCTGGCTATCAAGCCTGACAACTCGTCATTATCGGTGAACATCAATTCGGTGAGGCACACGGTATCGTTCTCATTCACGATAGGGAGCACGCCGTTCTCCAACATCAGTTCCATACAAGCCTTTTGGTTCTGGTATTGTTCCTTGGCGAGGAAATTTTCCTTCATGGTCAATACTTGTCCCACCTTGATGTTGTATTCTCTGAACAAGTCGTAATACAATCTAATCAGCTTGCCCTGACCTACCGAAGAGAACAACTGTCGCTGTTCTACACTGTCCAGCTGGTGGTCTACCTGAAGCTCGCCTCTTCCTGCCATTACGGCACCAGAAGATACGAGGATCACCTCGTAGTCGTGCCTTCTCAACCAAGCCAGTTGGTCTACCAAAGCCGACATTCTTGTTACGTTCAAATGTCCATCCTCTCGGGTCAGTACGTTGCTGCCCACCTTTACTACTATTCGTCTCATAAATTCTTTTATGTTGACATACTGGGTGAGGGCAGGAAACAAAACCTGCCCTCCCAGCGCATTCTTTTTTATTTTTTATTGTCTTTTTCTCGAATCTCTACTCTTCGAATCTTGCCGGAGATGGTCT
>ENA-OWPP01001689-OWPP01001689.1-human-gut-metagenome-genome-assembly--contig:-NODE-1689-length-17522-cov-8.749585_pt1 | contig 17522 bp, 16 predicted proteins | sample MGYA00248265_ERZ651848 | MGnify/ENA primary metagenome ERZ651848 (study PRJEB26924, sample SAMEA4378233) | human gut metagenome | biome: human gut; feature: human-associated habitat; material: faeces...
GACAACTTGATTTCGAGTCAAGCTCGTTACGACCACTTCGATACCGCTCCACAGTCTATGCATTATACATGCCGACGGGGAAAAATCAAGCCTTTTGCGCGCTGTGTCGGCGTTTATATAATGGCTACATTCGTTTGAAGTGCTGGCACGTTGACGCCTTCGCAGAACGTCTTTTCGAGGGCAACCACGCCGCGGTCTGCGTATTGGACTGGTGACCCGCGGACAAGCTCATGCAAGCGATCACCGTTGAGAATAACCACTCCGAGAAGGCCTTCACCGTCCGCGAGGGCGGCAGGTGGCGCCCTCACTGGTTCACGCCGGGCAGAGAGATAGGCCTCTGCGGCCACGCCACGCTGGGCACGGCCTTCGTTTGTCGAACCGAGGGAGCGCCGCTTCGTCTTCGACACGCTGAGCGTCGAGCTGGTCTGCGAAAAGCGCGGTGATATGTACGAACACGACTTCACCGCCTATGAGCTGCAACTCGTGCCCGTGACGCCGGAGATGAGCGCGCCATAGGCAACCGCGTGGGTGACGCGCAACATCGTCTGCGAGCTGGAGAGAGGAGGAGGTCAGATCCGCCGAGGCAGACCAGGCGCTGGTGCGTGAGCTCGACGACCTGCTGCTACACATAACCGCGCCCGGCGCGGAGTATGACTGCGTGACGCGCTCCTTCGTGCCCAAGCTCGCCGTGGCCGAGAACCCCGTCTGCGGCAGCGGGCACTGCCAAGTCGCGCCGCTCTGGGCGGCGAGGCTGGGCAAGCGCACGCTGAAGACGAGCCAGGCCTCAAGGCTCGGCGGCACGCCACTGTGTACCGTGTAGGGCGGGCGCTGTCGACCCGCCGGCGGAGCCGTGCTTCACTCCACGGCCGAGGTAAATATTCGAAAACGCCATATGCTGTGCGGCGGCCTGCGTGCCGCCGCGTTTTCTTGTGCAGCAGCGCGCTAAAACATTTGTTCCCATATTTACCGCGCGCACTATACTTTTAACATATATTTTTCTTTTCCTGGTTCGTTTTGTGATAATATATATCATAATGCATGCACTGGGTTTTACCAGAACTTTTACAAAAGTAGAATCGCGATGAAAAAGCTGTTATCTGTTTTTTCTGGCTCTCGTCATGGTGTTCACCCTCTGCGTCGAAGCCCTGGCGGACGGGCAGAATGGCGATATTGTCGTTCTCTATACGAACGACGTTCACTGAACCATAGACGGAAGCTTTGATTACCCCAACGTCGCAGCCTATGAGGACGATATGCTCGCCGTGGGCAACTGTGTCACGCTCGTAGACGCGGGAGACGCCATCCAGGGCGCCGCTTACGGAGCCGTCAGCGAAGTCAAAGACATCAGCGCCATCATGAACGCCATGGGTACGACGTTGGCACCCTAGGCAACTACGAGTTAGACCACGGCCGCGAGCGCATTTTCAAGCTGGCTGAGCAGCTTGAAAATGCGGCTATGTGAGCGCCAACTTCATCGCCCTCGCCGACAACGAGCCCGTGTTCGAGGCCTACAAGCTCCTCTTCTATGGTGATACAAAGGTCTCCTACGTCGGCTTCTCCACCACCGACCCCTACACCAAGTCCACCCCCGTCTACTTCCAGGACGACAACAGCAAGTATATTTACAGCTTCGGAGAGGACGGCTTTGCCGGCTACGCGCAGGCCGCCATTGACGCCGTACTCGCCGAGGATGCCGACTACGTAATCGGCGTCGGCCACCTGGGCATCTACCCCGAGAGCAGCGATATCACCACCGAGCTGATAAGCGCCGACCGCTACACCAAGGCCGCCGCTTAATCCGGATACTTTTCTGAAAGCAGCTCGAGATAGCCGCGCGTAAACTCTCCCATATGGTGCCCCAATCCTTGTTCTATCTGGATTGTACACGCCACCGCCCGCTGTGCAAGCCGGATTTTGTAAAGTTTCGCCCCCGCGGGTTAAATGCTACTCAGCCTACCTTTGAAAACAAATACACTTTTACGTTTTGTGTAATATGGCTTTTGTATCAGCACAATGAGAAGCCGTTATCGCTATGAGCTCCTCTCGTGAAGGAGCCGACGCGCCTCCTCCTACGCGACTTACAGCTACACTTCCTGCAGCACATCCATATGAAAGGCATTGCTGAAGAGGCTTTCCACACACGTATGCGCTTAAGAACCCAGCATTAAATGCGTCGCCGGCTCCAACTGCATCTATGGCGTTTGCCTTATAGCTATCCCAGTATTTTTCGCCATTTTTTCCATACGCTGTTGCGCCATTGGCACCGTTTGTTATTACTACTATGTCTCTGACATGTTTAAGAAAATAGCTTCCTAATTCGTCGCATTCGGCCATATTTCCAAAAATATTCCTTGCTTCGATCAAATTTGGGAAAAAAACATCTGTTTCCTGTAACATATCAAAAAGTTCCCAGCGATTCCATTCACCGTCTGTCCACCCTATGTCAAAAGAAACTGTGCATCCCATTTTGTGTGCTCTCTTTGCTGTTTCCGAATACGCAGCCAACGATTGCCGTGGATTCCAAGCTGAAAAATGAACATGTGAGAATTGCTTTAACTCTGCAGTACTTATCGCATCTGGATTAACCATCAGGCTTGCGCCAGCCGAAGATATAAACAAGCGATCGCCGCCCGTGGAAATCGAAACCGAGATTCCGGTTGGCAGATCTTTATGTATAGCCATATATCGCAGATCTATTCCTGCATGTTGCAGTTCCCCAACCACAAGTCTGCTGATACTGTCATCCCCAAGTGCTCCGCATAAAGCTGTGTTGCACTCTAGCTTTGAGAGGCCAATTGCGGTGTTTGCCGCTCCGCCGCCTACGCGCATAAATATATTATCCACGAAGGTTTCTTGACCCATTTCCGGAATGTTCTCTAGCCCCTGGATAATAATATCAATATTTACGTCGCCTATCACCAAAAGCCTGCTGCAATCCATATAATTCCTCCATCACAATTTCATGGCATTGCAAGCCGGTGAGCGGCGTTCCCGCCCACCGGCAGTGCTGGCAATTTAATATGTTGATTTAGAAGTCGTAGTCATTAATGTTGTCAGCCGTGAATTCTATCATTTCGTTATACCAAAATTCATCGTCCGCGACCATGTATGCATTGGGAAATCCCTCGATGCTGAGCTCAGTATCCATATTGTATTCTTCCCCGTCGAAAAGCCCGCTAAGCACTTTAACAGCAAATTCGGCCCATTTTGCTGGAGACCATAGCATGCATCCGCCAATTATAGCGCCGCTTTCAAAGCCTGGCTTTGCCAAATTAGGCGTCGTCATTCCAGCGCCGTAGACTTCTCCGATTTTTCCCTCGGCCGCAATTGCCTCTGCAATGGGTCCCAGCGCATCGGATGCATTGGACATTATAACTTTCAAGTCGGGATTCGCTTGCATAAGAGTTACTGCGGCGTTATAATTCTTTTGTGCGTCACCCTCACCAGACTCAAGCCCTACAAATTTCAGTCCGGGATATGTCTCTTCGCAATACTCGACCATATAGTTCGCTCTTGCGACCATTTGTTCGCTTGTCAGAGATGACGTGATCATTGCCCATTCGAAGCTTTCTCCAAGAACTTCTGAGTAGGTGTCATACATGACATCTATCATGAATTCGCCCATAATTTCGTTGCTGCAAAGGTTAACAAAATAGTCGCGTCCAGCGGGGTCGCTTATATCAAGATCCCATGTTACAACGTGTATTCCAGCGTCACGAGCTTTTTTTAGCGTTGGCGTCACTGCTTCTGAATCCATGCAGGTAACCACAATACCCTTTACCCCTTTGGTTATCAATGCGTCAAGAATGTCAATTTCTCCTGCAGTGTCGTTTGAAGCGGGGCCATAGTAACCCACGCTGAGCCCAAGAGACGTTGCCGCCTCATAAGCTCCTTCCCAAGCATTGTCCATGTAGGGAATGCCAGTCATGTAAGTGACAAACGCTATGTCCACCGCTGACGTAACTTCATTCTGCACTTCCATGCTGGAACCTTGATTCGGAGAATCGCTTTCACTCCCAGGTGCTGGCGATTCTTCTGTGCCGGGTGTACCGCAGCCTGCAAGCATCATAACGACAAGTGCAGCAAACAGCAGCATTGAAACTACCTTCTTCATTTGTTTTCCTCCTTGTTTTTATTAGTATGAGCGCTCACGATTTTGCAAAAATAATGCGAAAATTCCGTATAAAGAGAATTATAAGCAAAAGAATACCGGTTGCCACCTGGCGGTAAAACTGAGACACATTTATCATGGTGAACCCAGAAGTAAGCAGTGTAAAAATGATTACACCTAGAAGGGCTCCGCCTATGGAACCTTTTCCTCCTTTGATACTTATTCCGCCAAACACAGCTGCTGTAACTGCTTGCAGAATATACGTATCTGCAACATCTGCTCGACCTGAAGCCATCTTCGAGCCGAGGACAACCGCTCCACAAAAGCACATTGCCGCAGAATACAAGTGTGCGGTTAAAACCATTTTGAAATAGCTAATACCTGTAAATTTAGCTGCTTTGGGCGATGACCCGACCAAATATATACTCCGCCCGGTCTTGGTCTTGTGCATAAATATCATTGACGCCACAAACACTACAAAAAGAAATATCAGGCCGAACGGGAGAGTTCCCAAATCACTCTTTCCGAAAAACAAATATGCCTCGTTGTCAGCTGCTATGGCTTGCCCCTTTGTAAGCACTAGTGATGTTCCGTATATGACCGAACTTGTTCCAAGTGTGCCCAGCATGCCGGGTATTTTTAAATACCCTACAACAACTCCATTCACAGCTCCAATCATCAGAAGCAGCAGAAAGGTTATTATTAAAGCCGCAATCATGGCCACTCCATTTGACATTAGCAGAGCCATCATAACGGTGCCAAAGCTCGTCATGGAGCCTATAGAGTAATCAAAGTTTCCCGTAATGACCGTAGCAGACAATCCAAAGGTCAAGAAACCTAACGCTACCCCACTTGTCAGATACTGTATAAGGTTTGCTGCCCTTATGAATTGAGGGTCTATAGCGCCAAATACGAGCACTATAATTATCACGAGCAAAACAAGCACTGAATTGCCACTAAACACTTTTTTCATAATTGAGAAATCAATTTTTTTCATTTCCCAACCCCCGAACCAATTTGGAGCAAGCCTTGCGTACCGATGGTGTTTTCACCGCGGCGGAAACTATAGCTGCAATTATTACAAGGCCAGTAACAAACTCCTGCCAATAAACAGGTACTTTTGCAGTAACCAACCCGCTTTCTATCACACCCAAAAGCAGCACTCCAAGGAATGTCCCCAAAACCGAAACCTTTCCTCCGTTAAAACTTGTTCCGCCAATTACCACTGCCGCTATCAGTGTCATCTCGTATCCATTGCCCGCAACCGCTTGAGCTATGCCAACATTTGCCGTATATAGGAATGCTGCCAAGCCACTGCTTAATCCCATGGCGGCAAATGCCCATACATATGAGATCTTTGGTTCAAAGCCGATCCTTCTTGCGCCTTCAGGGTTTGTTCCAACAGCTAATATACGTCTTCCCATAACTGTTTTATAAAGCACAAAGCAAGCCAGTAAACATGCGAGAATCCAATAATACGCGGTAATTTTTAGTTCAGCTCCAAACGGTTTAAATCGTGCTGCATTTGTAAACCAACCCGGAAGGCCGGAAATCCAGCTTGACCCTAACGTAAGCAGCATTACACCGCGCATAATGTTCAACGTTCCCAGAGTAACTATTATTGCGGGTATTTTGAGATAGGCAACAAGTGCGCCATTCATAAGCCCAAGCACTAAACCCGAAGCCAAGCTGATCAGCATGAGTGCGAATACATTTGTAACCGCCCCGTCTGACACCAGCTTCGCAGTTAACATTGAAATTGCTGCAAGTTGCGCCCCAACCGAAACATCTATATTTCCGGTAGATATAACAAACATCATACCTATTGCCATTATGCCGTAAACAGCGTTATTAGATAGAATGGCAGCCAAGTTAGATGGGTTGAGAAACGCGTTATTTACTAGAGCAAACGCGAGAGACAGCAGTACTATTACGCCTATAAGCAGAGCTTCTCGTTTTTTAGAGGCGAAAAAACGATTTATTGTTGTTTTCACTCGATTCATAGCCTCCTTATCCAAGCAAGCCCAGCGACAAGATTTTTTCCTGAGTGGCCTCCTTCACGTTCATGACGCCGGCAACTCGTCCCTGATGCATAACCATTATCCTATCAGAGAGGGCGAGAATTTCTGGCAAGTCAGAAGATATCACGATAACGGCTATACCTTCAGCAGCCAACCGTCTTAACAGTTTGTGAATTTCTGTCTTGACTCCCACATCAACCCCGCTGGTAACTTCATCAACAATCAGCAATTTGGGCTCCACATTCAGCCACTTCGCAATGAGCACCTTTTGCTGGTTTCCTCCCGAAAGATTAATTGCATCTATATCGGTTTTTGCCGGCTTGATCTGTAGTTGTTCAATATACTGTTGAGCAACTCGAGTCTCAATTTGTTCAGAAATCAAACCGATTCTGCCAGTGACCGTGTTTATTCTCGCTGCAGATATGTTCCTCTTTATCGGGATTTCCATGAACAGCCCCTGTTCGCGCCTGTCTTCGGGTATATATGCAATGCCTTCATTTATAGCTTCTTTTGCGCTTCGAGGCGCGATTTTCCGGCCGCACAGTTCCATAGTACCATTTTGAAGTTTGAGCAAACCGAATATCGCCTGGGCAAGTTCAGAGCGTCCAGCTCCTACAAGACCCGTTATTCCCAGGATTTCATGTTCTCTTACGGTGAAATTCATATCTCGGAAATACGGCTCACACGTAAGGTTTTTCGCCTCAAATAGAATTTGTCCTGTTTCTAGTTCATTGTGGCACGGTAAGAAGTGCAATTCTCTTCCGACCATAAGACGAATTAAATCTCTTTGGGTAAACGCACCAATTTCTCCACTTGCCACCAAGTTCCCATCTCTGAGTATCGATACCCTGTCTGCAAGCTTATAGATTTCTTCGAGCTTGTGCGATATATAGATTATTCCCGTGCCAGATTTCTTAAGTTTTTGAATGATCCTATAAAGGATCTCAACTTCAGAGGAAGACAACGACGCGGTTGGTTCATCCATAATGATAACTTTGCAGTCAAAAGCAATTGCACGAGCTATTGCTACAAGCTGCTGATGTCCTACACTGATGTCCTCCATCTTCTGAGTAACATCCAGATCTATCCCAACATCTTTCAATAGGGTCGCAGCTTTTTTCTCTTCCGTTTTTTTGCTATGGATTCCACGTAATTTGCTTCCACTGCAGATATTTTCGGCTATGCTCATGCTAGAGAGCAAGCTCAAGTCCTGAAAGACTGTCGATATGCCGATCTGTCTGGCTTTGGCAGCTGTCATCTTATGAACAAGGCGTCCTTCAAAATAAATTTCGCTTCCAGAATCCGGTTCCACTACGCCTGTTATGGCTTTAATGAACGTTGACTTCCCTGCGCCGTTTTCTCCGATCAGCGCATGAACCTCTCCAGCAAACAGGTCAAAATCAATATTCCTCAGCACCTGAACACCGGAATAGGTTTTACTCAGTTTTTTTGTCTGGAGAATCTGTGCCATCGTCTATTGCCTTTCTATCGTTATATCGAACGCTTTTGGGGAATATCATATATCCACGACCACGGTTGCGCGCGTTCAAATTGATAACTTGCGCGAAGAACACCGATATCGTCGAAACGTCTTCCTATGATCTGCATACCAACCGGCAGACCCGCTTTTGTTAACCCGGCTGGAACAGACGCCGACGGATGGCCGGTGAAATTGGTAAAATACGTCATGCACCAACCTATCAGAGGATCTATGGCTTCTCCATTTATCGTGGACGGCCCCTTAGTGTTCCCATCCTCCGCATTGTCTACAGGACTGCAGCACAGTGTCGGAGAAATGATATAGTCGTACTTAGCCAATACATTTTGAAGTGCATCATATACTTCCGTTCTGAGCATCTGATCATACAAATAGTCCTTAAGTGTAGTTTTATAGCCGATTTCTATCCATCGCATCAGCTCAGGAGGAATATCGTCTCTAAATTTAGTCATAAGGTCTATGCCGTCTTTTTTCAAGCCTTCTACTGTTTCTATGGCTGACATGACTATAAGCCTGCACCACACATCGCTCAATTCTATATGTGTCCTGTGCAGATCGAAATTAACGGATTCTACATGTGCGCCGAGTGATTCAAATTTCTCAGCACTCTTGGTAACAATCGTCGCTATTTCTTCCTCTACCGGAAAGATTCCAAAATTCGTTGTAAACGCAATTCTCTTGCCGCAGATGTCACCATGCAGACAGTCTGTATAATCTCTCTGCCAGTTAATGCTGTGCGGATCGGCAGGATCATATCCTGCAATGACATTCAATGCCATTGCGGCGTCTTCTACTGACCGCGTAAGCGCCATTTCAAAGAAGAATGGGTTCGTTGCTCCGAACGCATTAGGGCGACAGATGAACGGCACCGTGCCCAGATCTGCTTTATATCCAAACAAGCCACACCACGCAGCTGGTATTCTTATAGACCCGCCGCCGTCCGTTCCTTCTGCCATAGGTACCAGCCCGTCTGCCACTGCCGCAGCGCTTCCTCCGGAAGAGCCTCCAGAGTTCTTAGCAATGTTAAACGGATTTCTAGTTGCACCAAACAGATAATTATCGCATGTGCCTCTGAAGCCCATGGTCGGACTATTCGTTTTCCCTATAGGTATAGCGCCGGCATCTACCATTCTCTTCATGTATATATTGTAGCTACTAGACGGCCTGTCTTTGAGGCAACGTATCCCTCCCATCGTGTTAGGCCAGGTTGGATAGTAGTCGAATAAATCTTTTGTTGCCGTAGGGATGCCTTCCATCACGCCAGCAGTACCATTTAATAGTTTTTTCTCTGATTCCTTTGCTAATTTGCGTGCATTTTCAAAGTCCGTAAACACAAATGCGTTTAAACTCTCGTTTCGCTTTTCTATGCGCTCAATACTTGCGTCAACCACTTCAACAGGAGACAGTTCTTTCGCATGCAACTTTTGCGAAAGCTCTGCAACAGACATATAAGCAAAATCATTTGACTGCATTATTACTTACCTCCCGTATTTTTATTCCATGCCGCCGCCGACTCTGTGTCCTGCCCAATCCCAGACTCCGACAAGCCTCGGATGTCCCGCGCTTATGCCTTCAACCACAGCGGTATAGGCTCTGGTCATAAAGAGCTGCCCTCTGAATCCGAAAACCACGCTATCTCCGACATTTGCTTCCTGCCCCTCAGTATCAAGTATTCCATGATAATCAATTTTCGCAAAGCCAGAACCAGGTCTGGCTCCAATACCTTCAAACTTCATTTTTTTATCAAAGATTTTCTCTGGCTCACTGCCAAAGAATGCACAATGTTTGAACTCCTGAGAAAGCGAAACCGGAGGATCGTCCATAAAAAATCCTTCACCGAATACATACGCCTTTTTATCCCAAAAATGCGATATTTCCGTGACATATACCATAGCAGGATTTTCTGGTTCTTTATCAGTAAACAGATGATAAGTGCTAGAGCCTGTCAGAGCAGAACCCGGTTCAACGTGTGTGACGCCATTTTCTGCCAGCAGTTTCATCGTTGTGCAGCAGTTGTTGCCTGGTGCATTAACCTGTCTGCACTCTATTCCCATAGAATTCAGCAGCTTCTTCCCTTCACGTAGCGTCAAAATATTATGTGTCAGAACAGGCTGCACACCGTCTTTATCGTATGCTACTGCAGGAAATGTACTTACTCCTTCAATTTTAACACCAGGCATTAGAGCAATTTCGGAAGCGGCTTCTCTCAACTCATCAAGCATAAAACCTCCCTCCATGCCTAGGAAAAACACGTCATCAGGTGCATGAACCCTTAGCAAAATTTTTTGTGTACGATTATACTTTTTGCACACCTCGTTAATCTGTCTTGCTTTTTCAATGCTGAAGACAGAAATTACTTCTGGTCGGTAAGTGTTAATGACTTTCTCCAACTCAACTTTAGGCACCTGACAAAGGTTTCCCATGTGCCCTATTCCTATGCCATTCCTATGCAGCGTTCTTGCGCATTGCATATTAACGCACACAGTTTCTTTGGCTCCAGGCTTTACAACCCTCCTGAAAAGCTCAGGATTACGGCCATGCTGCTTTGTCATAAAGTATAATTTCAGGTTGTATCGTTCCGCTTCTTCGCGTATTTTTCTTCCGTTTTCTTCAAATGTGTCCGCATCAAACACATAAGTATTAGGTGGGATTTGTCCGCTTTGATGGAGTTGCGCTGCCGCCTTTATCAGCATTGGATTCTTTCTAGCAATCTGTTCCAAAAACATTTTTATCCCCCTCTAATATCTTTAGTCGGTTAGATCAACATTTTTAAGTATATGTGAAATTGCGCCAAAATTGTGCGCTTTCTCTCCCAGTTTTGCCATTCGTATTTCTGTGCTTATCGGTACAATCCGTGCTACATTTTCGCTTATAATAGGCATAATTTCCCCCATATATTCAGCCACTTTCCCTCCTATGATAACACAGTCTGGATTTAGAAGCGCCACTCCGTTCGAAATCATAATCGACAAATTTTGTATAAACATTTCCACTTCTGGTGCTGCTTCAGATCCGCCCTGCAAATAGGACTTGAAGAGCATGTCCAGAGGCAAATTGGTTTTATGAAGTGCCCAACCGCTGACTGTTTGTTCTAACCATCCGTATCTCCCGAAGCAATTGCAGCTCCAGTCTTTGTGGGACGAGTCCAGTATGGTATAACCTATTTCCCCAGAACGTCCGCTGCTTCCAGTATACAGTTGACCATTGATTATAAGTGCGCCGCCAAGGCCATCATTTATTCCTACAAAATAAATATTTTTTTTATCTACAGCTGATCCTATCCAGTTTTCGCCAAGCGCCATGCAGTCAACATCGTTCAATACAAATACGGGTATCTCATACTGTTCAGCTATATAAGATGCCAAATTTAAATTTACCCAGCCAAGCGATGGTGATTCTACCACTATGCCCGTATGAAAGTCAGTTATACCAGGAACAGCTATTCCTATACCGGCAATGCTTTCTAAATCTACTTCATGATTGTCGAAGCACGCCTGTATGTAATCGAGTATTTTTGACGCCTCCACTGACCCTGGAAATCTATCGCAGGATCTTATCTCTCCATCCAAATTGGAAATCAGTATTGTTACAGAGCGCGCCGTTATATTTATTCCTACACATAACCGGTGGTTTGGATTGAAACTAAGTAATATACTTCGTCGCCCTCCTTGAGTTGTAGATCTGCCAATACCGGTTTCCAGAATTATACCTTTCTCGAGCATCTCATCCACTAAAGATGATACCGCTGACTTGCTCAATCCAATTTCAGCTGCTACCTGAGCCCTGCTCATTGTTCCCCTAGTGTGTATTAGATTGACTATGCAATTCAAATTCCTTTTCTTTATGTAGTCCAGGTGTGAAGTGGAACTGCCCCCATTCTTCAACTGTGGCACCTCCTGAGCTGGTTAGTTTGTTCTGTGAGCTTACTAACTTATGGTTTTAAAATACACTCTTTTTACTTAACTGTCAACAACCAGCTTTGCTGGTTCTCTGTTTTCTACTAATACTACAAATCTCATTGTCGCAATTCTACGAAGCAGACAAATTTGATCCTTGAAAATATATATTGCCACGAGGCGCTGGGAAAATTAGAATCCCCGGAGCAGAGGTGCTCTGGTGGGTGTGAGAGGTATTGCCCAGCGGAAGTCCCGGAGTGTCAGCGACGGGCGGACAGCGCGTTTACAGTGAGCTCGGCGAAAAACTGGGACGCGTGCGGACTCGAATTCAGGCTCCGGCTCATGAGCGCCTGCAGCGCCTCCATACGCCTTTACCACACGGCGAACCCCACCGTGCGTATGCTCCTCCCCTTCGCTTTCCACGTGATCCGGAACTTCTTCGCCACTTCCATGTACACCATCTTCGTGACCAACTTAAGGCGCTCCGGCTCCTCCATGCGGAGCCCTACGGCATACGCCGTCTGGAAGTACCCCGCATAGTTGAGCGTCACTCCAAGGCCGTGCAGAAGACCTTACACTTCCAAGCTCACTTGTTCCACGACTTACACCTCTTATCCCGCTGTCAATGCCTCCGGCTGCGCTCTGTGCAGCATTTCCAAAACTTCCACCGGTTCCAACGAATAAATAAAAAGCATGGGCAGCGCAACTCCCCAAAAATCCGCAATACTCTTTAAAGCATCCATGCTAGCGTCTGCCCGCACGTGCTCTATATCCATGGGTCTCGTTATGCTCAAATTGGCCTGCAGTCCAAGCTGTTCCTAGGTCATGCTTCAGACTTTGCGTAGTTTCACGATATTCATCCCTATTTTGACGGAATACAACGCGAAAATCCCTCTCCGCCACAGCATAGGAAAGATTTTCTCTAAGCTCCAGTCAATATACCGGCGGTTGCATATTTCCTTATTTTCGCGGGTTTTCAACAGTCTCCGCCGCGCTCTGCTGCGCCTCTCCGTCCTGCTTGCTCGGCTCCCGGCCGGCGGAATGCAGACAGGTATTATTCTACTGTATAGACAGAGCCGTAAAAATGCAACAGGCGGCAGCGTAAAGCTGCCGCCTGACGGTTTATTCGTTTCCCGGCATTACCCGTTTGCCTCGGAGTCGGCCGCGCGCCGCAGCACCACGATCACGCGGTAAGCAACTGTGCGCAAATCCTCTCGCATTTCGTTGATGTACGCGACCATGTCGCCTATCGTCAGTTCCTGTACACGGGCTTCCTGAGCGCAGCCAGGTCAAAGCGGATGCTCGACCAGTGAGCAGATAGTCCGACGTCACGTCAAAAAATTCCGCCAGCTGTATCGCCTACTCCATAGTGGGCAGGTTCTTGCCCGTCTCGTAGGCCAATATCGTGCTGCCTGATACGTGCAGTGCGTTTGCAAGCCGCCCCTGCGGCATCCGTTTTTCTTCTCGCAGTTCGATTAGTATTTCCCCAAATTACGGCATCGAATTAACCTCTTGCGCGTTGATGCCGCAATTATGCCACGAAATTATGTTTAATTCATTTTTGATGCTTCCTTATCGCCATTCACCTAAGGGGCAGCCGGGTTTGTTTATTACGCGCGGAGCATGGGCGGGCGGAATTTCAGATAGACCAGTAGAAACATACCAGCCGACAACGCGTCGGCGCAGGCATGAGACCAGACGGGTCGTACATGCCAACAACGGCGTTGAGTATGTACAGCATGGGGAAGTTTTCCGGCCAGCGCACCACGCCCAGCGTCATGGATATTCTCCCCCTTGCTGAGAGCCTGGAACAGATAGGCCGTGAAAAAGCTCACAAACATCAGCGGCGTGGCCAGTACGCGCACGCGCAGGAACACAGCCGCGAGCTCCACGGTCTGCCTGTCATCCAGAAGCCGCCGCACGAGCGGCGGGGCGAAGCGCTCGTAGAGCAGTATGCTCACCGCAGCTATATGACAAGCCACAGCCCCAGGGACAGGCGCATCATGCCGTGCAGGCGCTTCCGGTTATAGCCCACCAGCGGCATCATGCCCTGACAGATGTCGACTCCGATATTGAGCGGGAAGCGCTCCTCCTGCAGCACGATGACTACCGCCGCAAGCGCCGTGTTGTGATAGGACACCATGAGCTTGTCAAGTATGACATAGTCGAGGACGAACAGGAAACTCGTGATCGCCAAGGGCTCTCCCACGGCAAAGACGTCCGCAGTGCTCTCCCGGGACGCGAGACCCTCGCGCGGGTTGAAGGTTATGATGGAGCCCCTGATGCTGCGCAGCAGCACAAGGAAAAAACAGCAGCATGCTATGTAGTTGGAGATGCAGGTAGCAACGCCCGCGCCGAGTATGATGCCGAAGCCCGTTGCAGTCGAACGGCCTGTGTTCCGCAGCAGGTTTGAGAGCGCGTTGAAGAGCACCGTCGTCACACCGCCGGCGACAATTATGCATATGGCGTATTGCCACACGTATGCGAAGGTTTGCTCGTCCGCGACCAGCAAGTTCAACACCGAGCGCATGAACAGACCCATCAGCAGCGCAAACAGTGCCGACACGTCGAGGCCGAGATATATCGAGAAGGTGCCAACGCGCCTGGCCTCAACCTCCCTGCCCTGCCCGAGCAGGAGCATACCAACGAGCCGCCAACCTCCGCAAGGCTGGAGAGGCAGATTGTTATGTTGAACACGTGCAGGACGAGCAACGTGGCCGAGACCATGTCCGGGTTGTTCGTCTGGCTCACATAAAACGTGTGGCCATGTTGTAAATAAGCACGATAAGCTGGCTCATAACCGAGGTCAGAATCACAATCCGCAGCGCCCTGGTCACAGGCAGGCTGCTGAATATCTCCTCGCGCAAGGCTTCTTACCGAAGCTGCTCAACTCTACCACACCGGACTTTCCATAAAATCAAGCAATGCAATTATGACGTCGTTTGTCAGTAAATACAAGCCTAAAATCCATTTTTTCCTCCGTGTCATCTCACTCATCTTTCCGGCGCACGTATGGATTAAAAACACCGGAGCAAAGATGCCTTTTCGCCGGCGCTCCGCCGGGCGCACTTATTTCACCGTTTCCAAGAAGCGCAGGAAGGCCGCCCTGCCCTCCGGCGTGCGCTTGTACACACCGGCGTGTTCGAGCACCTGCGCAAACACCAGCCCGGTCTCGCGTCGGACTATGTCCATGACGTTCTCCGGCGTGATGTCGTATTTTGTGCGGAAGCCCTCTGCCCAGTCCGCGTGCTTTGCCGTAAGCTCGTCCGCGCGCAGGTCCCCGCCTGAGGCGAGGCGGCCGGCGACGGCGGCCAGCTCGGTCTTGAGTCGGGCGGGCAGCACGGCGAGACCCATGACCTCGATGAGGCCGATGTTCTCCTTCTTGATGTGGTGCAGCTCCGCGTGCGGGTGGTAGAGACCCAGCGGGTGCTCCTCGGTGGTGAGGTTGTTGCGCAGCACCAGGTCCAGCTCGTAGTCGCCGCCGCGCCGCCGCGCGATGGGCGTTATCGTGTTGTGGGGCACGCCGTCCGTCTCGGCGTAGATGACCGCCGCCTCGTCGGTGTAGGCGCGCCACCTGTTCAGGATTTCGTCCGCCAGACTTACCAGCCGCTCGCTGTCGGCGCAGCGGATGCGCACTACGCTCAGCGGCCACTTAACTATGCCCGAGCGGACGTCCTCGTAGCCGGGGAAGACAAAGGGCGTCTCTATCTCCGCACGCTCCATGGCGAAGGTGTAGCGCCCGCCCTGGAAGTGGTCGTGCGCCAGGATCGAGCCGCCGACGATGGGCAGATCCGCGTTGGAGCCGACGAAGTAGTGCGGGAACTGCCTGACAAAGTCGAGCAGCTTGGCGAAGCAGTCGCGGTCTATCTTCATGGGCGTGTGGACGAGGTTCAGGCAGATGCAGTGCTCGTTGTAATAGACGTAGGGCGAATACTGGAAGTACCAGGGCTTGCCCGAAATGGTTATGGGTATGATGCGGTGGTTCTGGCGCGCGGGGTGGTTGACCCGGCCGGCGTAGCCCTCGTTCTCCGCGCAGAGCTGGCAGCGCGGATAGTCGGAGGCAGGCAGGTTCCTGGCCGCGGCGATGGCTTTGGGGTCCTTCTCCGGCTTGGACAGGTTAATTGTGATGTCCAGCTCGCCGTACACGGTGTCGGTTTTCCACTGCACGTCCTTCGCAATGCGGTCGCGGCGGATGTAGTTGGTGTCCTGGCTGAAGGCGTAGTACCAGTCCGTGGCCGCCTCCGGGCTGACGGCATAGAGGGAATTGAACCTGTCGATCACCTGCGCCGGCCTGGGGGTGAGCCTGCCCATCAGCTCGCTGTCGAGCAGGTCGCGGTAGACGACGGAGTTTTCGGCAAGCACGCCGCGCGCAAAGGCGTCGTCCAGCAGCACGGAGAGCGTCTCCGGCAAGTCCGTCTCCCCCGTGCAGCGGCCCGGGTCCTCCCAGCCGTCGAGCTTGAGCACGTCCAGGATGGTGTTGACGCACCACATGTATTCGCACTCGGCGATAAGCCCCTTTCGCAGCGCATAGGCCGCCAGCTTGGCTATGCTCTCGTTCACCTGCGGTGAATTGGCCATATAACGTCCTCCGTTTCAGTAAGTAGATAGCAAAGGCCCGGACGCGGAGCCCGGGCCTTTTGATTATAGCTCGTACCAGCGTATCTCGTTGGCTTCCAGGTCGAGCCCGAAGGAGCTGCCATCGCCGCGGTAGACCGTGGTGGACTGCGGCTCATAGGTGTTGTTTACCACGCAGTACTTGCCGTTTTTGGGATAGGCGTGAACCTCGACGTTGCAGTTGGAGGAGAACCAGGTCAGCAGCTCGTCCTCGCCGTGGCTGCTCCAGAGTATGGCGCGGTGCAGCACGCGGCTGTTGGAGAAGCTGTACGGCAGGCCGGAGATATACACGGCGCGGCCGGAGCCGTAGGCGTTCACGGCCATCTGCACTTCCTTCTCGTGCTGGACGAGTATCTCCGTGCCCTCAAGGGCGTACATGTTCTTCTGACCCTCGCCGAAGTCGGGCTCGCCGTCGCAGTCGGCCAGGATGAAGTGGCCGGGGTGCTCGTCCCAGTTGTACTTGTCGTAGCCGAGGGTGAAGCCGGTCTCCTTCTCCACGCCCAGTACCTGGGCGAGCTGGATGTAGCGTCCCTGGTACTGGTGGCCGGAGGGCTCGCCCACGCCGATGAGGCCGCCGCCGTTATATACAAAGCGCTTCACGGCGCTGGACACCTCCGCGTCCTCCCACCAGACGCCGCCGGTGTGGGCGGTGTCGCCGCCGCCGACGTTTATCAGCACGTCTATGCCGTCGAGCACGGACGGGTCGGCCTTTATGTCGTCGAAGCTGATGAACTTCACGTCGAAGGGCGCGCCGGAGAGCGCCTCGATCACGCCGGCGTAGGAGTAATTCTGCTTCTGATACAGTGCGTGGTGCACCATGTGGCAGCCCCAGGAGCGCGCGCGCCCCCAGGCGTTGAGCACGGCCACGGTCTTGAAGCAGAAGGGGGTGGTGCCGCGGATGTTCTCATATAGCTCGCGGAACTCCTCGCACACGCTCTGCACGTAGTCGATGAACTCCGGGAACTCGCAGGCGAGCTTGAGGTAGCCGCCGTAGCCGATGCGGTCGATGGGCTTGCGCAGGATGGCGCGGCGGGCCGTGACCCAGTTCTCCTTGGCTTCCCGCACCGGGTCGCCGCCCTCGTGGAAGGTGTCCGGGAAGAAGTAGGGCAGGAAACGGCCCTCGGTGTACTTTACGCCCTCGATATCCGAGATCAGGCGCAGGGTGGAGCCGTTGCCCACGCTGCCCACCACGGCATCCAGACCGATGGTCTTGAACTCCGGCATGAACGGCTCGGTGCCGATCCAGTGGTCCCCCAGGAACATCATGGCCTCACACCCACACTCGTGGGTGATGTCTACCATCTCTTTGGCCAGCTTTGCCACCTCCCGGCGCTGGAAGGCCTGAAAATCCCGGAATTCCTTGCTGGGCACCCGGTACTGGT
>ENA-OWPP01001690-OWPP01001690.1-human-gut-metagenome-genome-assembly--contig:-NODE-1690-length-17522-cov-3.698174_pt1 | contig 17522 bp, 16 predicted proteins | sample MGYA00248265_ERZ651848 | MGnify/ENA primary metagenome ERZ651848 (study PRJEB26924, sample SAMEA4378233) | human gut metagenome | biome: human gut; feature: human-associated habitat; material: faeces...
ATGTGCGTTTGTGGCAGGGGCAACAAGCTGTAATAATATAGAACGCTATATGTTTAACACTGAAAAATGGTATAATATTAGTAGCTATGCGTCTATTGCATTGGTAGGCTTAATGGTATCATTTCTCGTTATCACACTTTCATCACGCTCTATCAATAGAAGCAGAAAGGATACTGGATTAATATTATTACTCTGGTTAAGTCCTTTAGCAATAACTATGATTGTAGGTCTACTATTATATAAATTTATCTAATGAGAAGAGAAAAAATAATACAAGCCATTTTAAACTGGAAGTTTGTCTATACATTCTGGGCTATTAGCTATATTGGTTATTTTATTTGTCAGTCATTAGGAAGTAGATACTTGGTGTCAGGCTTACCCTTCCTTATATATTGGGGGGCACTAAATATGATTACGACTATCGTAGGATGCTATCATGCTTGCAAAAGATATTGGATAGATGCATTATTATATTTCTGTTTGTCTTTGTTTCCCTCAATAGTAACCTCTTTTATGGAATGAAGATCATGAGCGAGGGCTTACAGAAAGTCGCAGGTGACAGATTGCGAAGCATTCTGACAGCAATGACCACCAATCGGGTAACAGGGGTTTTAACAGGAGTGTTGATTACAGCCCTTATTCAGTCCTCTTCGGCAACAACAGTGATGGTGGTTAGTTTCGTTAATGCGGGATTGCTAACACTGGCAGAGTCTATCAGTGTAATCATGGGAGCCAATATTGGTACTACGGTTACGGCATGGATTATTTCAATATTTGGATTTAAGGTCGATATGTCGGCTTTTGCTCTTCCTCTTCTGGCTTTTGCCCTTCCACTTATCTTTTCTAATAAAAGTAACCGTAAGTCTATCGGTGAATTTATCTTTGGTTTTTCTTTCCTCTTTATGGGGCTTTCGTACCTCAAAGCAAATGCCCCCGACCTGAATGCCAACCCGGAAATGCTGGCTTTTGTACAGAACTATACAGATATGGGATTTTTCTCGGTTCTGCTCTTTTTATTTATCGGTACTATTCTCACTATGATCGTACAGGCTTCCGCCGCGACGATGGCTATTACTTTAATTATGTGTGCCAACGGATGGATCAGCCTGGAACTGGGTGCCGCATTGGTCTTGGGTGAGAATATCGGAACTACTATTACAGCCAACCTGGCTGCCCTGACTGCTAATTCACAAGCAAAACGTGCTGCTTTGGCTCACTTTGTTTTCAATGTTTTTGGTGTGATCTGGGTGCTGATTATTTTCCATCCTTTTATGGTATTCGTCAATTGGGTGGTCGATACCTTCTTCCATCCGGGAAGTGCAGAGGTGGCTATTTCTTATAAGTTGTCCGCTTTCCACTCCATTTTTAATATATGTAACGTCTGTCTGCTGATCTGGGGAGTGAAACTGATTGAGCGTACCGTGTGTGCCATTATTCGTCCCAAGGAAGAAGATGAAGAGCCACGCTTGCGCTTTATTACCGGAGGTATGCTTTCTACGGCCGAATTATCCATACTTCAGGCCCGTAAGGAGATTCATCTGTTTTCCGAGCGTATTCATCGTATGTTTGGTATGGTACAAGATCTGTTGCATACTGAAAAGGATGATGACTTCAATAAACTTTTCAGCCGGATTGAGAAATACGAGAATATCAGTGATAATATGGAATTGGAGATTGCCAATTACTTGAATCAGGTATCTGAAGGGCGTTTGAGCTCAGAAAGTAAGCTTCAGATACGTGCCATGCTTCGTGAGGTAACCGAGATTGAAAGTATTGGTGACAGTTGCTATAACCTGGCACGTACCATCAGCCGGAAGCGTCAGACCAATCAGGATTTCACAGAGAAGCAATATGAGCACATTCATTTCATGATGAAACTGACCAATGATGCTCTGTCGCAAATGATTGTCGTGGTCGAGAAACCCGAACATCAGAGTATCGATGTTAATAAGTCATTCAATATTGAGAATGAAATTAATAACTATCGTAACCAACTGAAGAATCAGAATATCCTGGATGTGAATAATAAAGAATATGATTATCAGATGGGAGTTTATTACATGGATATTATCGCCGAATGTGAAAAACTCGGTGACTATGTAGTAAATGTAGTAGAAGCGAGCAGTGACGTAAAAGAAAAGAAAGCGTCTTGAGAAAAGTGATGAACGATGAACGATAAAGCGTGTAATTGAGAGTGCTCATCGCTTATCGTTCATCGTTAATGAATCGTTTAGCCATTATACGGTTCGAAATCTTCTTTTCCAACTCCACACAGAGGGCATACCCAATCATCAGGAATATCTTCAAACTGTGTTCCGGGTTCGATTCCGCCTTCCGGATCACCTATCTCCGGATCGTAAATGAAATCACAAACGGTGCAAATGTACTTCATGTCGTCTCTTTTTTTTAAGTTTATGCAAATATAACAAAAGTATCGGACGTATTGTTCATTTATTTTTTCTTTTTTCATTAATAAAGCACTACCTTTGTCTGTAGCAACAAAACATTAATCAAGGAATTATAAACTATGATGTGGCAGATTGTATTATCACTGGTATGTGTGGCTTTTTTAGGAGCTATTCTGTGGGAAAAGAGACAAGGTAAGTTAATGCAATCTGCATCGGACCGGAAACTGGAGAATGTAAATTGTCTGTTTGATGCGATTCTGACGCATATTCATGCGTATGTTTTGGTAATCGATTCTGATTTCAAAGTCCTGAAAACTAATTATTATGATTTGACTCATCTCAGTCCGGACGGTAAAGAGAAGCGTGTAGGTGATCTGTTGCAATGCCGGAATGCCTTGTCTGCCAAAGGGGGATGCGGAACCCATGCTTTTTGCCAGGAATGTCCGGTGAGGGGAGCAATAGGAAACGCTTTCCGCCAGAAGAAAGAATTTACTGATTTGCAATCATCACTGAATATTGCCATAGACGAGCATGAATTTGTAAAGTGCGACGTAATGATCTCGGGAGTATTTATGACTCTGGATAGTGAAGAGCGCATGGTGCTGACGGTGCATGACATTACTTCGATTAAACAAACGGAAGAGGCGTTGGCCGAAGCGAAGGAAAAAGCGGAAAATGCAGATCGTTCCAAGTCCGCTTTTCTAGCCAATATGAGTCATGAAATCCGTACGCCACTGAATGCCATCGTCGGCTTTTCCGAACTGCTGGCAGCGGCCAATACAGAAGAAGAAAAGCAAAAATACCTGGAGATACTCCATACGAACAGCGAATTGCTATTACAGCTGGTTAATGATATTCTTGATTTGTCGAAGATTGAGGCCGGTACATTGGAGTTTGTTTATTCTGATGTCGATATCAACTTGTTACTGAATGATTTGGAACAATTGTTCCGTATGAAGATAGGCTCTAACTCGCCTGTACGGATTATAACAGAGCCCGGGTTGTCCTCGTGTATGGTTCATACGGATCGTAACCGAATTGCTCAGGTTGTGTCCAATTTTGTATCTAATGCAATCAAATTTACCACAGAGGGCAGTATCCGTATCGGATATCAGTCTTCCGAGAATGGACTTCGGTTTTATGTTAGCGATACCGGTTCGGGTATTTCGGCGGATAAATTGGAGGGTGTTTTCGATCGTTTTGTGCGTTTGCAAAGTGATAAAAACGGTAACGGACTCGGACTCTCTATCTGTAAGACGATTGTAAATAAGCTGGGTGGGGAAATCGGAGCCGAATCTGAGGTAGGCAAAGGAAGTACCTTTTGGTTTACATTGCCCGAACATTCCGATATTAAACCCAAAGTCATCATTGAGAAAGAGCAGGAAGAATTGCCTTCTGCAGTACGGGTTCCGGTTATCGATGCGGGAAGTGATAAAAAACTGAGCATACTGGTGGCCGAAGATATGGAAGACAATTATCGCCTTTGCGAAGCTATCCTCGCTTCACGTTACGAATTACATTGGGCTCACAATGGTGAAGAGGCCATTTCTCTTTTCCTGAAATTCCAACCGGACATTATCTTGATGGATATCCGTATGCCTGAGGTGAATGGCTACGAGGCTACGGAGGCTATCCGACAGATGTCGGCTACAGTGCCTATCATTGCTCTTACTGCTTTTGCGTATGAAGAAGACCGCCAGAAAATCATGCATAGCGGCTTTACCGATTTCCTGACGAAGCCCATTTCGTCAAAAGTACTGTTGGGAAAACTGGAATCCTTAAAAAAGATTTAAGAAACATCTTATACCGGATTTATGTTGTACTTTTGCAACTTCTAATTTAATGTATGTATCTGCATGACTGCAAAGAACGACGATTATTTTCATTTGGGCCTGACTGATCAAGAAGTTCTCCAAAGCCGGGAGAAATATGGTGCCAACCTACTGACGCCTCCTAAGCGTCCTTCGCTCCTGAAGCTTTATTTGGAAAAATTTGAAGATCCTGTTGTACGTGTGCTGCTTATTGCAGCTGTATTCTCTCTTATCATTTCCGTTATCGAGAATGAGTATGCCGAAACGATCGGTATTATAGCCGCTATCCTGTTGGCAACCGGTATCGGTTTCTATTTCGAATACGATGCCAATAAGAAATTCGATTTACTGAATGCCGTTAATGAAGAGACTTTAGTAAAGGTGATTCGTAACGGGCGTATTCAGGAGATTCCGCGTAAAGATGTGGTAGTAGGTGACATTGTGGTATTGGAGACCGGTGAAGAGATTCCCGCAGATGGCGAACTGATAGAAGCTATTTCTTTGCAGGTGAACGAATCGAACCTGACCGGGGAACCGGTGATTAATAAAACAATAATCGAAGCCGATTTTGATGAAGAAGCTACGTATGCTTCCAATCTGGTGATGCGCGGTACAACTGTGGTCGATGGTCATGGATCGATGAAGGTACTTCGTGTGGGAGATGCTACGGAGATTGGGAAAGTGGCACGTCAGAGTACGGAACAAACTACGGAGTCTACACCATTGAATATCCAGCTGACCAAATTGGCCAACCTGATCGGTAAGATCGGTTTTACCGTAGCCGGACTTGCTTTCCTTATTTTCTTTATAAAAGACGTTGTACTGTATTTCGATTTTGGGGCTCTGAACGGTTGGCATGACTGGTTGCCGGTGTTGGAGCGTACATTGAAATATTTCATGATGGCGGTTACCCTGATCGTGGTTGCCGTTCCCGAGGGATTGCCTATGAGTGTGACACTCAGCCTGGCACTGAATATGCGCCGTATGCTTGCCACTAACAATTTGGTGCGTAAGATGCACGCTTGCGAAACAATGGGGGCGATTACCGTGATTTGTACAGACAAGACCGGTACGTTGACACAAAATCTGATGCAGGTGCACGAGCCCAATTTCTATGGTTTGAAAGATGGTGGGAAACTGACAGATGACGATATCAGCAGACTGATTGCGGAAGGGATTAGTGCTAACTCCACTGCTTTCCTCGAAGAAACGGGAGAGGGTGAGAAGCCGAAAGGAGTAGGTAATCCTACGGAAGTTGCCTTGTTGCTGTGGCTGAATAGCCAGAAACGTAACTATCTTGAACTCAGAGAAGGAGCACGGGTGCTCGACCAATTGACGTTCTCGACTGAACGTAAGTTTATGGCTACTTTGGTGAAGTCGCCGTTGATAGGCAAAAAGGTATTATATATAAAAGGTGCGCCCGAAATCGTGCTTGGCAAATGTAAGGAGGTGATTCTCGATGGCCGTCGTGTGGATAGTGTGGAATATCGTTCGACTGTCGAAGCACAATTACTGGGTTATCAGAATATGGCTATGCGTACACTTGGTTTTGCATTCCGTTTGGTGGAAGATAACGAACCGGATGACTGTGTGGCACTTGTTTCAGAAAATAACCTTAATTTCCTTGGAGTCGTTGCCATTTCCGATCCTATACGTCCCGATGTGCCTGCGGCAGTAGCTAAATGTCAGTCGGCAGGTATCGGTATCAAGATTGTGACCGGGGATACTCCGGGCACCGCAACTGAGATTGCGCGTCAGATCGGGCTGTGGAAACCGGAAGATACGGAACACAATCGCATTACCGGAGTTGCTTTTGCCGAATTGAGTGATGAAGAAGCATTGGATAGAGTGATGGACTTGAAAATTATGTCGCGTGCCCGTCCTACCGACAAACAGCGTCTGGTACAATTGCTGCAGCAGAAAGGAGCCGTTGTGGCTGTGACCGGAGACGGAACGAACGATGCGCCGGCGCTCAATCATGCACAGGTAGGGCTTTCGATGGGTACCGGAACTTCAGTTGCCAAAGAGGCCAGTGACATCACTTTGCTGGACGACTCTTTCAACAGTATCGGGACTGCTGTGATGTGGGGGCGGTCACTTTATAAGAATATCCAGCGTTTCATCGTATTTCAGCTGACCATTAACTTTGTGGCACTTCTCATCGTATTGCTCGGTTCTATTGTGGGAACAGAACTACCGTTGACTGTGACCCAAATGTTATGGGTAAATCTCATCATGGATACATTTGCCGCTTTAGCTTTGGCTTCTATTCCGCCAAGTGAGAGTGTTATGAACGATAAACCGCGTCGCAGTACTGATTTTATTATTAGTAAAGCGATGCAACATAATATATTCGGTGTCGGTACACTCTTTCTGGTAGTACTGATGGCGATGATATACTACTTTACAAATGCCGACGGTGGAATGACGGTACAGCGGTTGACCATTTTTTTCACCTTCTTTGTAATGCTTCAGTTTTGGAATCTGTTCAACGCTCGTGTGTTTGGCACTACCGATTCAGCATTCAAGGGTCTTACGAAGTCGTACGGAATGGAATTGATTGTACTGGCCATCCTGGGTGGGCAGTTTCTTATAGTGCAGTTCGGTGGAGCTGTATTCCGTACAGAACCGCTCGACTGGCAAACATGGCTTATCATCATCGGTTCTTCTTCTCTCGTCTTGTGGATTGGAGAATTGATTCGCTTGGTTAAACGTTTAACTCAGAAATGAAAATGAAAGCTATTTATCACAGTGGACGCAAAGAAAGTGTCTTTTATGAACAGGATATAAAAACTCCGTTTCCTTTGCGTGCTCTGTCGTGTATAAGCTTTCAAAAACAGAATAGAGATGAAAAGAAAAGGAATTAAAAACCTTATTTTTGATTTTGGTGGTGTATTGATTAATCTCGACCGTCAGCGTTGTATAGAAAACTTCCGGAAGTTGGGATTAGAGAAGGTGGACGAATTGTTAGGCATGTATTCTCAGCAGGGAATCTTTATGCAACATGAGAAAGGGTTGATCTCGTCAGCCCAGTTTCGTGATAGTATCCGCGGGCAGATAACCCAGGAGGTGACGGATGAGCAAATTGATGCTGCTTGGAATAGTTTCTTGGTGGATATCCCACGTTTTAAGCTTGATATGTTATTGAAACTCCGCGAGAAATATGTGGTCTATCTGCTGAGCAATACCAACGAGATACATTGGAAGTGGGCATGTGAGCATGCGTTTCCGTATCGGGGCTTCCGTGTAGAAGACTATTTTGAAAAGATGTACCTCTCGTATGAAATGAAAATGGTAAAGCCCGCTGAAGAGATTTTCCGGGGAGTGCTTGATGATGCAAACCTCGATCCGCGCGAAACTTTCTTCATAGATGACTCCGAAGCCAACTGCCAGGGCGCCCAGGCATTGGGCATCTCTACCTATACAGTGAAACCCGGTGAAGACTGGAGACCGCTTTTTGCCGAGAATTAAAATAGATAGGAGAAACAGCATGCAGATAATCCGTAATATACCGGGAGTTCTACCCGAACCATGTGTTGCCACCATCGGTTTCTTCGATGGAGTACATATGGGGCATCGCTTTCTGATAGAACAAGTCAGAGAGTTGGCTGCGGCTCGTGGATTGCGTTCTGCACTGATTACTTTTCCCATTCATCCTCGTAAGGTGATGAATGCAGACTATCGTCCGGAGTTATTGACCACTTCGGAAGAGAAACTGGCGCTGCTTGAAGAAACGGGCGTGGATTATTGCTTTATGCTTGATTTTACACGTGAAGTATCACATCTGACTGCCCATGAATTTATGTCCGATATCCTGAGAGACCGTTATCGGGTGCAGATACTTGTCATCGGATATGACCACCGCTTCGGACACAATCGTAGTGAAGGCTTTGAGGATTATTGCCGTTATGGCTCTGAAATGGGAATAGAGGTGATTCGTGCTCGTGCCTGTGTGTGTGATGATGTTCATATAAGCTCTTCTGTCATTCGTAAGATGTTGCATCAGGGCGAAGTAGATCGGGCTGCACGTTGTCTGGGTTACGACTATTTTCTGGATGGTACGGTGGTGAGCGGTTATCAGGTAGGAAGGAAAATCGGATTCCCTACGGCCAATCTCAGTGTAGACGATCCTGATAAGTTGGTTCCTGCCGATGGTGTCTATGCAGTTCATGTCACGTTCGACGGGCATACTTATAATGGTATGCTCAATATCGGTACTCGTCCCACGATAGGGAATGGTCCCGAACGTTCGATAGAAGTGAATATCCTCCATTTTCATTCCGATATTTACGATAAATTTATCCGGCTCTCTTTTGTAAAATATCTCCGTCCGGAGCTGAAGTTCGATGGGATTGAAGGATTGATAGCGCAGCTTCATCAGGATGCAGCCGATGTGGAAGCGCTTTTGGGGAAAATACAAAATGTCAATTGACATTTTGTATTTTTTGTTTGCCACTGAGTGAGTTATATTCGGCCCGTTATCTTCCGGCTCTTAAATAGGAGCTTATTTTGTGAATTCGGCTTTTCAGATAGTCATCCTGATTGCGGATAATACATGTCTCTTGTTCTGTTTTGAGCCTGTTCTGTGTTCTTTAATTTGCAGAATATTCTGTTTTAAGGTGCAAATCGTTATTCTCTCCCTGATCATTCTATGCGTGCTGAAAAATGATTGCAGGCATGTAAATGTCCTCTTTTGTCTCTCTTCCGGCTTCATGCAGGTGAAGTTTTGAACTAATGAAGCTTTTGTTTTAACCCAATGATGTCTTTCTTTTAATGGTATGTGACCTCTCTTCTAAAGATATCATGCATATTTATTGGAAATCTTCGGTCGATGTTGCATCTTATTGCATGTTATATGCGTCTTGTATGCATTTTCTTCTTCCTGTTTGATGATTTGTGTTTTAGTGCGTGTCAGTAGATTAGGATGAATAGTGTCAGAGTGACGTCTAAAGGTGTAATACGCTATCAAATGGATATACTCTCCCTGACGCTGGTTCTTTGAGGCTTCTTTATATCAGCGTTTATCCTCTACAAATATCGAAAAACATTCTATATTTATTGTTTATCGATAAATAATTATCGAATTACTTGTTTAGGTGAAAATTAATATGAATCTTTGCATATCGAAAAACGATAAATTATTATTGAATAACATAACGAATCTTCAAAGTAAGTTTTATGAGAAAGTCATTGATGAGCATTACGATGTTGGTAGTATCCATCTCCATGTTAGCTTTGTTTGTATGTAGTTCAGTTTTGCATGGTCACCATACAAATAGCTCTTCTACCGAAGCGGTAGTCAATTAAAACCGTTATCTTTGTACATATTTAAAACAAAAGACTGAATGAAAACGGCGATCAAATTAATTCTGATTTATCTGGGAATCCAGCTTATTTGCGGTGGGCTGATCGGTATTCCTTTTACTATCATTGCCCGTATGAATGGTGGGAGCGTAGATGCCACCCGGGTTTCGGAGTTGACATTGGCTCCTTCGATGCTGCTTTCCATGGCAGTGATGTTTTTTTATTTATGGAAAGCACACTATATACCCAAAGACAAGACAAGTTGGTCATTCATTTCATTTCCATTTCTGATCATAACGTTTCTGATAGGCTTGTCGATGACTGTCCTGATGGATCTGTTGACTGCCGTCTTATCTTGGGTACCTGATATTCTGGAACAGCAGTTCGACGCTCTCCAGTCCGGTTGGTTAGGTATTGTGGCCATTACTTTGTTGGGGCCGATTCTTGAGGAACTTCTGTTCCGTGGTGGTGCCACTAAGGCATTGCTTGAACGCTATTCTCCCCGGAAAGCCATCTTCCTTTCGGCACTGCTTTTCGGAGTATTTCATTTGAATCCGGCTCAGATAGTTGCAGCCTTCTTTGGAGGCCTTTTGCTGGCATGGGTTTATTATCGGACACGAAGTCTGATTCCTTGTATCCTGATACACATTGTGAACAACAGTATTTCTGTCATGCTGAGTCTGACCTATCCCGATGCAGATACAATCAGGGATGTGACGGGTACGACTCCCTATTATCTATTGATAGCAGTGGCGGCTATGGTGTTCGTAGGCTGTTTTCTTCGGATAAAGCAGGTTACGGTTCCGGGAACGTGGCGGAAAGATGAATGAAAATAAACGATAAAGATTGAATAATAAGTCATAATATGAAAAGAAGATTGAACATACTATGTTTACTGGTTTTTCTGGTATTCTGTTATTCGGTGTTTAATATGGGGCGTGATTTCGGTCATGGCTTTTCCGAAGGGATGAAGATAAGTCATTCCGGTAATCAAAGTGTAGAGCAGGCTATCAACTTTCGGATTGCCACACTGATGCCCAAGGATTTTTCGTCCTTTAAAGATTCTGTCTATAATGAAAAGACCGGCTCTTATGTCCCCGTTGCCTATACACAGATGGTTACGAATGTAAAAGTCGACAGGAGTACCTGGATGATGGTTGCCCAGGTGATTTCCGGGCTTCTGGCTGTTTTTGCCATCATTGCGTCAACAGTGCTTTTTATTCAGCTGATTGTAGCTATCAATAAATCGGATATTTTTAATTGGAAGAATGTCCGTCGGTTGCGATGGTTGGGAGTCGCCTTGTTGCTGAACTTTATTAGTGAGGCAGTGCCGGCCCTGATGAATGATTATGAGTTGTCTTCAGTCTTCTCGTTGTCCGGATATTCTATGGAGACAAGCATAGATTCTGTGATGCTGGTCATTCTGGGACTGGTTTCACTAATTGTAGGCGAGGTATTCGCCATCGGGTTGAAGATGAAAGAAGAACAAGATCTTACTATCTGAATCCGAATATTGAAAAATTAATAGAATTATGGCTATAATAGTAAACCTTGACATTATGATGGCCCGAAGAAAAATATCTTTGGGGGAGTTGGCAGAGAAGATTGACATTACGCCTGCCAACCTTTCTATCCTGAAAACGGGAAAGGCCAAAGCGATTCGTTTCTCTACCCTTGAGGCGATCTGTAGAGTGCTAGATTGCCAGCCGGGGGATATTCTGGAGTATCAGGTGGATGAAGAAGATGGAGGTACGTCATAATTCACCACAGATTACGCAGATATTAACACAGGATGATTTTAATCTGCTGATAACCAGTAATATCTATCTGTGTAAATCGGTGTGATCTGTGGTGAATACGAGTCCTGACACATCCTTATCTGGAGATTTAGCCTTTGGCCTCTTTGGCTTTGAATGCGAGTGCATACATCCGCATTTGTTTCACCATCGACAACAATCCGTTGCTACGAGTGGGGGATAGGTGGTCCTTCAGACCGATTTTGTCGATAAAGTAGAGTTCCGAATTAAGAATCTCGTCGGGTGTATGTCCCGATACGACTTTAATCAACAGTGCTATGATGCCTTTCACGATCAGTGCATCGCTTTCTGCTTTAAAGATAATTTTCCCGTCTACTTCGTCTGCCTGAAGCCATACACGGCTTTGGCAACCTTCAATCAGATTCTGTTCCGTTTTATATTTCTCGTCGAGCGGTTCCTGCTCGTTTCCTAAGTCGATAAGTAACTGGTAGCGATCCATCCAGTCATCAAAGTCGCTGAATTCAGCAACGACTTCGTCTTGTAATTCGTTGATTGACATGATAAATAATTATTTCTCGTTATAAATAACTTCCAGTACCGTTTGTCCCACAGCTTTGAGTGTAGAGCGGTCGATGGCATCCATATTGTCATTCACGGTGTGCCAGGTCGGTCCGAAGCTGGACAGTTCACAATTTTCGTCGTTTGGAATGATGTCGATAGTCGGGATACCTGCCAAGCGATTGATAAACAGATGATCGTCAGTGATCTGACCGCCTACTTCGTTAATAAAGTAACGTCCGTATCCGGCGTCGTTAGCCTTTTTCCATACCTTCTTGTTGATACCTTTGGCATATTTCTCGGAATATACTTCTTTAAAGAAAGTAGCATCTTTGCCGCCCACCATATCGAGTAAAATTCCGAAGCGGGCATTATAGCCTTCTACATGCGGGGTTCGTGCCCAATATTGTGCGCCGAGACACCACTGGTCTTCCCGATGTTCGCCTGTATAAAACTGAGGTGCTCCGTAATCTTCCGCATCCAGAAAGATGATGTCGATTCCCAGTTCCGGTTGCTGTTGGTTGATCTGGCGGGCAATTTCGAGTAATACACCCACTCCGCTTGCTCCATCATTGGCGCCCAGTATCGGTGTGTGATGATTCTTTTCATTCGGATCATTGTCGGCCCATGGACGGGTATCCCAATGCGCAAAGAGTGCGATGCGTTTTTTGCTTTCGGGCTTAAAAGATCCTATGATGTTGCGTGCTTTCAGCAGTGTACCGTCGTATGCGGGTAATTCAGCGTTTTGGCTGATCACTTTGGCTCCATGTTCGGCCAGTTTGGCGGCCAGGTAGTCTCCACAGGCAACATGACCTTTAGAATTTGGTGTGCGCGGTCCGAAGTCGACTTGCGCCTGTATGTACTTGTAAGCACTGTCTGCGTCAAATTGGGGCACTTGGACAATTACCTTTTTCTCGGTGATGTCGGTCGAAGTGGTCTTGCTGCCGTTTGTTCCGCAGGAGAAAGCAGAAAACAGGATGAAAGCTGACAGTATGAACATAGAGTTTCTTTTCTTCATAATTATGCTTTTGGAGTTTAAAGCCTCAAAATTAATGATTTTCACTGTAGGGTGAGTCAGATAGGAGGGTTTATTAACAATTCCACTCCTTTCTTTCCGGATACGAACTCCACTTCCGCACCGTTGATTAGTGGTAGGTTCTCTGTCACATGTCCCACCGGAAAGTCATAACATATGGGGAAGTCATACTCCTTCACCAAGGCATCCAGTGTGCTGTAAAGGTCCTTTTTCAGTGAATAGTCTTCTTTGTATTCGGTAAATTGTCCGATGATAAGTCCGGATAACTTTTCAAGTACGCCTCCCAATTTCAGGTTATACATCATGCGTTCGATGGCATAAGGACGTTCGCCCACATCCTCGATGAAGAGGATCGTACCTTCGGGAGGAATATCGTATGGTGTTCCGCGGAGACCGTGGAACACAGCCATGTTGCCGCCTCGCAGGATGCCTTTGGCCTGTCCCAGATGATTCAACTTATGGCGGTGGCATTTATATCCGGGCAGTTTACCGAAAAGAATGTCGCGGAGATATAATGAACATGGATCCTCCTCTCCTGTTACAGCGAGATGGCGTGCCATGGGAGCATGGAGTGAGGCAAAACCATTGTATTGAAATAAGTTGTGGAGCGCAGTGATGTCACTGAACCCGATCAGCCATTTCGGGTGGTTACGAAAGCGTGTGAAGTCCAGCTTATCCAGCAAGTGAACCGCTCCGTAACCACCACGGCTGCACAAGATGGCCTTAATTTCTTCATCGTCCATGGCTGCCTGAAAATCTTTGAGGCGCTGATGGGTGGCACCGGCATACGAGCCCCATGAACTTCGGACATGATCTCCCATGACAGGAGTAAGTCCCCAGGAGCTGAGACGCGTCTTGGCACCTTTCAGGAATATACTGTCTATTTTGCTTGAAGGCGATACGATGGCTACTTTATCGCCTTCGTGCAGAAATGGGGGAAATTGTAAGTTCATTTAATAAAGTGATTTAATAAGCTGATATCTGATTTGTCTTTAACGCTTGTAGGGTAAAAAGGTTCTATTTCTCTTTCTGATAGAATCTTACCCAATCTACATACATCTCCACCGGAAGTTCTTTCGGGTCTACAGCCCCTACCCACGAGCCACCCAACTGCATGTCGATCAGTAGATAGAAAGGCTGGTCGAAAGGAAACTGCCCTTCTTTGTCTGTTTCGATGCGGGGATAGGTGAAAGTATGTGTGTCATTGATATAGAATGCAATGCTGTCCGGATACATTTCTACTGAATATACATTGTAGTCGTCGGGATTGATCGCACCTACGGAGTGTGATAACGGATTGTCTTTGATACCCAGATTGTACGTATAATTGGTATGTATAGTCTGATAAGCGATTGTATCGTGATTCAGACGTTCCATGATATCGATTTCTCCACCCATCGGCCAGGGAGCATCTATCGGGAGCATCCAGATGGCTGGCCACTCACCACGTGCACCGTTCAGTTTGGCGCGTATTTCGAGGCGTCCGTTGCTGAATGCTTTTTTCCCTTTGGTGTAGATTCCTCCGGTCAGATAGGGTGCTGTATCATTGGGCTGGCTGTGATTGATGATGCCTCGCAGCACCATATTGCCGTCACGCATGTCGAAACAGGAATCGAAGTCGGTCATATAGTTATTCCAGTCTGATTTGCCACGTGGTATTTTACTCCAGACCTGTGGATCAAAGCCTGTTTTCTGGTCGAAATTATCTTCCCAAACCAATTTCCACTGGTCGGATGAATGACGTTGGCACGATGAAAAGCCTGAACTGATACACAACAGGCAGAAAAGAGCGAGAAATGTTTTTGTTTTCATGGTTCTGTTTGATTATAGGAGTTTAACAGGACACAAATTTACATTAAAAAACGAAATTACCTGCATCCGTAGAAATGAAAGCGTTGTATTATATCAAAATGTTACTCGGTTTGTCTATTTTTTCAGTATTCCATGATGTACTTCTCGATCCTTTTTCTGATATTTGCTAAAAATCTAACGTTATGGAACCTATTAGAAACTTTGACCAACTGACAGCCCATCTCAAAACCTTAAACCGGCGGAAACGGATTGCCGTTGTCTGTGCCAACGATCCGAATACAGAATATGCCATTGCCCGTGCACTCGACGAAGAGATTGCGGAATTCCTGATGATTGGTGACTCGGCCATCCTGCAAAAGTATCCCAGTCTGCAGAAGTACCCGAAATATGTGAAGACCCTCCACATTGAAGATCCCGATGAGGCAGCGCGTGAAGCTGTTCGTATTGTTCGGGAAGGGGGAGCTGATATTCTGATGAAAGGTATTATCAATACTGACAATTTGCTTCATGCCATTCTCGACAAGGAGAAAGGCTTGCTGCCTAAGGGGAAGATTCTGACTCATTTGGCCGTAATGCAGATTCCGACGTATGATAAATTATTGTTCTTCTCAGATGCCGCTGTTATTCCTCGTCCCACTTTGCAACAACGCATTGAGATGATATGGTATGCCATCTGTACTTGCCGGCGGTTTGGGATAGAACAACCCCGTATCTCTTTGATCCATTGTACGGAGAAGGTAAGTGCCAAGTTTCCCCATTCGCTCGATTATGTTAATATTGTGGAGTTGGCCGAAGCCGGAGAGTTTGGTAATGTGATTATCGATGGTCCGTTGGATGTACGCACCTCTTGCGAGCAGGCCAGCGGGGATATTAAAGGAATTGTATCGCCCATCAACGGACAGGCCGATGTATTGATATTCCCCAATATCGAGTCGGGCAATGCTTTCTATAAATCTGTTTCGTTGTTTGCCAAAGCCGATATGGCAGGATTGCTGCAAGGCCCCATTTGCCCGGTGGTGTTACCGTCACGCAGTGATTCCGGACTTTCCAAGTATTATAGTATTGCGATGGCGTGTCTGACAGCTTCTACCCGGTCGGCAGAGAGAGGAAGATGCTCCGAATGATGATCATAATTAAACTAAGAATATGGATAAACTGAATATAAACTCTACTCCGTCTTCTGTGAAGAATGGACGGGGGGAAAGGCTCCTTGTTATCAATCCCGGTTCCACTTCAACAAAGATCGCTGTTTATGAAAATGAAACTCCTTTGTTGGTACGCAACATTCGCCATACGGTGGAAGAGTTGTCTGCCTTCCCCCGGGTGATCGATCAGTTCGAATTTCGTAAATCGCTTGTTCTCCGAGAGTTGGAGGTAAACAATATTCCTTTCCGGTTCGATGCTGTCATTGGACGCGGAGGCTTGGTGAAGCCTATTCCCGGTGGAGTTTATGAGGTTAACGAAGCCATGAAGCGGGATACCCTTCACGCTATGCGTACACATGCCTGCAATCTGGGAGGTTTGATAGCCGATGAATTGGCCGCAGCTTTACCCGGATGCCGGGCGTTTATTGCAGATCCGGGTGTGGTGGACGAACTGGAAGAGGTTGCCCGTATTACCGGTTCGCCTTTGATGCCGCGTATCACTATCTGGCATGCACTGAATCAGAAAGCTATTGCCCGTCGTTATGCTGCCGAACATGGCACTCGTTATGAAGATCTTGATTTGATCGTCTGCCATTTGGGAGGAGGTATTTCTGTTGCAGTCCATCGTCATGGGCGTGCAGTCGATGCCAATAATGCATTGGATGGCGAAGGGCCTTTCTCACCCGAAAGAGCCGGAACTCTTCCCGCCGGACAACTGATAGACCTTTGTTTCAGCGGGAAATTCACCAAAGATGAATTGAAGAAACGAATTTCGGGTCGTGCCGGGCTTACCGCCCATTTGGGAACTACTGATATTCCTGCCATTATTCAGTTCATTGAGGCAGGTGATGACCATGCCCGGTTGGTGCTCGATGCCATGATCTACAATGTGGCCAAAAGTATCGGTGCTGCCTCTACTGTTTTATGTGGAAAGGTAGACGCCATCCTGCTGACCGGAGGCATTGCCTATTCCGATTATGTAATTTCCCGTTTAAGGGAACGTATCTCTTTCCTTGCTCCCGTTTTCGTGTATCCGGGAGAAGATGAGATGGAGGCTTTGGCATTGAATGCTTTGGGGGCTTTAAGGGGAGAACTTCCGGTACAGGTTTATCAGTGATTTTAGAGCTTGGTTGCATTGCCGCATTGTGCAGGGGTGCACCGGCACCTTGTGCAGAACTGCACAAGATATCGATGCACCCCTGCATAAGGGAAGTGATGCGGTATGATTTATGCTGTCGGGTCGTCCACAATATCTCCGTCGCCCTCGGTTGTATTGCCTATTACGATGGTTTGGCTGATGACATGTGGTGTCTTCAGTTGCCGGTTGCCACTGGTATATTGTGTGGTCAGTCGCAGTTTGTATATTCCGTCTGTCAGGTCTGCCGGTAAGAGTACCAGTACTTCCGAAGGGTTGTTTACTGCTATCATATCCATCGGTAGCTTCGTTTCCGTGCCTTTTTCATCAATCAAGACGATACCTACGGCAGGATCTGTACCTGCTACTTTGATGTTCTTGCCTTGTAGGCGATAGTTACGTCCTGCAGTCGCACTACCGTCCGTAGCACGGGTGGCGGCGTCTTCACCACCGATGAAATAGGCCGAATCGCCTTTGGCTCCCAGAATTTTCACGCCGGTTCGTGCGATAGCTTCACGTAAATCCTTATCCTGATTGAAGGAAACATAGATAGAAT
>ENA-OWPP01001698-OWPP01001698.1-human-gut-metagenome-genome-assembly--contig:-NODE-1698-length-17471-cov-3.596233_pt1 | contig 17471 bp, 12 predicted proteins | sample MGYA00248265_ERZ651848 | MGnify/ENA primary metagenome ERZ651848 (study PRJEB26924, sample SAMEA4378233) | human gut metagenome | biome: human gut; feature: human-associated habitat; material: faeces...
CGATGCCCACATTGGGGTCGATGGTGCAAAAGGGGTAATTGGCCGATTGGGCCTTCAGGTTGGTCAGGGCGTTGAACAGGGTGCTCTTGCCCACGTTGGGCAGACCCACTATGCCGAGCTTCATATATCATATCTCCCTTGTCTAACAGAGTAATTCCCAATTTGTATCGGAGTATTATACCACAGCCTGACGCCAGTCTCAAGAGCATTATTCGCATCCTGAAAGCGCAACCGGCGGTTGCGAAACTGCAAGGCACAGCTTATTGCTGCGCATCAGCGCCGTATGATACACTATAATCGCAATGAAACACGACAGGAGGAGCCAATGAAACTGAATGAGAAGATATACCTCTGCCGCAAAAGGGCCGCTCTCTCGCAGGATGCGCTTGCCGAACGGCTCGGCGTCTCGCGGCAGGCCATTTCGAAATGGGAATCCGAGAAGGCCTACCCCGAAATGGACAAGCTGCTCATGATCTGCGATCTGTTCGGCTGCACGCTCGACGACCTCGTGCTCGGCGATGTGAGCGTGAGCGCCAGCCGGCCGGACTCGCACGGCGCATCGGCAGCCGGCTGCGGCACGACTGTCGGAGGCATGACCGGTGAAGATGCCGGGAGCCCTGCACATGCGGGGAACGCGAAGGGAAGTATAGGCGACGCCGACGAGCCCGCGCATCTCGGTGCGGCCGGTGCCATCGAGCCAAGCCTCACGGGCGTGCCGACCGGCGAGACACCGTACGGAACCGGTTCGCCCCGCCCCGCCGTGCACGCCGATACGGCCACCCTGCCGCAGGACCTGACCGGCTACGACGAGCATCGTCGCCGGTTCGCGCTGCTCATCTCCGGCGGCGTTGCGGCGATCATCGCGGCGGTCGGTATCTGCAATCTGTTCGATTCAAGCAACTCCATCCTCGGCGTGACGCGGCTCAATGACTTCCTCACGTTCCTGTGCATCTGCATAGGTGTGATCGCCGGGCTGGCGATGCTGGTCCCGGGCGGCATGTCGCACGCCGAGTTCAAACGCCGCCATCCGTATATCGAGGATTTCTACACCGAGGAGGATCACAGCCGCGAGACGCGCCTGCTGGTGGTCGGCATCGTGGGCGGTATAGCGGCAATCCTGATCGGCATAGCGGTGACTGTGTACGCCTATGACGTGTTGGGCATCAGCGATGGATGGCCGAACGCGATCATGCTGATGCTGTGCTCGGTCGCCGTCTTCGGTTTCGTTTACTGCGGAATACGGCACGGCATGCTCGACATCGACGGCTACAACAAGGAGGCCGATACCGATGGCAAGAAAGAGCGTGCAGCCGGGCATGATTTCTACGACAATCTGGCCGGTACGGTATGCGGCATCATCATGTCGCTGGCCACGATAACCGCCCTGTGCCTACTGTTTCTGGGGCCGTGGATGCTGCATGACGACTGGAGCTCCGTGGGATCCGGCCTGTTCTGGCTGCCGTGGCCGATCGGTGGCGTGCTGTGCGGCATAGCGGGCCTCATCATCCAGCTGGTCAAGGTTTATCGCAGGCGCAACGACGACGGACAAGGCGCCGGGCAGCCCGGGCGGACGAAATAGCAAGGAAAGGACGGCCGATGGGCGATCTCGCCGCGTTTCGTGAGCGGTATCCGTTGCAAACCATGCGATTGCCGGATGGCGAACCCTTCGCATACCGGTATCATCGCAATCCCTCCGCCCGCGCAACGATTGTGCTCCTGCCGGGCGGAATCGGGCTGTCCGACTGTTCTACCTGCATTTTGAACGGTTCGCCGAGGACTGCTCGGTCATCACCTTCGATTATCAGGAGCGGTTCGCGACGAACGCCGAACTGGCGCGTGCCACCGCAAGTGGAAGCGGACGCTTCGCCTGATACCGATGCCGCTGCACCGGCGTCTGATGGCGTGGGCCGTGATGCGCAAGACGCAAGACCTGTCGCCTGGCGAACGGCGGCTGATGCAGGGCCTGTGCGATGTCCTCAAGCAGTTGCTGAGCAAGCCGTATCAGCGGCATATGGCCGATTTGCTGATCGATGCTGCGTCGCACGCCGACATGGTGACGGCGGATTTCGCGCGGTGGACCGGCCGCGTGCTGCTCATCCTGTCCGAAGACGACCACGCCTTCAATCAGGCGAACAAGGACGCGCTGGTACGCCTGATGCCGGATCCGACCGTCGTCACCGATCTCACCGGCGGTCATCTCGCGCTGTTGGTGCGCATGGACGAGTACATGGATACCGTACGCGCCTTCATCGGGTCGCATGCGGCCCGCTCTTAGCAGGCGTCTCTAGTCTCGCGTCGGATCCTTCTGCAGAAGCAGGAGCGCGAGCGCCACGACCGGCAGCACCGCGATGGACAGCACGCCGAGCGAGGCTCGTGGTCTGCGACGCATGAGTGTGACCGTGAGCTCCCCAGCTGATGAGCGCAAAGGCAGAGATTGGTTTCACGTGGGATTGTCCCGATGTCAAGGTCATGATGCAAAAGCGTTAAGCATCCTACGGATTATATTGAGAAAAGAAGTCATTAGTAATACAATTGGCTTTGGAAAGGATTCATTATGAGCACTACCACTGTTCGCATGGATGATGATCTCAAAGCCGAAGTGAACGCCATTCTTGATTCCATGGGATTGAATTTCAATACGTTCGTGAATATGGCCAGCGTGCAGTTGGTATCGCAGCGTCGTATTCCGTTCGAGGTGAAGGCGCCTGAACCCGTGCTGCCTCACGTGGGACATGTTGCCGCCAATGGGGTTACGTACCGTGGGGTCGACGAACAGGGGTATCCGGTGGTCGAAGTGCCGAATGCCATGGTGTTGAATCCAAGCCGGGGCGCCGATGGTGTTGCCGTACTGCCCAAGGCGTGGCGCGATGGCGAATAATCATGATATTCCGGAATTGATGCCGGTTCCGGAGCAATTGCAGGTCTTCGACGTGTATCGCATGCGGGTGCGGTTCGAGGATGATCCGACGAAATCACGCAACCATTACGTGGCCGCCATCGTCATACAAGCCGACGACGACGGTGGAGTGGCTGTGGAACTGACCAGCAATCCAACCTGGCATGGGGCGGGCGATGTGCAACTGCCCGAGTATGAGCATGCCGGGCTTACCCATCTGACGACCGCTCGCTGCGCGCAGCTGGTGCGGTTCCTCCGGTCGGATCTACAGGGATTCACCGGTAGATTGAGTCGGAATGATGCCATACGTGTGGCCAATGCGGTCGGCGAGGTAAAGCCTGAAGAACAGGTGTGGCTGTAATTCTGTTCTGCCGTCTAACTGGTTCGGGGTATTCACTGTGAACCAGTGCGCAATTGCGATGGTCGGATGTCTTTCTACAGTCCGCTTATATGTGAAGGTTTTGTGGTCGACGTTGCGTCATATGTTGCTTGTGACGTTGCGTAATGCGGCATATTGCTTGGTGAAAGGAGGTTAGGCCATGTCGATGGACGATGAAACGGACAGCCGATACACCACAGGGGACATCGCCAAACTCACTGGTGTGAGTGTGCGAACCGTGCAGTACTACGACGCCAAAGGTCTGTTGATTCCCAATGAGATCAGCGACGGCGGCCGAAGGCTGTATGGGACTGCAGAGGTCGAGCGGATGCGGGTCATCCTTTTTCTCAAAGGACTCGGTTTCAAGCTGGAGCAGATTCGCCCGATTCTGTCGGAAGAGCGGCCGGAACGGGTGCTGGTTGATTTGCTGGATCAGCAGACGGCATCCTTGCAGTCGGGTATCGCCGAGCAGAAGCAACGTCTTGATGACTGCTTGCAGCTGCGCAAAGCACTGACGGTCTCGGCGTCTGACTTCGTATCGCCAACATTAACCGACATGGCAACCGTTATGAACACCACAACCACTCATTCCCTGCGCACCACATATTTGGTCATGCTGGCAATCGCATTGCCCGCGACTTTGTTGCAAATTGCATGCCTCGTCATCGGTGTGATGACAGACGTATGGTGGCCGCTGCCGGTCGCCGTTCTGCTGGCGATTGCGCTCGCTGTTGCGGCGACGAAGTACTATCGCTCCCGCGTGCAGTACCTATGTCCGGCTTGCCATGAGACCTTCCAGCCGGGTATGCGAGAGTTCGTATTCGCCGCACACACGCCCAAGACGCGCAAGCTTACCTGCCCGCATTGCGGTCACAGGGGGCACTGCATGGAACTCAGCATCTGAAAGTTTCTGATTATAGCGTTCGATTCACCAACGGTAGTTGTCGCAGAATTTGCGACAACTACCGCCCTGTCAAAATATGTGCGTTGTGCAGGGCTAAATTGTTTCAGGTCGCGGCTCGGGCGGTAGGATCTGCCGTTTTATCGCTGCTTCGGCGTTCCTGTTGCTGATTGACGGGTGACATTACGCTTGCGTCGGGTCCTTCTGCAGGAGGAGGAACACGAACGCCAACACCAGCAGGATGGCGATGGACAGCACGCCGAGGGAGGCGTTGCCGGTGATCGACGTGGTGGTGGCCACGAGGAACGTGCCCAGGATGCTCGCGGTCTTGCCGAAGATGTCGTAGAAGCCGTAGTACTCGTTGGCGTGGTCCTTGGGGATGATCTTGCCGTAATACGAGCGGCTCAGCGCTTGGATGCCGCCCTGGAACATGCCGACGAGGATCGCCAGGATCCAGAACTGCGCGGCCGACACGAGGAAGAACGCGGCGAAGAACACGATGCACATGTAGGCCACGACCGCCGCCACGATCATCGCCTTGCAGCCGAACCGCCCGGCCATCCGCCCGTACAGGATCGCGCATGGGAACGCCACGAACTGCGTGACCAGCAGCGCCACCACCAGCTGAGTCGAGTCGATGCCCAGCTCGGCGCCGTACGAGGTGCTCATCGAGATCACCGTGTTCACCGCATCGATGTAGAAGAAGAACGCGAGCATGAACATCCACAGCGGCTTGTTCCTCACTATCTTGCGGAAGGTGCCGCCAAGCTCGCGGAAGGTGCCGCGCACGGCCATCCCCAGCTGGTCGCGTGTGGCGCGGTAATGCTCCTGACGGTAGCTGGAGATCAGCGGGATCGTGAACGCGACCCACCAGACGGCGGTGATGATGAACGATGCGCGGGTGCAGCCGGTCGTCGTCCAGCCGAATGGCAGCGCCGGGCCGCCGAAGATCAACGCGATGCACACGATGAACGGCACGGTCGAGCCGATGTAGCCCCAGCCGTAGCCGTGCGAGGAGACCTTGTCCATGCGTTCGTTCGGCGTGGTGTCGATCAGCATCGAATCGTAGAACGTGAGCGAGCCGTTGAGTCCGATCGTCGCGAGGATATACACGACCAGGAACGGCAGCCACGTCAGGGGAAGCGCCATCGCGCAGCACGTGACGACGCCGGTGCCGAAGAAGCCGAGGAAGAACTTGATTTTCATGCCCTGCACGTCGGCAATCGAGCCGAGCAGCGGCATGAGCAGCGCGATGACCAGCGATGCGATGGTCTGCGCGTAGCCCCAGGCCGACACGATGTTGCCGTCCGCGGGCATCAGCGATTTCGCGTAGATCGGAATCACCGCGGTGGACAGCAGCACGAACGCGGAGTTGCCCACGTCGTAGATGATCCATTTCTTCTCGCGCGGGGTGAGTTTCGCGGTGGCGGTGAGGGCCGGATCTGTGCCGGCCGCTGTACTGTCTGCCGGGCCATCGGCGGGTTTGGCTGCGATGCTGTCGTTCATGGGGACTCCTGACGTCGTGTTCATATATATCGTAAAGTGCCGTTTCCGGCATACCAAGTTTCCATATGAATTGCGGGTGAATTGTTGCGGGCCGGCGGGGGTCGGACGGGTTGGACGGGTCGGGCGCGTGCCTGGCCGCGTCGATCGTGGCGATCGTCATCGGGGTCGGCGTTCGTTATCTGGTACACTTATTATGCGCGGCGCAAGCCCGATCCCATCGAAGAGGCGCGGCGGGCGGATATGTTCGCTCGCGGTTGGACGCCGCTGGACGAGGACGTGCACTTCCCTCCGGGTGGTTCGCCAAGATTTCCAAGCTGAGGACGGTCGGTAGCGAAATGCCGCATACGACATGGGGCAAGGACGGCTGGATCACGTTCAACTATGACGTGATGCAGTTCATATCGGACGCGAACCCCAGCTATGCCACCGATATCGTGTTCCTGGTATGCCCGTGCACGGTGCCACGAGGCCCACTCATGTGGGCGACCATCTATCAGGGTCGCAAGATGTTTCAGCGCACCAGCGAGCAGGGCGGCGTGCCCGCCGACGTGGTCGAACTGCTGAAGATGAGCCCGTACAGACCGAATCTGATCGTGATGGATGGACGAATCTACATATGGTTGCGGGTGAATTACATGCCGTTGCCGCAGCGTTTTTCTGAATTATCCGCTGGAAAGCGATCTGATTTCGTTGACGAAGGAACTGCATCGCAGGCTCGCCCGCGATATGGGGATTGTCGGCCAGACGCCGTGGGCTGGCCGCGCCTGAGCGGTCATCGGTACGGTGATTGGTCCAATAGCGTCCATAAGTGCGCGCCGAAACGACAAGTGCGCGCACATAGGGACGCAAAACACCCGATTTGCGTCCCTATGTGCGCAGAGTCGTCCGTTCGGCGCGCACTTAAGGACGCAAACGGAACGACAGCGTTGCGCAACAATCCATATCGGCCGGGCGACGCTGCGGGGAATGGCTACTTCGCGGCCTCGGCCGGAGTCTCGTCTTCCTCGAGCTTGGCGATGACCTCGTCATAGCCGGGGCAGTCCGGAACGCCGTTGATGGAACGCTGAATGCCCAGCGAAGCGGCCGCGTTGGCGATCTTCACCGCATCGACAAGCGACCAGCCGCGGGCGATCAGTGCGCACATGGCACCGGTGTGGCACGAGCCCGCCGAACGGGTGTGCGTCGCCTTCGTCGGATACCCCTCCACATGGATGACTTCGCCGCCCGGCGTGCGCACCCACGCGCCGCGCGACCCCGCACGAACCACCAGCGGCGCGCGCAGCGTGGCGCCGAGGCTGTTGCACAGCGCCTTCATCGAGTCGTCGAACCCGCCGCCGACGGTCATCGACAGGGAATCGTCCACGAACACGCCAAGCCGGTCGGCGAGCGTGCGGGCCTCCTGACGGTTGCAGGACCAGATGGGCCGCACCAGCACCAGATCCTCCAGCAGGTGGTCGCTGACCATGTGCAGCGTGTTGGTCGGATTGAGCACGATGCTGTAGTCGCGCGTCGTCGGGTCCGAAGCGGTGCGATGCAGGAAGGCGTCGATGCCTGACGCGCTGTGATCCATCAGCGTGTTGGCGCTGATGTGCACCACATCGCCCTCGCCGGGCTCCACGCAGTCGAACGTGTTCTCGTTGCCTTGCGATTCGGCGCCATACGTGGCGACGAACGTCTTGCGCTCGCTGTCGTTGAGCACCAGACGGAAACCGGAATCGGCGTCGATGCGGTCCTGGCCGATGTGCTCGATGCCGTTGTCGTTGAGAGCCTTGCGGATCAGTGACGCCCACGGCCCGTTGCCGATGACGCCTGCGTGCTTGGTCGCCGCCCCAATCCGGCTGGCCGCCTGCATGACGCGGAAGCTGCCGCCCACCGACGGCATGGTATGGTTCGCGACGGCGAATCCGCCCGGTTGGGGAATCGCGTCGATGTCCATCATGATGTCGACCCACACCTGTCCCAACGAGATCACTGTGGGGGAGGGCACGTCGTTTTTGCGTGAAAGCAGGCCTTTAAGTGAATTGAGCATCATTCCTCCTTGACGATTGCCGCGTTGCATGTATCGTATGCCATACAGTAACCGTTTTACCGTGATTTTATGAAGAGTTGCTGGATGCGGCAATAGTCAAGACGGGTGATATTGTGTGGATGTGTAGGTGAAAGCCGCAATGATACACGCTTGATTTGCATTTGTTTGTATTTGGCGCTATTATTGTGAAGTTGTGTGTTCAAGCATCCGTGCTGGAACACGGAAGACTTGAACATCAAGGTTATTAAGGGAGTCCATCATGGCAGCTCGTTGTGCAGTGTGCGGCAAGGGTCCGCAGGTCGGATACACCGTTTCTCACTCGCATATCCGCAACAAGCGCACCTTCCGCCCGAACCTGCAGCCGGTTCGTACCACCGTTGACGGCCAGAACGTTCGCGTCCGCGTGTGCGTCAAGTGCCTCAAGGCCGGCAAGGTTCAGCGTGTGGTTGCGTGACATCGCGCGATAACGTTTCACTGAGGCCCCGGAAGTCGCAAGACTCCGGGGCCTCTTTATATCCGCTGGCGGAGGGGACAATGCGATGCCGTCCCGCCGGCACACCACAATAGGGACGTATGAGCATCACGTTGAACACCACCATGTCGTCGATCATGACGAACAAGCGGCGTGTAGGCGCGCTCAAAAGCCTTGGCGTCGTGACGGTGGGCGATGCGTTGACCTACTATCCGTTCCGCGTCGCCGATCCGGTGCCCCTGCGGGCACTGCGCGAGGCCCGTATCGGCGAGAGAATGGCGTTCTCCGCGTCGGTGCGCGGCATGCGGGTCGTGCCGATGAACGTTCGGCGGGGCTACCGGCTCGAGGCCGTGGTGGATGACGGGGATTTCGCGGTTTCCCGGCATGTCGCGGGGGCCGCCGCCCGTTTGGTGTTCTTCTCGTACAAGAAGCAGTATGTCGATTGGCTGAGCATGCGGCTGCGTTCCGGCGCGATTGTGGTGATCGCCGGCGAGCCGAGCGAGTTCAACGGCCAACTGCAGTTCACCCATCCCGAAATAATGACGGTCGCTCCCGGCTCCGGTCCGGCTGATGGCGAATACTCCGGTGTCGTGCAGATGAGCGCTCTGAAATACGACGCCGACACCGTCGAAGCGGGCCTGCGTCGCATCAGCAGACCCCGACCGGTGTATCACGCGTCGTCTCGTATCTCCAGCGAACACATTCATGAGTCGATAGTGCAATGCATCGAGTTGCTGGCCGGAACCGGGCAGGATCTCCCGGGCGATGCGGCAACGGAAGCCCCGCAAACAATGAAACCGATGGAAGACGGCGGCATCAGCGGCGCCGGAACCGCTCCAGCGGGTGCCGAGTCTCGGTCAGGAAACGCCGTGGCCGTCGGCCTGGCCCGCGCGATCCCGGACGTCCTGCCCGAATCGGTGCGCGAATCGAATCATCTGCTGCATCGCGCGGAAGCGTTCCTGGCCATCCACGACCCGCTCAACACCGCGGATTTCAAACGGGCCATCGGCACGATGCGCTACGAGGAGGCGTTCGTCTCGCAGACGGCGCTGCTCCAGTCGCGTAGCAATGTCCGCAAGGATGCGGCCCTGCCTTGTGCGGGCGTGGCGCTGCGTGACCGGTTCATCGAATCACTGCCGTTCCCGCTGACCGGCGGCCAGCGGGAGGTCATCGATGATATCGGCGTGGACATGGCCCGCGAATATCCGATGCAGCGCCTGCTGCAGGGCGAGGTCGGTTCCGGCAAGACCGTGGTCGCGGTCGCGGCCATGCTGCAGGCGGCGGGTTCCGGCCATCAGGCGGTGCTTGTCGCGCCCACTCAGGTGCTCGCCGAGCAGCATCATGCGACCATCAGCGCCATGCTCTGCGCGATTGACGGTGTCGAGACGGGCGATGACCCGTCCCGCGATGCCCTGTCTCCCAATGACCCGGTCGACCTGATCAAGGCCGCCGAATCCGCTGCCGATGACGGAGATGCCAAGGGGCGCGCGGCCGTGAAACATCCCGTGAAACACAGTGGGGCGCGCAGTGGGAAACAAGACGGCGCGGCGCACGCGCAGTCGGACGCGAACACGCGGCACGTGCCGGTCATCCTGCTGACCGGCGGCATGAAACTGGCCGCCCGCCGCCGTGCTCTCGCGCTCGCGGCCAGCGGAGACCCGTGCATCATCGTCGCCACGCACGCCGCGTTCTCCAAGACGTTCCAGGCCCCGAACCTCGCGCTCGTCGTCATCGACGAGCAACACCGGTTCGGCGTGGAGCAGCGCGAATCCCTGCGCACCAAAAACGATGTCGTGCCGCACCTGCTGGTCATGACCGCGACGCCGATCCCGCGTACGGCGGCGATGACCTGGTTCGGCGATCTGGACATCTCGTGGCTCACCGAGCTGCCGGGCGGGCGCAAGCCCATCCGCACGTTCATCGTGCCTGAAGACGACGGCCGCATGATGGGCTCCATGTTCGCCCACATCCGCGGCCGCATCGACGCGGGGGAGCGGGCGTATGTCGTCTGCCCGCGTATCGATGCCGATGATGAATCGGACGGCGATGACGATACAAGTGGGGCATCGCAGATCGGCGTGTACGACGATTCCGACGCCTACCGGCGCGAATCCGCCACCGCGGCCGCCAACACAGCCGCCAGCGCGCCATCGCAGGAGGATGGTGACGGTGCTCCGTCACGGCCGCCGCTGCATTCCGTGGCCGAGATCGAGCGCAGGCTGTCATCGCTGCCGCAGTTCCGTGGCGTCCGTTTCGCGACGTTGACCGGCCGCGACGATGACGCGACCAAGCAGCAGGTCATGGCCGATTTCGCGGATGGGGCCACGCCGGTTCTGGTGGCGACAACGGTCATCGAAGTGGGCGTGGACGTGCCGCAGGCCAGCTGCATCGTGATCTTCGACGCTGACTGGTACGGGCTTTCGCAGCTGCACCAGCTGCGCGGGCGCGTGGGGCGCGGCGGCACGGATTCATGGGCGTTCCTGATTTCGCGGGCTGAGGACGGCGGTCCCGCGCAGCAGCGGCTGCAGGTCATCCAGGGCACGCTCGACGGCGCCCAGATCGCGCAGGCCGATCTGGAGTTCCGTGGCGCCGGAGACGTGCTCGGCGACGCGCAGTCGGGCGGCAAGTCCGGTCTGAAACTGCTGCGCGTGGTCAAGGACGCCAAGATCATCGCCGACGCGCGCGAACGTGCGGGGCGGTTGCTCGCCGATGACCCCGATCTGTCGGGCGAGGTCGAGCTTGCCGGCGCGGTGCTTGATTTCACCCGCGGCAACGAGACGTTCCTGACCAGCAGCTGACGCGCGATGGGCGATATGCGCCGCAGATAGGGTCGTTGGACACGAGCCCCGGCCCCGCCATCCGCGATCGAACAATGTGGCGCTTGAACGCAGCATAGATTTTTCATATGGGAACGGCGTCCTCATCGCCGGCATGATGTGGTTCAGTTGTCATGAAGGTTTCGGCCGGGGAGGGGCATCATGGCATCATCACGTTCACTGCACACGGTTCATCTGGCCGCTTTCAGCGCGGGCAATGTCGTCGGTCTGGGGGTCATGTCGATGGCCGGCATCGGCATCGGCATCACGGGCACCGGATTGTGGCTCGCCGCGCTGGTCGGTGACCTGGGAGGCGCGTTCGCGCTGGTACCGCAGCTGCTGGCCAGCTCGTCCGGCGATTACCCGGGCGGCCAGTACCAGCAGGTCGGCACGCTGCTGCCGCCCGTCTTCGGCGGCATCGTCGCCTATATCCTGTGTTTTCTGGTGTTCGACATCTCCGCGTACGCGCTGTCCGCGGCGCAGCTGATCGGCCTGCCCACGCTGCCGACACGCCTGACCGCGGCGTTGGTCGTCGCGCTGTTCCTCGGCGTGCACATGCTGGGTGCCCGCATCGCCGCCATCGCCCAACTGGTGATGGCCGTGCTGCTCGCGGCGGCGTTGGGTACGTACGTTGCGGTGACAATGCCGCACGTGCGGCTCGCGAATCTCGCGCATTACACGTTTCTCGGCTCGCCTCTGGCGTTTCTGTTCGCATGCGTGTACATGACGTTCATGATGAACGGGGTGGCCGGCGTGGCGAACTATGCCGCGGTCGCGGACCGTCCGCGGGTGACGGTGCCCCGTGCGATGCGCGTCTCGCTGTTGCTGGTCGTCGTGACGTATGCGCTGATCTGCGTGGCCGATGCCGGCGCCTTGCCGATAGCCCAGGTCGCGAACCAGGATCTCGCTGTCAGCCTGTCCGCATTCGTCCCGGCTCCGGTGACGGTCGCGTTCGTGGTGGGCGGCTCCGCGTTCGCCCTGCTCACCACGCTCAATGCCGCGGTCGGCTGCGTGGCGTATCAGGTCGCCTCGGCCTGCGCGGACGGATGGTTGCCGCGCGAACTGGGAGAGCGTTCCGCTCGGACCGGCGCTCCCGTGCGCCTGCTTTCGGTGGGCATGATCGCCGCGGAGTGCCCGCTGATCGCCGGGAATTCCGCGAAAACCGTGTCGTCGAGCGTCACGATTCTGATGATCGTGGTGCAGGCGATGGTCGCCGTCGCCGCATTGCGCCTGATACTGCGCGACGGCTCATCGCTCTGCGCATTCCGCTCGCTGCCGTTGCTCGGCCGCGTGCCGCAATCCGGGCTCGCGGCGTTGTGCATCGTCGCGCTGCTCGTCGACCTGCTGCTGATCGCATGGCTGCTGTACACGATGAACCGTCTGCTGATCATCGGCAATGTCGTGATATTCGCCATAACGGTTGTCGCCGCTGTCATCGTGAACAAATATAGGGTTGATACGAGGCCATAACAACTATGTATAACCGCGGGTTTGCCAACGCGGCGACGCGGAGCCTACGATGATGTCAACGTTCACGGGAACCCGCGAACAGGCCCGGCCCCGGATGATGGGGCGGCACCCCGGTCAGGTGTCTTATCCGAGCAAGGAGTACGTTATGTGTGTCAATGAAGGCGTGAAGGCATCGGCTGTCAGCTCACTGTCGGGCGGACTGCCGATCATGCGCGAGCGGTGAGAGACCGCTCGATAGTCCGTTTCGGATGTTTGCCGGCGCGATCGTGATGACTGTGATTCGCCGCCCGGCATGATTCCTCACACTCCCGGCAGATTACACCGACAGTTGCCGGATCATTCGCGGCGATGCAGATTCTGCCGCATCGCAGGTTTTCGTATATCGCGATTCGCCGCCACCAAACTGTACCGCCGCGCCGTATCCAAAAACGGCGCGGAAGACAAGAAGAAGGGAATATCCATGTCCACATCATCAGCTCGTCATGAAGCGCCACGCAACGGGCGGCCCGTGAAGCGCCGGCTTATCCGCGTGCTCGCCGGCTCGGCCGTGATAGGCGCTATGGCGGTCGGCGGCCTGCAATTCGCGCTCGGCACGGCCTACGCGGCTGGCGACGTGTGCGACCTGTGCTCGACCAACTACAATCCGGTCGCCTGCTGTTCCAGTGGCGGTTCGGCCTACGATTCCAACCCCGGAGGCGGCATCGACGTCTCAGCGCAGAAGGCCGCGTTCGACAGCTACTGCGCGAACTACAAGAAGGAGCACGCCCAGAAGGAGGAGCCGGCGACGCCCGCCCCCGCCACGAAGCCGAGCAACCCGAAGCAATCGGCCCCGGCCCCGGCGAAGCAGTCCTCGGGCTCGACGGCCACCCAGACGACGAAGCCCTCCACGGGCAACACCACCGCGCAACAGTCGCAGCCCGCGCAGTCGACCGGCACACAGTCCGGCCAGAGCACGACGGGCAGCACAACCGGGATCACAGGCGATACGGCCGCGAACACGAACGCCAATGCCACCGCCACTCAGACCTCGAAGGACGCGGCCTCCCGGAAGAACAGCGATGACAACACCGCCGACACCGCTGGCGGCGAGACCACCACGACCGAATCCGGCATCACCGACAGCGGCACTGATACGGCGGAAACCACCACGCAGGCCTCTCCGGTCACCGATCGGGCCGAAACCACCAGCCCGGTGGTGCGCATCGTCGCCGGCGTGGTCATCGCGCTCGCCGTCATCGGCACGCTGGGCGCCGCGCTGATTGCGCGCAACAAGCGCCGCGCTCCCGCGCTCGCCGGAGCGAACGGCGGCCGGTCCGACGACGGATTCGACATCGCAGACGGCGCGACGCCGGCCCCCGCGACGACGGCGAACGCCATTGCCGCAGCCGAAGCCCGTGCCGACGCGAGTGCGCCGACCGAAGTGCTGCAGCCCATCGCATCGCCGGCGAACGGGCCATCCGCCGGGCCATCCGCCGGGCCATCGGCGAGTCTCAACGTGGCCGATAGCGGCGGCGCTCCTACCGCACGGTACGACTTCAACCTCGTCGACGGACCATCGTCCCGCTGAGCCATCAGCGCAGCAGTACCAACGCAATTCGATACGGAAGAAATACAGAAGGGAACCACAACAATGTCCAACACCAACCACAGCCTCACGAGAGGCTCCATCGCCGCTAAAGCCGCGGCGCTGCTCACCGCGGCGGCGCTCGGTCTCACCGGATTCGCGCTGACGGGCGGGAACGCCGCGTCTGCCGCCGAAACCACGCCCACGGCGGCAACAGCCGCACAATCCCGGGAAGACACGCCGTTCGACTACTACGCGGGCATCCCCAACCTGCCTTCGGATCACGTGTTCGAGAACATCACGCTGGAACGTCTCGAAGACATCCTGCGCTACGGCAAAGGCAACTTCGTGATACTCATCGGCGGCACGTGGGACTCCGCGACGACGGCCGCACTGCCCGCCATCAACACCGCCGCCAAGGCGCAGGGCATCGAGAAGATCTACAATTTCGACCCGCACCTCGACAACGCCGGAGCCGACACGCTCGTCAACATCAACGACAAGAACAACGCGGTCGACGCATTCGCCAAGCGGTTCCAGCAGACCATCGACGAATTCGGCCTGACCGACCTGCAGAGCAAGAACACAGCAAACGTCGTCGACCTGCCGACCCTGTTCACCTACAACAAGGACAACACCGGCGACAAGGTGCTCGCATCCACCGCGAACGTTGCCGACAGCGCCGATCTGACCCGCGTGCTGGGCACCGCGAAGAACGCCGCGACCCGCACCAACGGCCAGTTCTACACCAACTACTACCTGAACAACGTCTCGGCCGGCGCGGCCAGCGTGTTCAAGCAGGGCGAGGACAAGGACTTCTCGCTCATATCGGTGACGTACGGCGAACTGGAGAAGCTGCTGCGGTCGCCAGGCAACCATTACATCTTCTTCGGCGCGACCTGGTGCGGCAACACATACGCCACGATCCGCTACGTGAACCAGGAAGCCCGCAAATACGGCATCAAGCACGTGTACACGTTCGACACGATCCTCGACAGCACGTCCGGCAAAGGCTCGCCGTTCCACATCCGCGACAACTACAACAACGGCAGCCACCCGCTGTCGGACCTGTACACGCATCTCGTGAACACGTACCTGCCGAACCTCGTGACCGAGGACGGCAGCCACGGCGTCGTCGATTCCAAGGGCGTCGGCGCGACCCGCCTGCAGGTGCCGCTGCTGCTGCACTACAACAAGAACAACGCCGCCCAGCTGCCCGGAACCGACCAGCCGGCCGGCCCCGTGACCGATGAGGTCGTGGACTACCACGGCAAGACCGCGAACGTCGACACCAAGCCGCAGCCCACGGCGAGGGAATACATGCTCAACTGGTACGGCACCACGTACGACGACAAGGCGATCATCCAAGGCGGATTCTCCATCACCGGCGACGACCTGAGCGCGGCGAAGAACTACGGGCGCAAGGTCAACAACGACCGTGACGCATACATCGCCCAGGCCGACCGCTTCTACTCCCTGCTCAACCTGCGCGGCGAAATCGCACAAGCCAAGACGGTGAGCCTGGACGGTTACTCCGCCGACCGGGTCGCCGCATTCAAGAAGGCGCTCGCCGCGGCCGAAAAGACCGTGTCCGACAAGAAGGCGACCATCAGCGCGACCGACACCGCCACGAAGAACATCGCCAATGCGGTCACGGCGCTCGCCGGAGGCAACAACGGCGGTAGCAGTAACGGTAACGGCAGCGGTAGCGGCGACACGGGTAACAATCCGGTCGCAGGCAACACCGACAACGCTGGCGGCAACGATAGCACGGCCGGCAACAAGCCGTCCCGCAAAAACGTCGTCGCCGGCAACGAGCCGCTCTCCCGCACCGGTGCCGAAGCCACGGTCATCGCATCCGTCGCGCTCAGCCTCGCGCTGACCGCCGCCGGGGCGCTGGCGCTGAGCCGCAACCGTGGCGACGCCGCGGCGGCACAGGTTCTCTCCGACTCGACCCGCCCGACCTCGGCGAGGTGAGCTGACTAATGGGAGCGCTATCCAACATCGATCCCACCGCAGTGGCGGTCTGGGCGTCGGCCGTGGTGCTGTTCGCCCTGATCGCCGTGCTGCGCGCGGTCTTCAAACTCAACTTCAGCCTGCTGACGGTGCTCGCGCTTGGGCTGGGCATCGCTCTGAGCCTCGTGTTCGACGGGCAGGTCGACTCGCTCAACCTGCTGGGCAACATCTACATCAACCTGATCACCGCGCTGGTCGCGCCGCTGATCTTCGTGTCGATCATCTCCAGCATCACCTACGTCGGCAGTCTGAAAAAGCTGCGCAGCATCGGATTGCGGTCGGTCGGCTGGCTGCTGCTCACCAATCTGATCGCCATCGTGATGACGCTGGGTGTGGCCATCCCGCTGCACATCGGCTCGGGCGTCAAACTCGTCGACGACGAGTCGACCGCCGGTTTCCTCACCTCGCAGACAGCGCCGCTCGACCAGGTCATACTCAACTTCTTCCCGAAGAACATCGTCGGAGACCTGTCCGGCAACCGTGTGGTGCCCATCATCATCACGGCCACCGTGCTGGCCGTCGCCATCGTGTCGGTCGGTCGGCAGAAGGACGTGAGCATCGTCAAGCGGTTCTTCGAGCAGACCAAGGACGTGATCTACAAGGCCGTCGGCTACGTGGTCGAGCTCACCCCGTACGCGGTGGTGGTGCTGGGAGCGACCTCGACGGCCGCGACCACATCCAAGGCGGACGCGCTGCTCGCGCTGCTGAGCATTCTCGTGCTGGGCTTCGTGCTCAACATCATCCAGGCGTTCGTCGTCAACGGGCTGCTGCTGAAATTCGTGGCGCACGTGCCGCCCTTGACGTTCTTCAAGGCCGTGCTGCCGGCGCAGACCACGGCGTTCGCCACGCAGTCCAGCGTGGCGACGCTGCCGCTGAGCATACGGCAGCTCGGCACGGTCGGTGTCGGCGCGGACGTGGCGAACTTCACCACCCCGATCGGGACGACCATCGGCATGCCGGGATGCGCTGGTGTGTGGCCGATGCTGTCGGCCGTGTTCACCATCAACGCGCTCGGACTGGGGTATTCGCCGGTGAGCTATGTGGCGCTCGCGGTGATCGGACTGCTGTCGTCGATCGGTACCGCGGGCGTGCCGGGCACTGCGATCGTGACCGCGACGACCGTGTTCACCGCGGTTGGTCTTCCGGTGCAGCTTCTGGTGCCGCTGGTGCCGGTCAGCAACATCGTCGGCATGCCGAGCACGATGGCGAACGTGTCCGCTGCGGTCACATGCGCGGCGATCGTATCGCGGCAGACCGGGGAGTTCGACGAGGGCGTGCTGGATTCGGCTCGTGCCGGGCGGCATCGCCATCGCGCGGGCGTGGTCGTGTCGCCGGCTGGCGGGGCGGTTGCGGCTCCTGCGCTGACCGCGTCGCCCGCTGCGGTTTCGTCGCCCGCACCGCCCAAGCTGTCTGCACCGCCCG